>Ga0207056_1014_pt1 | contig 44853 bp, 40 predicted proteins | sample Alteio_BWMinCont_58_FD_153289 | JGI IMG/M metagenome (GOLD analysis project Ga0207056, IMG submission 153289) | Enriched cells from forest soil in Barre Woods Harvard Forest LTER site, Petersham, Massachusetts, United States -... | ecosystem: Environmental > Terrestrial > Soil > Temperate forest >... | reverse complement strand
ATGGAGAGGAAATTGATAATCAAAAAAAGAGGGACTCAACGAATTTCGTTCTTGAACAAAATTCGGCAACTGAGTAAATTGAGACATCTTCAGCAAAGTTCCTCTTTGATGAGGCAATAATAAGCCTTTGATAAGTGGTTTTTTTGATGAGGCCCCATCGTCTAGTCTGGCCTAGGACACCGGATTTTCATTCCGATAACAGGGGTTCGAATCCCCTTGGGGTCATTGAGTCTTTAGCTCAGTTGGTTAGAGCACCTCACTTTTAATGAGGGGGTCGATGGTTCGAGTCCATCAAGACTCACTTTCTTTTTTTTGGTCACAAGACCATCTTTCATAAAAAAATGTTTAGACAGTGCGCTAAACAGATTTCAACTTTCTTCTTAACTCCCTCATTAGTTCTTGCAAGGATGGCATTAAGATTCATGCCTACGTACGTGTGGACATAATGAGGTAATTGCAGAAGTGCCACATCATCAGGCCAACGCTATTGGTTTGTGCCGGCCCTCCGGGACGGTGTGTGTTGGTTGACGGTTACCCAGGCTTTGCTTACCCCTCCGGGGAGCTTCAACCTGGGCTATTACATGAACAGGCCCTCCGGGCTGTTTGCAACTTCTGTTATTTGCTGTGCTACATAAATCGAGGCGGTTCAGCAAACAAAAAACGTTGCAAACAGCCCGGAGGGCCTGTTCATGTAATAGCCCAGGTTGAAGCTCCCCGGAGGGGTAAGCAAAGCCTGGGTAACCGTCAACCAACACACACCGTCCCGGAGGGCCGGCACAAACCAATATCCGTTGGCCTGATGATTTGGCACTTCTGCAATTACCTCTAATGGACATGGACGATAATGGACTATGATGGAAGTACTGTATTGTCCATTATCTTCACACGAGCACGAATTTTATATGACATCAAAAGGGATGACGAAGCAAATTGCTGTGATCAGCACAAGCGACAACTGAAACATGCGGCGTCCCCACAGTTGGTCATCGCGGCTGTTAAATCCCTTCAGACATAACAATAGCCACATACCACCACCTGTCAAAGCCACAAGTAGATATAGGTATCCTGTATAATTAAAGAAAGTTAGCATGATAGCTGCCAACATAAAGGCGAGAATATAAAGTACCATATGTATTTTCGTTCTCAAAGCTCCTTTTATGACGGGCAGCACGGGAATTTCTGCAGCGACATAATCGTCAAAGTTAGACATGGCTATCGCAAAAAAGTGGGGCATTTGCCATAGAATCAACATCATAAATAAAATGAGCGCGCCTGCATCGAAATGATTACTCACAGCACAGTATCCGACAACCGGTGGCACAGCCCCTGCAATGCTTCCGATGGCTGTTCCATAAATGGTACGCCCCTTCCAAAAGCTATAAAGAACAACATAAACAAAAAAGCCGGTTCCTGCGACAAGAACAGTCAAAAGATTGGTGTATAAAAACAAAATTAAGTTGCCGAGGACTCCAAGGCATATCGCAAAGAAAATGGCGTTGCGTCCGGAGATTAATCCTTTGACAAGCGCGCGATTTTTTGTCCGCTTCATTTTCTGATCGATTTGCCGATCGATGAAATTATTAAAAACACAAGCGGAAGCCATAATGAAGGCTAGACCGATTAGGGTCTGAAAAAATAACCAGAGGTCAATTGCTCCCTTTGAAGCTAGCAAAAAGCCCGCTGCAACAGTGACCAAATTCCCTAAAAGAATTCCTGGCTTAGTCAACAAGTAGTAATTAATCATGATGTTTTTCCATTGGCATATTTGTCATATCTGACATGACGCGATCATTTAAATCATGCATAATCCATAAAGATCCAATGGCAATAATCAGGAGAACCATGATCATGAAATAAAATACAACACTCTCCCAGCGCGGTTTGGCTTCTTGTCCGAGATGTAAGAAGTATCGCAGCTGAAATATCGCTTGAGCAAGGGCCAACATTGTAATTGTCAATACCAAGACAGATCCTGTAAACACCTTTGCTATGACGATATAAAAGGAGGCTGCAGTTAGTAAAATCGAAGTGATGAAGCCGATAACATAGGACTTGAGAGTTCCATGCCATTCTTTTTTGATCTCTTTTAAACTAAGCTCGTGACTCATCTTAGATCACCCCCATCAAGTACACTATAGTAAATATGAAAATCCATACAAGATCTAAGAAGTGCCAGAACATGCTGAAAACGACAAGTCTTCGAAAAGTAGCTACTGTAATACCACTCAAAAGGACCTGCACTATCATCACAATCATCCAAAATAATCCAACTGTAACGTGAAGTCCATGTGTGCCAACCAATGTAAAAAAGGAAGACAAGAAAGCGCTTCGATTCCAACTGTTTCCTTCTAGAACAAGATGTGAAAATTCATGCAATTCAATTGCAACGAATGAGGCCCCCAATACAAATGTCAGGGCAAACCAAAGAATGATTTGATTTTTCTTACTGTGCACTGCCGACAGAACGCCTAAGCCGCAGGTAACACTGCTGAACAGCAAGATCATTGTTTCGATGGAAGCTATAGAAAGGCTAAAGATATCGCGCGATGAGGGGCCTCCAAAAGTGCTGTTGTGTAGGACTGCATAGGTTGCAAAGAGCGTTGCAAATAGGATGCAATCGGTCATCAGATACATCCAAAAGCCTAAAATGGTTTTGGAAAAAGTATCTTGATGTGGATCTGGAACGCGGGTGTCTGCATGAGAATCATGGGTGTGGTGAACGGCTAGGGTTTCCATTATCTAGCTCCTTGCTTACTTAGGTGGGCAGCTTCCATTTCTTTTACCTGTTTAGCGGTGATCATTTCATGTTCATCTTCGCCAGAGAGGCGAATAATTAAACAAATGACAATAGCAACAAAGCTAGCGAGTGCGAGCCATGTCATATACCAAGTCATTGCAAAGCCAAAAATCAAACTTAAAATTCCAATATACAGTCCCATGGGGGTGTTTTTTGGAAGATGAATATCTTCGTAATTTTTGTTTTGTGGAGGCGCGTGGCCTTCTTTGATGGCCCACAAGGGGTCGAGATCATCGACAATCGGGGTGATTGCAAAATTATAGATGGGTGGAGGAGATGGTGTGGACCATTCCAAAGTCCTGCCATTCCAAGGATTCCCTGTGACATCGAGGTTTTTCTTGCGGTCTTTAATGCTCATAAATAGGCCGTAAATTTGAACACCTACTCCGCATAAAATGATGAGAGCGCCTATTCCGACTATGATGAACAAGGGTTGCCATCCGGTAGAGGCCTCATAATGATCCAAGCGCCTTGTTGCCCCCATAAAGCCGAGCATGTAGAGGGGCATAAAAGCAAGTAAAAATCCCGTAAACCAGCACCAAAAGGCATAGATGTTCAATCGTTCGCTTAAAAAGAATCCGGTAAATTTTGGGAACCAATAGGTAAAACCACAGAAAAATCCGAATAGCATTCCGCCGATCACCATGCCATGAAAGTGGGCGATCAGAAATAAGCTGTTATGTGCTTGGTAATCAACAGGAGGTGCAGACAGCAAAATGCCTGTCATTCCACCGATGCTAAAGTTTAGCACAAAAGCAAAAAACCACAGCATTGGGGAAGTAAAATGAACACGTCCTCGGAATTTTGTGAATAACCAGTTAAATAACTTCACACCGGTGGGAATGGCGATTAACATTGTCATGATCCCAAAAAAGGCATTAACACCAGAGCTTGCGCCCATTGTGAAAAAATGATGCAGCCATACGACAAAGGACAAAAATGTGATAACAATGAGGGCCCAAACCATGGAAGCATATCCGAATAGACGCTTTTCAGAGAAGGTTGGAACCACTTCGGAAAAGATGCCAAAGGCCGGTAAAATGAGAATGTAGACTTCAGGATGTCCCCACGCCCAGATGAGATTGATATACATCATGGGATTTCCGCCAAAGCCTGCAGTGAAAAAATGCATGCCTAAATAGCGATCTAAAGAGAGTAAGACAAGCGTTGCTGTCAAGATTGGAAAGGCAAAAATGACCAGAACCATTGCACAGAGTCCGCTCCAAACGAAGATGGGCATTTTCATGAAAGTCATCCCTGGGCAGCGCATTTTCAAAATTGTCACTATGAAGTTAATGCCTGAAAGGGTGCTTCCAATGCCTGCGATTTGCACGATCCATATCCAATAGTCGACACCCTCATCTGGACTATATTCAATTCCTGAAAGAGGTGGGTAAGCAAGCCAGCCCGTTGCTGAAAATTTACCGATAGCCAATGAGAAGAGGGACAACACAGAAGCCGCTGCAAAAAGCCAGAAACCGAGGGCATTTAAAAAAGGGTAGGCAACATCTCTGGCTCCAATTTGCAGGGGGATAACGAGATTCATAAGACCAAAAACAACACCCATTCCTACAAAAAAGATCATGGTTGTGCCGTGAGCAGAAAAAATCTCTTGGAAATGGCCTGGAGCAATGAAACCATGGGCATCGCCGACGGAAAGAGCTTGTTGCAAACGCATCATGAGTGCGTCTGAGAAGCCTTTGAAAAACATGAGAAGGGCGACGATGATGTACATCAGGCCAATTTTTTTGGGATCCACTGAAGTGAACCATTCATCCCACAGCCACTTCCATTTCTTAGAGTAAGTAATGGCACCCATAATGCCAATGCCTGTTAAGACCATCATAACAACGGCAAAGTTCTGACTGGGCTCGTGCTTAAAAGCCTCTAGGGTTAGTCTGCCAAACATAGATGACTATTCCTTTTTCGGGAGTAATAATTCCCGTTAAAACATCTTTGTAAGATTTTTACCACAGAGATCACAGAGAACAGAGGGGGAGCAGAAAAGTAACAGGATATGCAGGATCGCAAGCGGCAGGATAAGAAGGATAGTGAGCATCCTCTTGTAATTCAAAAGAATTTCCAATGGATCTAAGGCCGGGAGGCCTTAGATCCATTGGAAATTCTTTGTATATCAAGAGGATGCTCACTATCCTTCTTATCCTGTCGCTTGCGATCCTGCATATCCTGTTACTTTCCTGCTCCCCCTCTGTTCTCTGTGATCTCTGTGGTAAAATTAAAATTTAGTTGTTTTTTTTACCCGAATCACTGTTCCGGGAGCATATATTTCATTATTATTTGATCGAAAAGACTGTCGTCTTTCAACTGATAAATCCCGACAGCGTTGTTCTTACTCGGAGCTGCTAATTTATTGTATTCTTCAAGATTGAGAATGCTTGACGATTGTTTTGCTGTTTTCAACCATTCATTGTAAACCTCTTCAGATGTGGCTCTGGCGATGAAATGCATCCCTGAAAAACCTTCACCGCTGAGGTTGGCTGAAGAACCTCTGAAATCTCCCTCTTCATTGGCGATAAGATTTAATTTGGTCTTCATTTTTGGCATCGCATAAATTTGACCGGCTAGATGGGGAATCCAAAAGGAGTTCATGGGAGCATCAGCAGTGATTTCAAATTGAATGGGAACATCTTTAGGAAATTGAACAAAATTGATGCTGGCAATTTTCTCTTCTGGATAGAGGAATAACCACTTCCACTGTAGTGCCACAACTTGGATTGTCATTGGCTTTTTGTCAGATTCAAGCGGCTTGTAGGGATCTAGTTGATATGTTTTGTTCCATGTGATTATCGCAATTATGAGAGTCAAAACACAAGGAATGCCCCACCATACATATTCTGCGAGGCGGTTATCTATCAAATCAGGATCATATGTTCCCTTAGGGTTATTTGCTCTGTACTTCCAGGAAAATATAAAAGTGAAGATGTAGACTGGAATGATCACAAGCAACATGATTGCTTGGATAATGAACAGGAGGTTGCGTTCTTCGAGAGCAATGATCCCTTTCGGAAACAAAACAGAGATGTTATCGCGGAAATGAAGAACTGATAAGGGTTGCATGATTAGAAAAATGAGTACGATTATGCCCGAAAAGATCAGCATAAAAGGTAGAAAATTTTTTCCTTTTTTCATATTTGCAAAAAACCCCTCTAGGTTCATCAGTCTCCCGAATGTCGGGATCATAAACATAAGTTTATTAAGTAACAATTTTTATTTTCGGAGGGGATTTTTGGGGCTTGTCATCGTACAGAATTATGCATGAGTTTCGCTTACGATTTTTGCAAGACAATTCGTGCCTACTTAACTTGCGTAAATTTGCATTCTGTTATAGCGTAATTTTAGGTAAGAGGAGATAGCAAATGGACAATGCTCAACATTCATCACTGTCAGAAATTTCCTCTATGCAGGCAGTTGAAATTGCAAATCTAATCAGCAAAACCTCCTCTGAAAACCAACAAGAAATTTTCAAGCAGCTACGCCCTCCGTTAGCTGTGAGGGTATTTGAATACCTTCCACGCAATGTTCAAAAATCGATCATCTGTAGTCTAGAGCCTGAAAAAGCTGCTGTTATTCTTCAAGAAATGTCACCCGATGATCGAACTGCTTTTTTGGAGGAGCTTCCAAAAGGCACCACAAGCGAACTTCTGAAGCTTATGTCTGAAGAAAAACGCAAATTGACTTTGACATTGCTTGGGTATCCGAAAAATACTGTTGGACGCCTAATGACAACGGATTATATTGCTGTAAAATTGGACTGGACCGTTCAACAAGTGCTGGATTATGTCAGAAAAAATGGCCGCGATAGCGAAACAATCAACGTGATTTATGTCATAGATGATCATGGAAAATTAATAGATGATATTCGGATCAAAGAATTTCTGTTTGCTGCACTTGATGCTAAAGTAAAAGACCTCGCTGATTATAAATTTGTAGCTTTATCGGTCAATGATGTTGATGATCAAGCAATCAAGGTATTCCTAGACTATGATCGAGTGGCTTTGCCAGTAGTGGACAATCAGGGTATTCTCATTGGTATTGTGACAGTCGATGATGTATTAGATCTCATGACTGAGCAAGCCACAGAAGATATCCAAAAAATCGGGGGTACAGCTGCGCTAGAAGGACCCTATTTGCAAACCCCCTTTTTAGATTTAATAAAGAAAAGAGCCGGTTGGCTAGTTTTGCTTTTCATTGGTGAAATGTTTACCGCAACAGCATTAGGCTATTTCGAAGGGGAAATTGCTAAAGCGGTTGTATTAGTTCTTTTCCTTCCTTTAATTATTTCAAGTGGTGGAAATTCTGGTTCTCAGGCGTCTACGTTAATCATTCGGGCTCTAGCAATAGGAGAGCTCACTTTACAAGACTGGTGGAAAGTGATGCGAAGGGAAGTTTTTTCAGGAATATTTTTAGGGGTCATTTTGGGTGTTATAGGAATGATGCGAATAAGTCTTTGGAGTGCCTTTTCGGATATCTATGGACCTCATTGGCTCCTTGTTGCTGTTACGGTGTTTTTTGCTTTGATTGGTGTCGTCTTGTGGGGTTCGTTATCTGGGGCGATGCTGCCTTTAATTTTAAAAAAGATGAAGCTTGACCCTGCAGTAGCTTCAGCGCCTCTTGTGGCAACTCTGGTTGATGTCACAGGGATCATTATCTATTTCATAACCGCTTCTTTCATTCTGCGTGGAACCTTGTTATAACAATAAAAGTTTGTTGACAATCATCGAAATATTTGTGAAAATAGGTAAGAGTTCAGATGCTCCTTCGCTATATGTCAGGCCTTCAGCCTGAGATGTTTATGTGCTAAACCTAGGGCGTTGCCCTAGGCTTTTATAAATCAGGCTTTCAGCCTGAGCATAGTTCTCAGGGCAACGCCTTGAAATATAACAGCCTAGGGCAACTTTTATAAATCAGACTTTCAGCCTGAGCATAGTTCTCAGGGCAACGCCCTGAAATATAACAGCCTAGGGCAACGCCCTAGGTTTGGCACATAAACATCTCAGGCTGAAGGCCTGACATATAGCGAAGGGGGTTCTGAACTGTTACGAAAATAGACTTAAGAGATTCCAAAAGAATGTAACGATGTTATGTGAGATAGTGTATGCCAAAGTCAACGATTGATAAAAGTAATCCTGTGACGGTATTTGATGTGGCGGCCTATATAGTGGAAAAGCAACCAAAAAAGCCACCTATGACTACCTGGAAGCTTCAAAAGCTGGTGTATTATTGTCAGGCTTGGTCTTTAGTTTGGGATGAACAGCCTCTTTTCAAAGAAAAGATTCTTGCTTGGGCAAATGGTCCAGTAGTAAAAGAGTTGTATGAACTGCATAGAGGACAGTTTCATATAAAAAAACTTCAAAAAGGATCCTCTGAAAATTTATCCCATAATCAAAAAGACTCTATAATTAGTGTTTTAAATACATATGGTGACAAAACCGCGCAGTGGCTCAGTGATCTTACTCATATGGAAACCTCTGGATTGAAGCACGGAAAGGTTTAAACCCCGGCGAAAGAGGTAAAGTCGAAGTTAAGCTGTCAATGATCCATGAGTATTACAGTAGTATTTCTGCTAATCATCGACTTTGAAAAAATCGCAATATGTCGAAGAACTACAAAAATCATTCCAGAACGAAATCTTATGCTGATTTGAAGCTCCCTCAAGTTCCAATTTCTCCTTTTGAAGATAAAATTCCAAGGGTTCCACTTATAACAAATGAAACCTTTCTTGGCCCCATTTAAAAGCATTGCATGACTAGCAATTTGCGTTAATATATATTTTCTGAAATTTTTAAAAGTCAGTTTTGCTTGTAAGATATTTTGATATTTGCATATTCTCCTATGATGTGATATAATGACTATGAAAGGAGGTGTTGCTATGAATAAGGAAACCGTAAGATTGAGTTTTGATGTTCCAGTAGAGGAGCATATCATATACAAGACGGAGTGTGTAAAATCTAGAATACCAATCAAAGATTTTCTTCACTCTCTAGTAATGATGGGAATGAAGGAGTATAGAAAATCAAAATTCAAAGAAAGAATGAAAAGATCAATTCAACAGGCAAAAAAAGGAAAAGTAAGAACAATATCATCTGAAGAGCTTGACCAGTGGGAGAAAGAGATAGAAAATGAATGAGAATTACTACGAACTACAACTCACTGAAGAAGCAGATTTAGACATGGATGAACTAAAAACAGATAACTCTAAGAGAATTGTAGCTAAGGCTGTTATTAAAGCTCTGAAATTTATGAAGGTTAATTTAAGACATCCTTCTTTGAATACACACAAATATGATGATTTTACAGGACCTAATGGCGAAGAAGTATTTGAGAGTTATGCTCAAAATGATACTCCGGGAGCCTACAGAATTTTTTGGTACTATGGTCCTGGAAAAAAGATAATTACTATTCTCCGAATAACTCCACATCCATAAGTTAAACAGAAATTCGGAGTGTTTAATTAGGGCATCCTATACAATTACCCTTCTTTATGCCTATAGAAAAACCTAAAGTTGCAGTATTTGATTTTGATGAGACTTTAACTCATTGCGATACCCTTCTTCCTTTCCTCCGTTTTGCAGTTGGAAAAAGAAAGACCTATCTCGCTCTCCTTCGCCTAATTCCCCTTTTAATTCAGTATCCGCTGAAATTAGCATCGAGGCAAACAATAAAAGAAGCAATTCTTTCTGCCTGTATTGGGGGATTATCTGAGAATTACCTACGTCAAACAGGAGCAGACTTTGCTCAAAGCTGCATCCCTAAGTTGTTGAAATCTCATGTCATGGCGAGGCTTCAATGGCATCTTCAACAAAACCATCGCTGCATTCTCGTAAGTGGTGCCATTGACATTTACTTACAACCATGGGGTAAATCAGCGCAATTTCATCATGTGATATCGACCAACTGCGCAGTAGATAACAACGGAATTATCACAGGCAAATTAGAGGGGGAAAACTGTTGGGGAACAGAAAAAATGCGTCGCCTTGCAGAATTTCTTGGCCCGCGAGAGGGTTATGTGTTATATGCCTATGGAGATAGCAAAGGTGATGCAGCACTTTTAAGTGCGGCGGACTATCCCTACTATCGATATTGAGGTATTGAATGAACCAAGTTGATGTACGTGATGAAAAGGTTGTCGATGCAATCCATCAGCTCATAGAGCAGTGTGGACATACCCCCGATGCTTATACGACAGATTTGATCACGCAAATGATCCAAACCAGCCTAAAGCTAATGCTCGAGAAACACGACTTGGGCCAGCTTAAATTGATCAATCGTGCCCTTAAAGAAATGAGGCATGCCTATCATATTTTTAATCAGTACCCAGATGCTCGTTGCATTGCTATCTTTGGCTCTGCCAGAACCCCTGAAGCACATCCAGACTATATTGCAGCAAAGCAATTTAGCATGGAAATGACTGAAAAAGGTTGGATGTGCATCACAGGTGCAGCAGACGGGATTATGAAAGCAGGTCTCGAAGGGGCAAGGAAGCAGACTAGCTTTGGCTTGTCGATTCGCCTACCCTTTGAAAGTGTGACTAATACAGTGATGGAAGGCGATCCAAAGCTGATGATGTTCAGATACTTCTTTACACGAAAACTCATGTTTATCAGCCATTCGGATGCGATTGCAGCCTTTCCTGGAGGCGTTGGAACATTAGATGAACTTTTTGAAGTGCTGACACTTATGCAAACCGGTAAGTCTCAAATTGTGCCAGTGGTATTGATTGAAGGGGAAAAAGGATCCTATTGGCAACATTGGAGCCATTACATGGAGCACCATGTTCTAGGAAATGGTTGGATTAGTCCGGAGGATAAAAATTTTTATCACATTGCTGAATCTTATCAAGATGCCTCCCAACATATTTTGCAATTTTATCGAAGGTATCACTCGAGCCGTTATGTCAAAGAGTTTTTAGTATTAAGACTAAAATCTCCCATCAGTCAAAAACAGGTAGACATGCTTAGCGAGCAATTTGCCCCATTATTAGAGAAAGGTACAATGGTATTGAGTGGTCCATTATCGGAAGAAACTGATTTTCTAGAGCTTCCCCGTCTTGTTTTCCACCATAATCGCAAGCGGTTTGGACTAGTGCGGGCGCTGATAGATCAAATAAACCAATACTAGACATATTTTTAGCGATGAGATATGGTACCGATCCTTAGAGGAAGTGAAATATGAGATGCCCTTTTTGCCAGCATGAGGAGTTAAAAGTAACCGATTCTCGCATGACTCCAGAGATGAATGCAATACGTCGACGAAGAGAATGCTTACAATGCTTGCAACGATTTACAACTTTTGAGACGATCGAATTAAGTTTGCAAGTGCAGAAGAGAGATGGCCGATATGAGGACTTCCAACAGCAAAAATTATTGAAAGGATTAGACGCTGCATGTCAGCACACGAAAATCAGCCATGATCAAGCTGTGGCCCTCGCTTCGCAGATTACTCTTGATTTGATGCAGAGACAAGCAAGAGAAATAAGCACCAAAGAGCTTGGAGAAATGGTTATGCAGAAATTGCAAACATTAGACTCAATTGCTTATATCCGTTTTGCATGCGTGTATAGGCGCTTTAAAAATATTGACGAGCTCATGGAAGCTATTAAGTCGATACAACCTAAAGATGCAAAGGAAAGTTAAAGAAGTGTGCAATATGCAACTTCAAAAAATTTTCTTTGCCGAAACAGAAGGGGTCCTGTAATGCCGCTCAAAAAAAATGAAGTCGCCAATTTTAAAAAAGAACTCGAAAAAATGCAGAAAAGTCTCATGCAATCTTTGCGGGGATCAAGCGAGGAAGTAAAAAAAGTTGATGAGAGCGGCGCATACTCACAGCACCAAGCAGATAAGGGTACTGACGATTTTGACCGCACCATCACTCTAGAACTAACCTCTCAGGAGTATAGCATCTTAAAATATATCAATCGTGCCTTGGAAAAAATCGATGAAAACACTTATGGAATCTGCGATATTACTGGAAAAGAAATTCCCATAGCACGCTTAATGGCTGTTCCATATGCAACCATGACTGTTGATGCTCAGGATAGGCTGGAAAAAGGGCTTCTGTGACACTTTACAAAAGGTGGTTAATACCGCTTATTATTACTGTTCTTGTCATTGCCCTGGACTTTCTCACGAAATGGCTGACTCAATCCCATATTCCCTATTCCAACGAAGGCCATTCTGTCTATCCCTTTGGGGGCATCCCCATTTTTGAAAATTTTTTCGGGATACAATTTGCAATCATACACAATATCAATCGGGGGGCAGCCTGGGGAGTCTTTTGGGAGTGGCAGCACGTTCTTTTGGTCTTGCGGATTTTATTGATCATTTGTTTGATGATTTATGCAGTGAAAAATAAAAATCGAGTCGCAGATATTCCTTTAGCCCTGATTATCGGAGGAGCTGTAGGGAATGTGATTGATTATTTTGTGTATGGCCATGTTGTTGATATGCTGCAGTTTGTGTTTTGGGGGTATCATTACCCGACATTTAATCTAGCGGATGCAGCAATATTTCTAGGGATCGTCTCGCTTCTCATCATCAACTTCAAAAAACACCCCTCTGAGCAATTTTAAAGACCTACACTTGAAATTTTTCGTGCCCGTGCCCGTGTGCGTGCCCGTGCCCGAATTATTGTTCTTATTCTATAAAAGAAATAATGATACAGATAGTATTCGGGCACGGGCACGCACACGGGCACGGGCACGAAAAATTTTGAGCTAACACTGAGGCCGTTACAGTTGTTTAGTGATGGCGTCACGAAGTTGCTCCACAGTGATCCCCTCAGTCCCAATCACATCAGTGTCTGGCGCATGTGATTCGAGCAGCTGCAAGGCATTTCGGAAATAGCGCGTCGCTTCCTTCTGCTTTTTCTGTTGAAGTGCCAAACTCCCTAACGCAAAGTAGGCAATGACAAAGGTTTGATCCAAAAAAATTGCATGCTTAAACGATTTTACGGCATCGGGTATTTTCCCTTCCTCCTGAAGTATTGTGCCATAAAGATAGTGAAGCAAGGGATCCAGCTTTTCGACGTCTAGAGCTCTTTCACACCAGCTTTTAGCGTGTGCTAAATCTCCAAGATTTGCGTATGCATGGACTAAAAGGACGAGCTCTTTCAAATGCCTTAGCAAAAAAGCGGTGTTTTTTGCCTTTGAACTAAACAAATTCTCCGACATTGAGATTAATTTGTCATAATCACCTCTCTGATAAAGCTCAAACAATGTCCCATAGCTTGGTTCTAGTTCAGGAGGTTCTGTCAGCTGTTTTTTCTTACTTAGAGATTTAGAAACATCTTTGGGTATAGCAAATGAAAATTCTATGACAGGTTCTTTAGGATTCATGAACTCGGGCAAAACAACTTTTATGGAAGGTTCTTCGCGATTCTTTTGAGGTATCATAAGAGCTGATTCGTTACTTAGAGAGCCCCTTTTTTTAGTCTTTACCACTTCGGAAGGCTGTCTAGAGAAAAAAATGGCATGTTCAAAAGGAACTACAGCTAAGCGAGGGTCCTGAACATAAGGTGCCTCTATAGGGGTGACTCCGAGCCAGCCAATATCTGTTAAGGCAGTTGTCAGCAGGCCTATAATGCGATTGATATGCGCTGGGGAAAAGTAGATCAGTACATTATTACATAAAATTAAATCCTTGTTTAGTAACGATTCACCCAGCTCAAACTCCTCCGCTAAATTTATATAGCGAAATTTCACCATGGCTCGTATTTCAGGAAGAATTTCATACTCATCGTTTTTTAGCTCTTGAAAATAACGTTTTTTGACCTCAGCAGCCGTCCCCCGGAAAGACCATTTTTTGTATCTTCCTAATTTAGCTTTTTCCAAAAACTTAATATTGATATCAGTCGCTAAAATTTCGATATCCCACTCTTCTAGATTGGGAATGAGCCGATGCAACACAATTGCAATTGAATAGGCTTCCTCTCCAGTTGCGCATGCCGTGGACCAAATCCGAAGCTTTTCCTCCTTTCCTTTTTTGCTGTTGATGATTTTGGGCAGAATGGTATTTTCAAGCGCAGCAAATGCTGCTGGATCGCGAAAAAAGTAGGTTTCACCAACAGTAAGAACTTCAATGATCTTACTCCACTGATTTTTTTCCAAAGATGTTGAAATCAAATACTCGATGCAGTCTGATGGAGTGGCAAACTTAAATGCTCGCATAAGCGCAATCACTTTACTTTGCAAGTCATGCCACCCTTGTTTTGGGAAGTAGAATCCAAATGTTTTTTCAATAAACGTGCAAAGCTCTTTGAGAAGCTCTTTGGATGGGGGAGGATAGTTTTCGTAAGATGTCTGCATTGCGTAACACTATTTAAACAGGTTCTCTGTGATCTCTGTGGTAAAATTCTTACAGAGATGTTTTAGGGGGAATATTTGCTATTTTTTTAGAACTTCCAAGGGCAGTAAGCGCTCGATATCATAGACTAAGATGATTTGACTGTCGTTCTTGATGACATGTTCGAGTGCTTCTGCTTTTGGAAAGAGCTCACCGCCTGATGTACAGGCGCTTTTTGTGAATTGCGATACACTTTTAGCATTATCAATCCACAACCCGACAATCTTCTTATTCAGATTGCAGATAACAAATTGATCTGTAAGATCGATCTCCTTTTCTCGTAATCCTAGTAAACGTCTCATGCTAAACACGGGGGTGATCTCCCCATGTAAATTGATAGCGCCTATGCATTGGCTTGGAGAATGCGGCAAATGGGTAATCTCAACTGCTGAGGTTACCTGTGTAACCACAGAAAGAGGAAGCCCGAAATACTGATCATCAAGTGTAAAAACTAATAAGTGCATAAACTTCTCTTATCATGATCGAAAAAGTTTGTCAAACTCATTGCAAAGAATGACTTGTAAACATTATAAAATCTGTAAATCCATTTCATATCAACTAATCCCATTTATCAAAATGACAGAAGACTCCACCCACTCAATCATCCACTCTGCAAGGCGTTTCTTCGGCGGAACAATGTTAAGCCGTTGTTCAGGACTCATGCGTGATGTTGCCATGGCTTTTGCGTTTGGAACACAAGAATCTATAGCAGCATTTCTCGTGGCTTTTCGCTTTTCTCATCTCCTCAGACGCCTTTTTGGAGAAGGGGCGCTGCAAACCGCCTTCATCCCCCATTTTGAAGCTTTGCGTATCTTAGACCCGCAGCGCGCCTGTCTGTTTTTTAAGGATCTGTTTGCTACTCTTGTGATTGGATTATCAGGGATCATATTCATTAGTATGGTTGCCATTGGAGGTGCCTTGCTGTGGCTCGATCTCTCTGCCGGAAACTTTGAAATTTTCTTGCTTACACTATTATTGATGCCCAGCTTACTATTTATTTGCCTATTTGGGGTCAACGCTTCGTTGCTTCAATGTGAGAAACGTTTTTTCACTTCTGGAGTCGCTCCTGTTGCTTTTAATTTTGTTTGGACAATTGGAGTAATTGCTCTTTGGAAATTAAGTTCCTCTGATGCAATGTTGTGGCTCGCGGGGTGGGTAATCATAGCCTGTTTGTGTCAGTGGTTGATCACTCTTCCACAAGTTATATCAATCTTACGTCAATATGGAACAAGGCCGTTTTCGAAACCCATGCATCCGTTTTCCAAAGATGTTCGAAATTTGGCAAAACCTCTTTTTCTTGGAATCGTTGGTGTCGCTGCTGTTCAAGTAAACAGCGCCTTGGATGCTCTGTTTGCTAGATATGCCAGTGGAGAAGGTCCTGCCTATTTGTGGTATGCATTGCGCATACAACAACTTCCATTAGCTTTGTTTGGCATCGCTATAGCTGGAGCCTTACTCCCTCCTCTCACACGCTCTCTCAAGACTCATGATCTTGCGACCTATCAGCATTTTCTTGGGTTTGCCCTTCGCCGAAGCATCGCCTTTGCTTTTCCCATTACCATTGCAATTTTTGTGATGGGGGATTCCGCCATTCAGCTTATTTACGGCCGGGGAGATTTTAATACCCATTCTGTCATTGGAACAACACAATGTTTATGGGGATATGGAATAGGATTAATCCCGATGACCCTTGTGCTTATTTTGGCCCCTGCTTTTTATGCAACGGGCGATTATAGAACCCCAGCTATGGCATCAGTATTTTCCGTAATTCTTAATGTCGGATTCAATTTCTGGTTTGTTATTGTAAAAGGATATGGCACTCAAAGTGTTGCTTGGAGCACAAGTCTTTGTGCGTTATTTAATGTGTTTTGGTTAGCTCTGAAATTGTCTCATTCGAATGGAATTTATGCGGGTGTTTTATGGAAAAGTGTTGCGAAAGTGGTTTTTGCTTCCTCTGTAGCAGCATTTGCTGTTGTAGTCATAGACTTTGCATGGGACTATGGGGGCGGAATAGGAAGCACTGCATGGCAAATTTGGAATGGATATGATTTTTATCAGACGTCGCAGGGGTTCTTTAATCAATTATTGAGATTCTCAGTACAGTTTGGGGTGTTTGTTGTGACTGTGGCAGGTGTGGCGAGCGTTATTAATGCGACTGATTTGTTGTATCTTGCTGGTCGCGACAGGAGTTTGAGTCAAGCCAATAGGTAACAGTTCAGATACCCACAATTGCTGAGGAACTGTTGGTTGTTGGTTTAATTTCTTCTGATTTCTTGACTAAAACCTTTATCTTGAAATAGTATGCGGAAAAATGAAGAGTAAAAAAAGACGATTATGCAAGAGAGAAAAATTCAATCAGAAGAACTTCCCGATATCATCAGTTTTCTTGCTACTGTCGACTCTTTTAAAGGGCTTAACACATCAGCCTTAAAAGACATTGCCAAATCTATGTCCTTGGTATTTGTAGAGAGTGGGGAAACCTTGATTAAACAGTGGGAATCCGATCCCACCCTCTATGTTCTCTATAATGGCAGGCTGCGTGTTTACATTCAAAAAGACTCAAAATCTGAATCCGTGAATGTTGCTGAAATCTCCGTTGGACAAATAGTCGGCGAAATTGCCCTACTCACCAATATGCCCAGGACCGCAACTGTGCGTGCTGTTCGAGACAGTTTAGCATTAAAACTTGATCAAAGCCATTTTCATGATATTGAAAAAAAACATCCTAGTGAAGTAATCGATATAGCCAAAAAGGCCATAAAACGACTCGTCGTCCCTCCCAGACCAACACAAGAAGGGGAAAATATCCACACAATTGTTGTAGCCCCAGCAGGAGATTCCGATCACAGGCTTTTTATAAAATATCTTGTTGAAGAATATAATAAAATCAAGCCTACCTTACTGATCAACAAAGAATTTTGTAACGAACATTTTAAGAAAAACATCGCTCAAACCATGTCAAATGATCCCGATAATCAGGAGATTAATCATTGGCTGACTGGTCTAGAGCAAAGTTATAGCTATATCATTTATGAAACAGATCGCCAGATGACTCCTTGGACGCAACGCTGCCTACGACAAGCCGACAAAATCCTTCTCGTCGCTGATGACACGACTTATCCGACGTTTAACTCCATCGAAATCAATCTGTTTGCTACCCCACACCAAACCCCCCTTCCATGTATAGAATTGATTATCATTCACCCCGATGATTCAACGAGCATCACAGGGTCAGGAAAATGGCTTAAAACGCGAACTGTTCATGGATTCCATCATTTAAAACTTGGCTCACAAAAAGATTTTGCAAAACTCATGCGTTTTTTTAATGGAAAAGCATTAGGACTGGTACTAAATGGCGGAGGCGCCCGTGCATTTTCACATGCCGGTGTCATCAAAGCCCTAGGTGAAATGAATATTCCCATAGACTTTGTGGGAGGGACAAGCATGGGCGCTTGTCTTGGAGCACTCTATGCTCTCAAAGGTGAAAAAGACATGTTTGCACTTGAAAATGACAAACGAATCGTTTCACTTGCCAGCGATTATACTTTTCCGATGATTTCCTTGCTCAAAGGAAGAAATGTAACTGAACTTTTCCGGGAATATTATGGAGAAGATACTCTCATTGAAGATCTAACAACGCGTTTTTTTTGTGTTTCTGCCAATGTGACTGAGTCAAAAATTCATGTGCATGATAGAGGAGTCCTTCACAATGCTGTGCGGGCGACAATCTCCCTTCCTGCCATCTTCCCCCCCTTCTATGACGCTGAAGGGAATATGCTTGTGGACGGGGGGGTCATTAACAATATGCCTGTGGATATTATGAGGAATCTCATATCCGGAGGTAAAATCATCGCTGTCAATTCAAATAGCGGAGGACATGAAATGCGTCGTCATTTTGCAGACAAACAATGGCTGTCTGGATTGAAACTTCTCTTTCAAAAGCTTAATCCATTCAATAAGGAACCTCAATCCTATGACACTATCTTTCAAATCCTCCGGGCTTCCATGTCCCTATCTGCAGATAATTACCAGCAGGCGATGTCAAAACAAGCCGATTTCCTCTTCGAAGTCAACACCAGCAAATATGAGATTTTTGCGTTTGATAAAAGGCATGAGATCATCCAACGCGGCTACGAGGCTGCAATGGAAAAGTTGAGTTATCTTCCGGAACTTCGTGACTATATCAACCCAAAGTAGGCAGCAGACATGGATGGTGATTCCTCATCCCAGGTGGATTTAAATCAGCTGAGTAATTTGGTCTTGTTTCACGATCTGTCTGCTGAGGAAATCAGAAAAGTTGTTGATGTATCTGTTATTGAAAAATTCACCACAAATAAAACTATAGTTGAAGAAGGAGACAAAAACACGGAGGTTTATTTAGTTTTGGATGGCGAGATGATCGTTTCAAAATGGGATGCAGAACACTGTTCACAGGTTGTCATTGCCAAACTTCCAAAAGAGGAGATGTTTGGAGAAATGTCTTTTATGGATGGCTCTCCGAGGTCAACAACCGTGAAGACATCGAAGCCTGCAACGCTTCTTAAAATCTCCAAGAGTTCCTTATCCCCATATCCGAATATCCTAACAAAACTCATTTCTAATATGGCTGCCGTCAATATCGGCAGACTTAGATCTTCGAACAACCAACTTGTCAAAACAATTAGAGAAAACCAGCATTTGACTCAATTTATACAGACTGTTGGAAAGTTACTGTTCTATCAGTATCTCATTTTTGGCATTATATCTCTGATTAGTCTCTATTTTTTTAAAGAGAATGCCCTCTATATTTCTTGGCTAATTGCCTTACCAGTCATCATCGTTGTGGCCAGGAATAATCGCTATGAATGGACACATTTCGGAGTAAATCTTCATCATTGGCCTAGTGTTATCCTTCTTTCATTGGTATCAACGGGCCTTGTTTTAGGCATTGTCTTTTATTTGTCAAAAATGACTCTGTTGGTTGATCTATTCGAGGGATGGAATTTCATGAATCATCTTGCTTCACCAAGATATTGGGGTTTTTTTGCGTTCTATTCATTGGCTCAAGAATTTATTGCCAGAGGGATCTTCCAAACATCCTTGGAAAACTTTTTGAATGATGATAGAGGATATAAGTCTATCTTCATAAATGCTGCATTCCTTTTTGTGCTCTTATTTCCCTTGGGTATTGTAAAAGCGACGAGCATTTTTCTGATCAGCCTTCCATTAGGTATGATCTACCATAAGCAAAAAACCTTGCTGGGTGTCTTCCTCATTCATTTTTTGCTTCTGGGACTAGGAATCCTTAAATATTAGGCTTTACCATGAGCCGCCAAGAGCCTTGATCAACTCTATAGTTGAAACGTACTGTTGACCGAGCAAGTCAATCACACCACTCTGGGCTTCCAGCTCCATCCTCCAACTGTCTGCCACGTCGAGGTAGTTAACAAAACCGTTCAAGTAACGGTCCATGGATATTTCTGTAGTCACTTTAGAGGATTGGGCTGATTTCTCCAATTTATCCATTTCTTCAGCTTGGAGTTTAATGTTGACGAGGGCATCTTCCACTTCCTTAAACGCTGTTAGTACTCTTTGTTGATAGGTGCCGCTGGCCTCATGGAAACGGGCATAGGCGAGATCTAAATTGGAAATATTGCGATATCCATCAAAAATGGGGGCCGTCATATTTCCTCCGAATGCCCAAAGTCGACTCTTCCAGGTTAAGAAGTCTCTTAAGTCCGGACTGGAGTAACCTAGATATCCTGTAAGGCTGATGGAGGGATAAAATGAGGCATAGGCAACCCCTATCATGGCATGCTCTGAAGCAGCAGTCTTCTCAGCTTCCATGAGATCAGGCCTCTTTAGGAGCACTTCAGATGGAATCCCTGATGGCACAGAGGGAGGTAAGCTATTTAGGGGATTGTATTCTAATGTAAAGACAGAAGGAGGAACTCCAATGAGGACAGCAATCATATTTTCTTTAAGAGCGCGGCTGCGCAGGGAATCAAAATATTGGGATTCGGCATTATAGAACAGAGATTCTGCTCGGGTAACATCCGAATAATTCACAAACCCTTGATCGTAGCGGTCTCTGATTATATCCAAGGCATCCTTTCTGATTTTTGTTGTGTCTGCAAGGAGCTTCAACTGTGCATCAAAGGCACGCAGTCGGAAGTAATTAACGGCGAGATCGGAAGTCAGGATCAGTAGGGTTGTGCGTAGGGCCATTTCTTGTGCCTCGACATCCAATAGAGCGGCCTTTTCTGTGTTTTTTACTTTCCCCCACAGGTCCAATTCGTAGCTAAGTTTGAGAGGAAGAATATAGAATAGCTGATGCGTGCGGATGATGGTAGGCGGAGGAGGGAATCCGGGAGGGGGAGTGGGGAGTCCGAATATTTTCACCAATGCACCGATGTTTTCGTAGTAGGGCGTAAGGCTTAATTGAGGGTAGAGATCGGCTCCACGGACACCGGCGACGGCTCTCGATTCAAAGACTTTTTGAATGGCAACAGAGAGATCTTTGTTATTTTCCAAAAGCTGTAATTCAAGCCAGTTTAAGATGTCATCATGAAAAATTTCCCACCAGTTTTCGACTCTAGAGTCATCCACAAGTGAGGTAGATACACTATCTGAATCCTGTTCTTCGGAACTTTCTTCAGTAGCATCTCGTATCTGCGTTGATTTCCATTCTCCAGGCACTTCTACAATGGGTCCTCGATAGCGCGGTTCAAGGGAACAGCTCATCAGGAATAAAAGAAATCCTAGAGGAAATAATTTTCTAATCATGTTTTACTTCCTGAGCATTTCTTTTTATAAAGACGTCTGTTTGTTGTCCAACATATATATTATAATTTTTTGGAGGACTGAACGAATAGATCACCTGAAGAACGCGGGTGTCTGTTTTTTCATCTCCGAGCCCTGTGAAAGACTTTTTAGGGATGACATAGGGTTCTATTCTTACAAAAGTCAACGGGATTGAAATCAAAGTATTGTTTTTAGGGAAAGCAACAGCAGGGCTATTTTTCTCAAAGTGTCCGGCATTTTGTTCATCGATATTGACTCTCATTTGGAGATGTTCCAGGTTTCCCAGTAAAATTGAAGTTTTTTTCCCATCCAGATACTCCCCTTCTCTAATTTCCTGCTGTAAAATGACTCCATCTTTCGGAGCTCGGACAATGAGCCTGGCGATCAAAGACTTGGTCTGATCGATCTCAGCGCGAGCCTCATTAACCTTGGCCTCGGCGATTTTCACATCATTGTCTTTGATCTGCATCTCCTCCTTGCTGACAGAACGAGGATCCTTCACAGTGGTGTAGCGCTTAAGCAACTCTTTTTGCTTTTCTAAATCGGAAAAGGCAACTTCCAACGAGGCTTCCTGTACTTTCAATTTAGCTTCTAAAGCACGCGAGTCGATTTGAAATAAGGGGTCACCTTGTTTAACCCTATCGCCAACTTTGAACCATAGTTTCTCGACAATTCCGAGTTCAGGAGTCCCTACTTCGATATTTTTGTCTTCCGATTCGATGATGCCGGATGCTGCAATGTAATACTCAAAAGGAGCTTCAGATGGTTTTTGGAAGTACTTGGAATCTGGGAGAGGCTTCTCGGTAATAAGCGAATATAATGCTGCTAAAATAAAACCCAGGATAGCGAAGTAAAAACCGATTGACTTTAGGATAATCATAAAAACCTATTCTCCCAGTTTGTTTGAATGAGAAGGCTCCTGCTTGGTATAAGAGATGATCAAGCCATCTTCCACAGCGGCAATCGTATTGGCGTATTTATAGATACGGTTATCATGGGTAACAACAATCGCACAGCGATCCGGAGACCTCGAAACTTCAGATAAAATTTGCATAATTTTTGTCCCATTATCGGCATCAAGAGAGGCTGTGGGCTCATCACAAATGACCAGCCAAGGGTCATGGATTAAAGCCCTGGCAATTGCCACACGCTGTTGTTCACCTCCGGAGAGCCTGGAAGGCTTCAAATTTTCTTTTCCCCTCAATCCGACTCTTGATAACATAACGGCAGACCTATCCAAAGCTTCATTTTCCTTCATGCCATTTAACAATAGGGGAACGGAGACATTTTGTAATACACTCAATGCTTTAAGTAGATGAAATTGTTGGAAGATGAAGCCTATATGCCGTTTTCGAAACTCGGTCATTTGGTTATCAGACATGTCTTTTAAATTGGTTCCGAATATATTTACAGTTCCTTGATCAAAGTGGAGAGTGCCTGCCATGATGCTGAGGAGGGTGGTCTTTCCAGAACCAGAAGGGCCGGTGATCATCAACATTTCCCCTTTTTTGGCTACCAGATCAATACCTCTCAAAACATCGATGTAGATCTCACCAGAAGGAAAGCGTTTTGAAAGATTTCTCACCTCAACAGCATATGTCTCTTCTGACTCACTCACGGAATACCTCCGCGGGGTCAATTTTACTGATCTTGCGTATGCCAATGGAGGCTGAGGAAATACAGATAAAGAGGATAAGGATGAAAGTTATCAAGGGTGTTTGCCAAGAAAGAAAGAATGGGAGTTTTGTAGAAGTCATGGTCAAAAAGCCAAAAAGAGCTGTTAAAAATAACCCAATTCCATATCCTATAAACCCTGCTGTAATAGCCTGTACGAGAATCATTCGTTGAAGCAACCCATTACTTGCTCCCATTGCCTTGAGCGCTCCAAAATCTCCGATATTCTCATAGACAAAAGAATAGAATGTCTGCCCTGAGACCACAATGCCCACAATAAAACCTAAAAGGATCGTTGTAAAAAATGAAAGGGGGATTCCGGTGTTTAAGGTAAACCATAATAGTGTACTCCAGAATAATTTTTCTTCCGTAAAGGCTTTCAGATTTGTTTCAGCCTCAATACGTTTAGTCAGAACATCCAAATTCTCCCCTTGCTTCGGGTGTACCAGCACATATGAGAGATGCCTTCTTGTTGGAGGAGCCACTTCGATGGCTCGGCTATAAGTTGTATAGACAGAGGGAGAACCAAATAAAGCTCTATCTCCTTTTACGATACCCACTACCTTAAGTTCATGATCGTTAATGTCAATGAGATCTCCTACACCAATAGGCTTATCAAGGTCATGGCTAATTTGCTCAACGACGACGGCATCAAGAATGACACCATCGGATTTCCAGAGGTCTTCGTAGTTTCCTTCGATCAGCTTTTGAGGGAGCCCTAACAGGGTGGAGTCGTCAACACCGGTGAGTTGAATATTAAGAAATTTTCCGTTATATAGCTTCAGGATTTGTGGGACTACATACAGAGGCATGGCCCATTCAACACCATGGACTGATCTAACACGCGCGAGATCCGTATCCCTCATGGGCTTGCTATCAGAGACTTTGACAAGGCCAGGATCTGCCACCCAGATGGGAGCTTTGGAATTCCTCATCATCGAAGCGGTCCATCTCATGACTCCCCAAAAAATTCCGCTTTGCTGGACCATCAAAAGTGTGGAAAAAGAGAGGGCACAAATAAGGATAAAATATTTGACCTTATCACCCATCAGCATCTGTATGGCTATCTGAAACATTGTACCTAATCTATTGAGGAGTGTGTCCGCATACTAAGTGTTGGGATAAATTTTGAAAAGAGACTTTTTCTCGATGTAAGCTTTTACCTTAAGCAGGAAATCTGAAGAGCAGGAAGAAATGAGGTTGCTAAAAATTTTAATGTTTTTTATATCTTTACAAGAAGAGAGACATTATTTTTTGGGTTATTCAGTGATTAAATTGACTTTTCTGGGCACAGGATCTGCTTTTACCCTTGGTGAAGGTAATTTTCAGTCAAATATGCTGCTGGAATCATCCAGGGGCAGAAAAATGTTAGTTGACTGTGGAATGGATGCACGATTTTCATTGCATGAACTTGGGTATTCCCATAAAGACATCGATGATGTCTATATCAGTCATCTTCATGCCGATCATGCGGGAGGATTAGAGTGGCTGGCCTTTTCCAGTTACTTTAATCAACATCAAAAAAAAATTTCTCTATATATTCACGAAAGCCTTGTCACTCCATTATGGAACAATGTCTTGAGTGGAGGACTTTCCTCTTTGGAAGGAAAAATTGCCACTCTTGACTCCTATTTTGACGTCCATGCCGTTCCCATGAATATTTCATTTTTCTGGGAAGGAATCGAGTTTCAATTAATTCAAACGATCCATGTGATGTCGGGGTTTACGATCATTCCCTGCTTTGGGCTCTATTTCTCAACAGGGGAACATGAAGTATATGTTACAACGGACACGCGATTTGCCCCTCACCAAATTATGAAGTTTTATAAGAGCGCCTCGATTATTTTTCAAGACTGTGAAACAGCGAAAATTGAAAGTGGGGTACATGCAACTTTTGACCAGCTCGTTTCATTGCCAGAAGAAATCAGAAAAAAAATGTGGTTGTATCACTACAATCCCGGCCCTCTTCCTGATGCTAAGAAAAAAGGTTTTCTGGGCTTTGTCAAAAAGGGGCAAAGCTTTGAATTTTAGTAGGTTCAACCATTTTATGAATGTTTTTTAGGGATTTCGATGAAAATAAAACTTATTTTTTTGTTAGCATGTATAGTCAGCGTCACACAAGCTTACGCTGTCAATATGGACGATAGTCAATGCTGTCCATGTAAACCGGATAGTGTCTCTCACTGTTGCGAAATATGCCCTCCAATCGATGCTAAACTTTGGCTCGATAATGGTGTTGGCTGGCGTCTTGACCAATTTAAATTTGGCAAAATGAAATGGAAAAGCCAGAATATGGGACTGATCGAACTAGATTTCTTTTTACTCGTAGACAATCACTACCTGGTCAATGTGAGCGGTGACTATGCCAGAAGTTTTTTGAGTACCAGAAAAGGAGAAGTAAACGACATTTCAGGGAGCCTTGGCTATCTGTTTAATTTGCAGTGCTACTGCCATTATCCCATCTCTTTTTCCCCTTTACTGGGCTACTCCTCTCATCATCAACGTTACAAAGCCCAGCAACATCATTTCAAAAATACTTACGATCTCACGTGGAATGGTCCTTGGGTTGGATTTGCGATTCTCTATGACTTTAGCAAAGATATACACACATACTTTGACTATCAGTTTCACTGGAATAAGTTCCATTCAAAGATCGGTGAAAAGAATGATTTAGAGCATCTATCCTTTCATACGAACTCCAATGATGCTTACTGCAACCAAGTGACACTTGCTGCAAGGAAAAAGATCGGAAACTGGTTCCTTGGATTAAGGTTCGAATATAAGGGCTTTTGGACTGAAAAAAACCATAGAAAGCATCGTGTTAACGATGAAGGCATTGATAGTCTCATCCGTCGACACTCAAATATACATGTGAATACCTACTATCTAGCATCTCAAATTGGATATGAGTTTTAGGTTTAAAGTAATAGTTCAGATACTCCTTGATTTGTAATGGGGCCCCCGGCCCCATTACAGATCAAGGAGTATCTGAATGAAATGAAATCGCCTTAGGATTAGGCATGGGGCGTCACATTTAAAAACAAATTAACATGTTTTCGAAGGTGCATTTTCTAACAACATTCAATACCAAACTTTCAGGCTATTGGTTTAACTTCGCGCAATGGTAGCCTTATAATTCCCTCTGCGTCTCTGCGTTAAATTCGTTATAATGATTAACGCAGAGACGAGGAGACGCAGAGGGAAGTCATTAAAGCTACCATTGCGCGAAGTTAAACCAATAGCCAATTTTCAAAGGAAGATTTAAGTTTAAAGTTGACGCGATTTATCTCGGAGAAAATGGAGGCTGCCTGACCTCAAATGTGACGTCCCAGGTTAGGTAGCAACTGTCTGCAAATTATCCTGTTCCCCAAGATTATTCGTAAAATCCACTGAGAAATCATACATAAACCGTAACAGTTCAGATACCCCCTTGATCTGTAATGGGGCCGGGGGCCCCATTACAGATCAAGGGGGTATCTGAACTGTTACGGTTTAAAACTCCTTACCCACATTGAACAAGATGGTATGAATTGCGCCTGTAGAAGCCTTGATATGGCCGCCTGCTAATGAAGGGCTGGGTGGTCCTTTTACCTTCCTCGGAGGAGATAAGAGGTAGCAAAAACTCAGTTCAAAGGTTTTAAATTTGTAGGAGGCACCCCCAGTGAAAAGGTTTGCAATACTGAGGAGCACGGGCTGAATGAAATCCAGGTTGACATTGTCGCGACGCACGAACTTGGGATTGATATATACATATCCGGCGCGCGCTGTTAAATTGCAGGTAACATTATAATCGGCTCCAAACTCCCAGAATATCATATCCTTAAATCCGGGTCCAGGGCCCTTTTTTGATCCCAGCGGGGCGGTCGAATTGCTCGAATTATGCAATGTGTTGAAAGGAGAAAAAAAGTAGTAGTGCATTTGAAGGCCAACTGTGCCACGCCCATAATTATAAGCGAAACCAGTGGCTAGCTCTGCAGCATTTTGAAATTTACCTTTAGACGGCAATATTCCCTTATATTTATGATGTCTCGAAGAAGCTAACAGACCGGTAGTATAGGAGATGCCGAAGTTGAAATCATGGGTAATGTGATATAACCAACCAAATTTTAAAGCTACCCCATAGGCCCAACTATAACCTTTATTAGATACGCTGTCGGGATAAAGAGAGAAAGCTGCCAAATTTTGAAGTCCATTTACTTTGACACGCGAAAGATTAATAGGTACAGTAATCCCAAAGCTATGCTGTGAGTTGAGTTTGTAAGCCAAAGTAAATTGAGGAATGGCAATTAGGTTAGAAAAACTAAGAGGTCCCTCTCCAAATGGCTCAAGAGTGTGGCTAATTGTACCCACGCTGCTGGTGATGCCGATATCACCATTGAAGCCCACAGACAGGTTGGGGGTGATTCGTTTGGTATTTCCAAAAACATTGGCGGGCAAGTATTTGCACTGTGAAGTGCTGGCTTTTTGATTGAAGGTGGGAACTTGGCTGTCTGAAATAGTCACATGACCATTGACAATGACAGTACCAAATGCAAGATCAATTCTATCTCCCACCTCCACTACACATGCGGGATTGAAAGTAGCTGCCATAGCACTTTGTGGGTATGCCACGCCAATATGACCCATACCAGTTTCCTTGACAAATCCAGCCGCAGTGGCAGACAACGCAAGTGCATATATCAATACGCAATAGCCGAATACGCTTAAATGTATGGTTTTAAACATTTTTGAGGCATATTTTGCATAAGTCATTTCTAAGCTTCCCTTCGATTCAAAAATTGTTAATCCTCAGTCTTGCAAAACTGAATGAGCCAGAAAACTACGAGTTTTCATCATTTTCATAAAAACATTGGTATACTGCAGCAGCTTTTTTTTGTCCATTTTAATTGTACCCCCGCAAAAAGTAACTAGATTTTACCACAGAGATCATGAAGAAGATAGAGGAGAAGGGGAGAAATTTTTATCTTCTCCATACTCTTTTATACTCTGTGATCTCTGTGGTGAAAACATAGAGAGAAGTTTTTAGCGGGAATTACTGCTGCTCTGGAAGATTATGTTTGGTTTAAGGTGACAGCATAGATTGTAATTTGCTGCGCTTTCCCTTTTACCAAGATAGTATCTAACACCTTGAGGTCATATTGTGCGGGATTTTTAATTTCATCATAGGTGTCTTTAGTGATTAAAATAGAAACGTTGTAATTTTTGGTCAGGCTCTCTACACGCGCAGCTACGTTAACTGCATCAGAAATGACAGTAGCACTCATTCTCTGTTCCTCTCCAACAGTTCCAAGCATAAGGGGGCCGGTATTTATACCGATGCCTATCTTAAGGGAATCATTTTCCATTCTACCCTGGTTATATTTTACAAGAGATTCCTGCATCTCCAAGGCACATTGAATGGCGTGGTCAGACTCCTCAGGAAAAAGGGCCATGATCGCGTCGCCAATAAACTTATCAATAAACCCATGATGCTTTTGTATGATAGGACTCATAATGTTTAAAATTGAATTGATAAAATTAAAATTCTCTTCAGGTGTCATTTTTTCTGACAGGGTCGTAAAATCGCGGATATCAGCAAAGAGCACAGTCATGTTTTTTTGAACATGGTCTCCAAGTTTGACATCGAGGATGCTATTTTTTTCAAGTAACCTTAAAAAGTCTTCAGGTACAAAACGTGCAAACGATCTATTTAAAACGACTAATTCGTCGCAAAGTTCTTTGGTGCGATTATAAAGGCGCGCATTATCAATAGAAATAGCCATTTGCGAAGATAAGACATTAAGAAATTTAATTCGATCCACACTAAAGACGCCTTTTGTTAGATTATTCTCCATATATAAAATACCTGAAATCTGCCCTTTGTTTAATAATGGCATACATAAAATCGATTTTGGCTGTTTTTCTTGAATGTATGCATCCTTAGCAAACTTTGTGGAGTGAAAGGCGTCATCCAATACGACTGTCTCATTGGCATGATTAACATAGTTAATAATAGATATTGGCAAAATGTTATTATTTATCTCAATCGACTGTAGCACTCTAGGCTCGTCCTGTCCTATCATTCCCTCAGCCTCGATAAATAATTTGCCGTCTTTGTTCAGTAATAAGTAACTTCTTTCTGCACCGGCATTTTCGATGGCAATTATCATCAGTTTCTTGAGTAAATCTCCGAGAACAATGGTGCTCGAAAGGGTGTAAGACGTTTTTTCTATGCTGCTTATATCCAGATTGTTGGATTTGCTTGAATGGATGGATGACTGTGAAATAGAAGAAGATGTAGACCTTCTTGAGCTCCCCTCCCTACGCATAAAAAGATGGCTATATTGCTGATCCATGTAAGCCACCTTACCCTGAGCCCCCCATAAAAGATAGGTATAACGGGCATCTTCCATATACATGCTAGCTAATCTTTCATTATCCTGAGATAGATAGTATTTAGCTGCAAGCTCATTGGCCAGTGCTTCATCATTGAGAAATTTATGTTTGTTCGCTGCAGCAATGGCTTGATCATAGAGCTTTCTAGCGATTTCATGTTGATCCTTCATGCGTGCAATTTCAGCTTCGATCAAAAGATGCTTTTGCAGAGCATTAGCGGGAGCCAGCTTTGCCCATTGTGCCATTTTCTTTCTTGACGATCGAATCTCTCTTGGAATGTTACGGTTTTTTTTAGGATCATGCAGATATGCTAGGGTTCTATAAAAATGAAAAACTTGAATGGGGTACCCTCCTGCAAACCCTTCCTTAAATTGTTCTGCTGCTTGGGCGTTGGCAAGGGCTTCGTCATATTTTTCAAAAAGGAAACAGAGAATTAATTTATCGAGATAGTAGAGAAACAGCATTGTTTTATTATTTGCTTTTTTAAATGCAGGCAGCATCGTTTCCGCATCAAAGGCAGATCCTATTAACAGAGTGGGTTGCAAAGATTGACTGGAAAGATTTATCAGTACTTGATGACACTGTGAAAGAGTATTGTAGCTTACTGGCTGTATCTCTTTAAAGCGCATTTTATGTGAGTCTATGGTAGCCAAAAGTTCGTTTATCGGTACTCCAGTAATATACGCATTGCGGTAATAATTGGCTATAGAATAGCCTGCCTGTTCGGTTGCACCAATATGAAAGGAAGACTCAGCAGTTTCTTTAAGTAAAGGGAGTAAATCATGCACCGGTTCCTTCCAATGTTTTAGCATTACAATAGCAACAAAAGTAATCTTATATAAATTCATTGGAAGTCCCAATTTTCTTACTACTTTCAAGGCGAGTTTGCCCCATTCATAACCGACATTTATTTGGTTTAAAACTGTGACATTTATGATGCCGTAAGAAAGAAAAATAGTTGCTGAATATCCACTTAACCCATGTTGAAGCGATAAATAAGCAGCCTCTAAAGTGATTAACATTAATAATTTATGGTTTGTATGAACGAGTGCAGGTATTATAAAATTTGTTAACCGGATGATCAGTGCAAGTTTTTGATTAGTTAAAACTGGAAGATTTTCTAGACTAGCTATACTTTTTCCGATCATGATAAATTTTAACTTTGCCATTGCTATAAAAATATTGATCAATGTTGGATGTATAGGTAATTTCAATCCTAAAGAATCAATAGCCTCTATGCCTATTTTAATTGCCTCTTCTTGTTTTGTCTGAGCAGAATAGGCCAATATCTTTAATTCCATAATTTTAATCTTATCAATAAGGGTTGCAGCATTTTCAATAGATATTTCTGCATATTTTTCAAACAGGTCAAATTTACCGTTTAAATAGGAGACTTCAGTAGCAGCTGAATATAACCCAAACATCAGCGCATAATCATTCTTCCACGATTCGTTTTGCACGCATCTTAACCCGTATTCGACATACTTTAAAGCCAGCTCAAAGGCTGCTGCACTACTCGCTGCCTGAGAAGCCTTCAAATTTAATTCAGCGATGTTTCTTTTTTCTTTTATGTCGATAATATTGTCAGGGATTCCTTGCTCAATCGCGAGGTCATAATGGTTCACGATATCAAAAAGTTTTTCCTCCAATTTTTTCGTTGTAGCTTTTTTAAGCAACAAACGTGCGATCTCAGTATGGATCAGAATTCGTTGGTCTTCTTCAACCATAGAATAGGCGGCCTGTTGAATGCGGTCATGGGCGAAATAAAAGCGCGTCGCATAAGAAGCATTCCCTGAGCTAATAATATAACCTTCTCGCAAAGCCTCATTTAACTCTTGCAAAATGACTGTGGAATCTTTTGCGCTTATCGCAGCTAGAGTCTCAAGGTCAAATTGATTGCCAAGAAAAGCAGCCAGCTGCAATGCTTTTTGCGTATCAGGTGCCAATTCTCCAATTTTATTTACCATCAACTGAACGACATTATCTGAAATCTTTATTTCTTTGATTTTATTAAAATCCCAAATCCATCTGTTTATAGAAAGATCAAATACAATCAACTGTTCTTTATAAAGAGTAAGCAGTAATTGAATAAGAAAAAAAGGATTGCCCCCAGTCTTTTCATAGCACAATCCAGCAAGGGGTTGAACGCTCTTTAAATCTTGATGAAGAGAATCAGCGATTAATTCAGAAACAGCCTCCAAAGTCAACGGACCGACGTCAATAGATTCGCAAAGAATTTCCCTTTTCTTTAATTTTTCCAAGGTTTGCATCAGGGGATGTTCTACCCCGACCTCGTTATTGCGATAGGCGCCAATAATGAAAAGATATTGACAATCGGGGCTAAGTAGCAGAGTTTCAATCATCTTCAGGGAAGCAAGATCGGCCCATTGTAAATCATCTAAAAAAATAACAAGGGGGTTTTCGCTGCTTGCTACTGCTTTAATCAAGTTTTGAAAAACGAAATTAAGGCGGTTTTGGTTTTCAATAGGGCCTAAAACGGGGATTTCCGGTTGCTTGCCAATAATGGACGCAAAACTTGGGATGAGATCTAAAATAAGCTGTCCAGAGTCTTGGACTGCGCTCATGATTTTGTGACGCAGCTTGTCAATTTTTTCTTCAGATTCTGTTAAAATTTGTTGGACAAAATCATCAAAAGCCTGAACTATGGCTGAATAGGGTATGTTTTTTTTAAACTGATCGAATTTACCTGATATAAAATAACCGTGTCTAGCTAAAATGGTTTTATGAATTTCATGTACAAGTGCTGTTTTTCCAATGCCCGAATACCCGGCAACTAATAAAAGTTCCGCTTTGCCTTGTACGACTCGTTCATAGGTATTCAATAATGCATTTAGTTCATTTTCGCGCCCATATAACTTTTCAGGTATTTGGAATTGGTTAAACAAGTCATGAATGCCGAGAGAAAAGGGATCTATTTTTCCAGTACATTGTAACCTGTTCCGACATTCTTGCAAGTCGGCAATCAATCCATTGACGTTTTGATATCGATCTTCAGCATTCTTGGCTAATAGCTTCATTACAACATCGGAAACTACCTCCGGGATAGAGGAATCAATGGCCTTGGGTGATTTGGGAATGGCAGCAATATGATAATGAACAAGCTGCATAGGATCATCTGTTACGAAGGGAAGCCCTCCGGTCAACATTTGATAAAATGTAACGCCCAAGGAGTAATAATCTGTCCGGTAGTCTATCCCACGGTTCATGCGTCCGGTTTGTTCGGGAGAAAGATAGGACAGAGTCCCCTTTAACGCATTTGGACTAACAATTTGTGCTCTTTCTTTTGGGAGGGCATCAGAAAGGCCAAAGTCAATAATTTTGATTTTCATGGCAGGATAATCGCACATGATATTGTTTGGATTGATATCCATATGGATAATGTTATTTTTATGAACGTGTCCCAGCCCCTCGGCCATTGGAATTGCCAGATTAAGAAAATCTTCCAAGTTGAATTTTTTTTTCCTTTCAATGACCTCAGATAAAGTTGAGAAATTAATATTTTCCATCACAATGGCATAATTATTTCCATCTTGTTCCAATGAAAATACTTGAACAATATCCTGTACGGCATTAAAAAGTTTAGCAATTTCATATTCATGCTTAAAATGGGCGATTAGATCGAGGGAGGGGTGTTCTTCTTTGAGCATTTTAACGACGATTGGTGAATTATCAGCATTGCGGAGCCCAGTATAGACAACTGTATACTCACCTACATAAAGAGCTTTATCGTTAATTTTATACCCTAAAATTTTTTTTGACATCGAGACACCCCTGCTATTTAACCATTCGCATGGTTTCTTTAACCCTAAACTCGAGAGAAATTATTGTTTTTATTTGTTTTTTCTAAAAATTGAAAAACAGGGTACTTATATTTTTATATTAACATTAAGTGCATTTAATTCAATATTTTTGGTTTTTGGGAATTATGCCGAAGTCGGCATAATTCCGAAGAACCATATTTTTATAGTGCTAATTATGGCAGTGAATAATGGAGTGCTTTAATGGAGCTATTAAATATTCCTAACATGCGCCTTCGCGACAGGAGTTTGAGCGCCGCTTCAGGTGGGCAGTAGTGGACTTGTATCACGCTAGTCCAAAGATTTTTACCACAGAGAGAAGAAGAGGGGTGGAATGGACGTAATGGAAGAATGGACGTAATGGATATGGACAGTAATGGACCATAGTGGACGATAATGGACCATAATAGACGATGCATTATTGTCCATTACCGTCCATTATGGTCCATTACTGTCCACTACCGTCCATGTCCATTAACATCCATTCCTCCATTACGTCCATTCCACCTCTCTTTTTCTCTCTGTGGGCTCTGTGATCTCTGGGGTAAAAATCTTTGGATTAGCCTGATGCGTATCCGTTACCGGCGACAGAAAAGGGAGTAATTAGTGGCCTAAGGATTTTGCCCGCTAAGAATTTGTCCTAACTCAGGATATTTTTCCTGATTTCTCTGGATCGTATCAATAAATAATTCAATAAAGTAATTCTCGTTCGTCATGGAATCTACTGTATTGACCATAGTGCACCATGTCTCTGCCTGCTCATAAGGAATTGGTTCGCCCTGCGGGGTGAGTGGTTGAAAAATAAAAACGTCGTTACCCCATTTAGGCACTTTAAGATTATCATCCCATCCAATGCCAAATAATCCAGCGCTAGTGTTCATGAAAAGAGGTTTTCCTCCTTCAGAGAGATATCCATGTTTCTGCCAGCGCACAAAGCTGCCACGCATTATTGTCAATGTGTTGCTTTTAAGAAAGTCTAAAATCGCTTCTGGAGAAGTAATGGGCTGCTTATCGTCTACAACATAGAGACTATTATTTTCGTCTAGATGACCCATTTTTATTTCTTGTTTCAATGCGCGACTTAAGAGTTCTGCACTGAGAGGAAATACTTCAGGAGTCTTACAATAGCTGTTGAAGGCAATGTGGTAGGTCAGTTTTCCTTCTACTTTCAGTTCCTCAAGAAATTGGAGAAATCGTCTAAATGAGACAAAGATGGTGTTCTGAATCTCTTCGTCACTACCATCTGCAAGAAGATATCCAAAATCTAAATCGTCTCGTTGCATGATCGTGCCATTCAAATCTATGGTAAAACCTATATGCGGAACAGCTGACTCAGCCTGAAGCATATTTAGGTGGCAAGCTATCAAGATAAAAAGTAATACAAATCTTTTCTTCATAAAAATGATCTCCAGAATTGTTTTAAATATTAAACGATAACATAGTTAAGAATGTAAATCAACTAATTATGAACCATGAAACAGAAAGTCGTGTTCGAGGCATTTCCGCACTTTTTGTGGGCATATTAGGACAGAGGGGGCTCTAAATATCTCTAACAAGCTATTTTATCAGCATCAATCTCTAAAGGAATATTTTCATTTTCAAAATTGGCTAAATTTTCTGGATTTATTGTCAAATAAAGCTTTCTGAATTCTTTATCATTTACCTTTAAATAATTGAGGATATAAAGGCGAAGATATGCTTCTGTACTTGGATTCATTTTAGATAGCTCTTTTTCCCATTTCACAACTGCAACATGAGAAACACCAAACAGCTTAGCAAAATCTCGATATGACATCTCGAAGTAATCAATGATAAACCTAATTTCTGGTCCAGTTAAATGTGTGGATTTTGTCGCCAGCATACGAAGAACAACTTCTTGAAGCGTGTTGAAGTTTATGTCAATTGCCCATTCTCCAAAGACTTTCCTTAGCGGGACATTCACTAAGCGAATGGGAAAACCCAATCCTTCATAGATGAATGTGTCTCTTCTTTTTGATTTGTTCATATATCTCCCACATGCATTACTGTAATAACTAGCATCCCATCTTCTTCAAAAGCAATAATAATGCGAACATCCTTAGAGCTTAGTATTGTTTTACCTCTAATCGCATATTTCCATGTATTTTGCTTGTCGTCGAAGCAAGTCTTATTCTTCTCTTCATATCCAGTTTTCAGAATATGCAATGTTTCAGCCAAATTAATTGAACGTTCTTTTTGTCTATCAATGGCATGTCTGGTCAGTATGTATTTACCAGTCAGAAGGCAGTCCCAAATTCTTTCTAAGACTATTTCGATCTTCTGTGGTCTTTTCTTTGTCACGGACCTATTCCTTAATTGCATGTTAACAAAGTTAACATTTTTTCCACAAGATTCTTATTTTCGGCAGATGTTACTGCATTTTTTCGCGCTTATGCGTTTAATCCAATTGTAAAGCCGGTAGCACAAAACAAAAACGGCATCCCACTCGAAGAGCGGATGCCGAAAAACAAACAAAGGAGGGAATTTTTGTCGTGCGAGCTTAGGTGCTATGAGCTAAGAAGTCGCAAATTTCTGGAAGGCGAATTTCGATAGGCCAAGGCATTTGCTCTGTTGAGGGCATTCCTAACAATTGACCTGAGAAGTTATCGCGTTCAGTAGAAAGATAATCAGGCACAGAACGGTTACCACTGTCCAATGCTTCATTGATAGCCTTCATTTTACGGGATTTCTCTTTGATCGAGATGACCATTCCAGGTTTAACTTGGAAAGAGCGTCTGTCTACTTTTTTGCCATTCACCAAAATATGACCATGAGAGACTAACTGTTGCGCACCAAAAATCGTGCTGGCAAACTTTAATCTATAAGCGATATTGTCCAATCGGCATTCGAGAAGTTCGGCAAAGTTTTGAGCTGTATTGCCTGACTTTTTAACGGCATGCTTATAGTAGCTCACGAGTTGTCTTTCGCTGAGCATCCCATAGATTGCCTTTAACTTCTGCTTTTCTTCAAGTTGCAAGCCGAAGTCTGATTTCTTTCGACGACGAGCCCCATGCTGCCCAGGTGGATTTGGTTTATGCAGCATCGGATTGCGAGCGCGGCCAAATATATTTACCCCAAAGCGGCGGGCAACTCGGTTCTTATTACCTGTATAACGAGCCATGTGTTCTCCTAAAGGATCTTATTATAGTAAATCGTAAGAGCGAATTATGGCACCAAGCTCGTTTTTTTTGCAACTCACATTTATACTTGCCGAAAAAAAGATCCCTACCTACCGTGAAATTCAATGACCACTTACGAGGAATACACATGCCTATCGAGAAAATATTGATTATTGATCCTGATAGCTCTGTTCGCAATTTCCTTTCCACGGTCTTAAAAAATACCTCCTCAAAATTTGACATCGTACTAGCCGAGAGCGGAAATAAGGCCCTGAAGCTGCTGGCAGATTCTTCCTTTGATCTTGTCTTTACTGAAATGGATATGCCAAAGTTATCAGGACTGGATATTTTGCGAAAAGCGTCAGAGTTCCACTCAAATATGATAGTCGTCATTGCTACAGGTCATGGATCTATCGAAAATAGCGTTGAGGCAATGCGTCTAGGGGCTTTTGACTATATTCAAAAGCCTTTTTCCTCAGATACTGTCGAGGCAATTTTAGAAAAAGCCGAAGCCTATTCACAATTAAAAATTAAAAGCCAGCACACCTGCGAAGCATGCTCTACAAACCGAAAAATCATTGCAGAAAGTCCTGCAATGAAAAGTGTTTTAAAAGATCTAGAACGGATAGCCAATAGCAACGCCAATATTTTTATAACAGGGGAGTCCGGCACTGGCAAAGAAGTAATTGCACAAAGAATCCATTACACCTCCCCACGCACAAAAAGACCCTTCATAAAGGTAAACTGTGCGGCTATTGCACAGACGTTGATGGAATCAGAATTTTTCGGTCATGAAAAAGGAGCCTTTACAGGAGCCAATCTCCGCCATTTGGGGCGATTTGAACTGGCCTCTGGAGGCACTTTGCTTTTGGATGAAGTGACAGAGATCTCAGTGGGCTTGCAAGCCAAATTATTGCGAGTCATTCAAGAACAAGAATTTGAAAGAGTGGGCGGCACCAAATCGGTAAATATCGATGTACGAGTAATCTCGACAACAAATAGAGATTTGCAAGACGCACTTGCCTTGCAGATATTACGCAAGGACCTGTACTATCGGTTGAATGTCGTTTCGATCCATTTACCCCCTCTTAGAAATAGGCGTGAGGACATCATTCCTTTAGCAGAATATTTCGTAGAGAGAATGTGTTTGCAAAATAACAAACCCTGCCGATCGCTAAGCTCAAAAGCTAAAGTAGCCCTCTTGGCTTATTCCTGGCCTGGAAATATTCGGGAGCTTGCAAATATCATTGAACGCACCATTGTTCTGGATAACCAGCATGAAATCACCCCAGCTCAATTGCGCTTTTAGGCTTTTACGTATAATGATACCATTTGCGAAAGGGCTTATGACCTATCTGGTGATAAGGACGCACCCGTTCTGCTGTCTTGCAACTCTCCTGACAGCATCCTGAATGGATCGGTAAACAGTCAGGACAACATAAAAACAGCTCATTGCAGTCCATATTTGCACAATTGTAGTAAGTATCATTCGCATTGCCGCAATGATGGCACGTTCCTATCACAGAAGAGTTTTCATCGCTTAAGGGTACGCCTAAACGGTCATCAAATACAAACAGTTTTCCTTTCCAATATTTGTTGCCTTCTTTTTCACCATAATTAATGATCCCTCCTTCCAACTGATAGACCTTCTCAAAGCCCCTTTGCATCAATATGGAAGAATAGATCTCACAGCGAATTCCCCCCGTACAGCACATCATCACAGGTGTTTTCGCAGGATCGATTTTCTCTTTTAGCTTATCAGCATATTCCACAAAATCACGAAAAGTTTTGCATGGGGGAAGCTCAGATCCCTCAAAGTGGCCAATTTTCCATTCATAGTCATTCCTGACATCGATTAGGACTTTTTCTTTCTCGCATTCAATCATTTCCTTCCAACGCCGAGGAGAGACGTGTTCTCCCCTTTTTGAAAGGTCGACATCGGCATCAATTGCAACGAGTTTTTTCCTATATTTCACAGTAATACGGGGAAAAGCGTGTTCGAAATGTTCGTGAAGCTTGAAGACGATGTTGGAAAATTCAGGACGGCTTTGCATCCATTCCATATATGCTTGAGCGTCCGACAGCCGGGCGCTGAGTTGACCATTAATTCCTTGTACCGACAGATAAATGCGGCAAGTGACATCTTTGCCAACGAAGAACTCTTTATGGCGAGCCACTTCTTCGCGTGGGTTTGGAAGATCAACAAAATGGTAATAAGCGAGAACTAAATAGTGTTTTTCATTCATAATAGCTGAAATTCTAACGAATTTATTCTTAAATCTAAAGAGCAAAACTAGAGAAGGGACAAAGGACGTAAAGGACATACGTCCTTTGTCCCTTCTTTTGCTTTGCCGTTAAAATACATAGAAAAAAGATCACGATTGTGCGATACTGGAGATAGGAAAACAAGGGGATAAATCTATGTCAGAACAGCTCAAATATTTAAATGATGATAATTTCGAAAGTACAATTGCACAGGGTGTCACATTAGTCGACTTCTATGCTGATTGGTGTGGCCCATGCAAAATGATAGCACCTGTTATCGAGGATCTTGCTAGAGAAATGCAAGGCATCGCAACAATTGCCAAACTCGACATAGAAAAAGCTCAAAATACCACAGCTTCTTTCCAGGTCATGTCAATTCCAACGATTATTATTTTTAAAAACGGCAAAGAAATCAAACGTCTCATTGGTGTCAAAGGCAAAGAAGAGCTAAAAACTTTAATCAAAGCCTCACTTTAACGCGATTTCCAAAAAGGAAGGGACAAGGGACGTAAAGAGGTAATTGCAGAAGTGCCAAATCATCAGGTCAAAGCTATTGGTTTGTGCCGGCCCTCCGGGACGGGATGGGTTGTTTGGCGCTTACCCAGGCTTCGCTTACCCCTCCGGGGAGCTTCAGCCTGGGCTATTATGTAAACAGCCCTCCGGGCAGTGTGAAAAGTGATTTTCATACAAAAGCTCCTGCATACAGCCCGGAGGGCCTGTTCACGTAATAGCCCAGGCTGAAGCTCCCCGGAGGGGTAAGCGAAGCCTGGGTAACTGCCAACCAACACATCCCGTCCCGGAGGGCCGGCACAAACCAATAGCTTTGAGCTGATGATTTGGCGCTTCTGCAATTACCTCTTTACGTCCCTTGTCCCTCTCCCATAAACTGTTGCTGTCTTAATGCCTCGTACACAGCAATCCCCACCGACGTTGCCAGGTTTAAGCAACGCGCTTGTGGAAGCATGGGTATTCTCACGCATTGCTGTGGATATGCATTTGTAATATCAGATGGCAAACCTGCTGTCTCAGAGCCAAAAATCAACCAATCGTCAGGTTTATATTGGGGCATTGTGTAAGAAACGCTCGCTTTACTAGAAAGAAAATAAAAGCTTGCAGGAGCTTCTCGAAGTAATTTTTCGAGGTCTTCAACAACATTTACTTCCACCCCTTCCCAATAGTCTAAACCCGATCTTTTAAGCCAGCGATCAGTGATACTAAAGCCAAGAGGGGAAATCAGAGTAAGGCTGCATCCAGTGACAGCACATGTGCGCACGATGTTGCCTGTATTTTGAGGAATTTGGGGCTGGAATAAAACGATTTTCATAATCCTAAAAAAAAGGCGGTGAAAAGATCACCGCCTTTTTCAGTCTCATAACGGATTGAATTAATTTTTCATTTCATCATCAGTGTAGCTATCATCGCCATCGTCTTCATCAGCCATTCCATCTTCAGATAGATCAGCAAGATCAGCTTGATCTGAAGAAGCTTCTGGAGGCGGTGCTTTGATCACTTCGACATCAAAGATTAGCAGTGAATTTGGCGGCAGATGCCCCGTAGTGCCATATCCTTGATCTGGATGAACGAATAACTTTCGCTTTTCCCCTTCTTTCATGCCCAAAATTCCTTTGCTGAAGCCAGGAATGGTCTGATCAAGAGGAATTGTAATAGGACCGCCAGTCTCTTCGGAACTTCCGAAAACTGTGCCATCAAGAAAACGTCCTGTATATTTAACCTGAGGAGCTGAATGCTCTAGCACAACAGGGCCATTTCCTTCTTGTACGATCGAGTATTGAAGCTTTCCTGGTTCTACTTCGATAACGCCTGTCGCTTTAGAATTCTTTTCCAGGAACTCTTTGGCTGCTTTTAAGTTATCAGAAGCCATTTTTGTGTAGGCTTGCTCTTGGATTTTTGCCATTAGCTCTTCGTAATCTTTGTCATTAAGAGGAGCAGGCTTTCCAGCATATCCATCACGCATTCCTTTGATAATGCTATCGAGATCAAAGTTAATCCCAGGTGTCTTTAAGTTGCGTCCAATAAAGTGTCCAAAAGCTTCAGAAGCCTTTAGAATGTCTTCTTGAGAAACAGTATCAGAGGGCTGTTTTGCAGTTGGTGTTGTGTTTTGAGCAATCTGTTGGGGAGCCTGAGCTTGCGGCTTTGGTTTAGGGGGTTCTTTAGATTCTTGAGCGCATGCAAAACCACATGCCAGTAGCATTGCAGCGCCAGTGATAGATAGAATTCTAGTGTTCTTCAACATATGTTTTTTGACCTCCGGCTAAAATAAAATCCAGTGTACGTTCGGAGTGAAATTAAATGCAATGAGTTCTTCTTTAGTCTGATTCCACGAAAGTTTTTCGTATTTGTTCTGCAGCAGAGGAGAGGCTTTCTGCAGCATGCAATGTTTGAGAGACCGTATGGGAAAGTCCTCGAATGAAAAAATCTGCCTCGGCTTGATTTGCAAATGGGGTCGACATCTCTTTCCAAAGTCTTAAAAAATCCTTTTTATGCATCTCAATATTTAGAATTCTTTCCAAACTGTCCAGCGGAACCTCTGTCACTTCCCCGGTTGACATTTCTTTAAGTGAAATTTTGCCCTTGTTCAATTCATCTTCCCCTATGACCGCAACGAACTTGGCACCACAATTGTGGGCCTGTTGCATACTTTTATTTAGTTTTTTTTCACCAAAGTCCATTGTAGCAGAAATTCCTTTCCTACGCAGTTCGTGGAGAAGATCAAAGGCATATTGTTTTCCGTTCCCTCCTAAAGCTATCAAAAATATGTAAGGAGCTTGAGGATTCGGCGTTGCAACATTTTGTTTTAAAATTGTTTGAATAATGCGTTCAATGCCTGTTCCAAAACCTATTGTAGGAAGATCTTGACCACCTAATTGTTTCATTAAACCATCGTATCTTCCGCCACCCCCAATGCTATTTTGCGCTCCAAGCTCACCTGCAATAATTTCGAACACTGTATGATTATAATAATCCAATCCACGAACAAGCTGAGGAGATACTGTATACGGGATTTTTAATTGATCAAGTCGCTTTTGTACCAACTCAAAATGATCTTTAGATTCAGAATTGAGAAAGTCTAAAATTGAAGGAGCATGCGAAAGGAGTTTTCTGTCTGCAGGATCTTTTGAGTCCAAAATTCTGAGTGGATTATTCTCAAATCGATTCTGGCTATCCGCAGACAATTGTGCAAGATGGGGTCTCAGATAATCTTGCAACGCTGTGCGAAACGCCATGCGAGATTGGGCATCACCAAGCGAATTGAGACAAAGTTGTAAGTTCTTTAATCCCAATCGTTGATAAAGCGTTAAAAGTAGATCAATCACCTCTACATCTTGCTCTGGGGATTTATTTCCTATCGCCTCTACCCCAAATTGATGATGTTGTCGGTAACGCCCCGCTTGAGTCCGTTCGTATCTGAACATCGGTGCAATGTAAAATAGTTTGTGGACTGAAGATTGCTGCTGAAGCTGATGTTCTACAAAAGCCCGAATGACTGGAGCCGTGCCCTCCGGTCGCAAAGAAATAGATCTATCCCCTTTATCTTTAAAGGTGTACATCTCTTTCGAAACAATATCTGAAGTTTCACCCACACCTCTCTTAAATAATTCCGTTCTTTCAAACATTGGAGTACGTATTTCAAGATATCCATAGTCGCGTGCTGTCTTTCGAATGACCTCTTCAACATAGTTCCAAAGATAACTGCTGCGCCATAGCTCTTGGTCATCTTGAGGAATAATATCAAACACACCAGGTGCGATCGGAACAGTCATAATTCTCCTAATAAATATGGGTAGGATGTTGTCAGGAAATAATCAAATAATGTACTAGAGAACCAAGGTATTATTCAATAAAAAAGGAGAACATGATGAAAACAAAGATCGGTTTATTTGCCTTCATGACAGTCTTGTCGATTTTTCATATAAACGTGATTATGGCAGACGCAGTACAGGACAAAAAAGATGCCTCGAAAAGAGAGGAAGACAGACTTCAATCGGAAAGACTCGAAGATGAAAGACTCGAACGGCAAAGGGTAGAGCAAAGACTACAAGATCAGAAAATAGACCAGCAAAGAATTGATCGAGAAAGGCAGGATCAACAGAGAATCCAGCGCAAAATAGACGACGACATCTGGAACCGCACCCACAGACCGTAGGAACAGGGATTCGCAGGGATGCAACATCAGGCCTATTGCATAAACAGCGAATTAGAAAAGTAACAGGATATGCAGGATCGCAAGCGGCAGGATAAGAAGGATAGTAAGCATCCTTCTTATCCTGCCGCTTGCGATCCTGCATATCCTGTTACTTTTTTTATTGAGAGGTTGTTCGCATCAGGGCCTAATTTGGGAATCTTGTAGGCTCAGTGAATTGCTTCCATCCCTCGCCGTTCAATGCTTCTAAAAAGCTCAGCAGTGCTTGCTTGTCTTCTTCAGTCATGTGCAACGGCTTCATTAGTGGGTGTAAATTGCGATTTGGATTACCCCCGCGATCGTAATAATCGATCACCTCTCGAAGCGTAAAAAAACACCCATCATGCATATAAGGAGCCGTATGGGCTACTTCTCGCAATGTAGGAATCTTAAAAGCTCCCCAGTCTTTCTCATCTTTTGTAATGTTATAGCGCCCTAAATCAGGATTTGCCTTTTCCATCCCAACGCCAATATTTAAAAAACGACCATCAGTGAAATTGGGTCCTGCATGGCAGTTATTGCAGCTCAACTTATTAAATAATGCTAATCCTTTTACCTGCTGAGTTGTCATCGCTCCCTTGTCTCCCGCCATATAGCGATCATATGGCGCATTCCCAGACAAAATTGTTCGCTCAAAAGTTGCTATTGCCCTTGCAAGATTGTCGATTGTCACAACATCGTCATTAAAGATTTCTTTAAAAAGTCTCACATATCCCGGAATCTTTTGAATCCGCTCCTGGCATGCCACAAGTGCTGCGTGAACGTCATCTGTTCCAGCCATCTCTTTGGAATTTGTTAATGGACCTTTCGCTTGCTCCTCTAGGGTTTTAGCTCGTCCATCCCAAAAATAGCTCTTTTGATATGCCGCATTGATCACTGTTGGAGAATGGCGAGTTCCAATATGACCATCTATCCCGATCGCAATTGGATTACTATCTGCAAATCCAACTTTAGCAGCATGGCATGTCGCACAGGAAATAGTCCCATTTGCGGAAAGGCGTTTATCAAAATAAAGAAGTTTTCCTAATTCTGCTTTTTTCTTGTCGTAAGGGGAGTCAGCAGGCCACGGGACAGGTGGAAGACCCAAAGGAATTGACAAATGAGCACGCTCCTCTGTCAATTCCTTTTGATCAGTTGCACTTTCACAATATGCAAATGTGTTAGTAAGCAATAAAAGAAGGAATAGGAAACAATAATAACTCATTGAATTCATTTCCTCTCAATTAACTTATTCTCGCACACTTCCTTACATCTTCTGAAAAAGGAAGGATTTCGTGAACGCGCCCACGCCCAAACTACGTGAACGCGCCCGAGCCCGCGCCCGTTGCCCGACCATTTCTTGAACAGGTCTGAGTCTGAAAATGTATTAATTCGGGCAACGGGCGCAGGCTCGGGCGCGTTCACGATAAGACGCAGGCCAGACTGCTTTCTTTATGACATACGCAATAGGCCATCAACGAAGGTTTGAGGAGATGTCTGAAGCCTTCTCCTCTCCACTCGCATCCGCACGTTTGATCTCCGTTGCATTAAGATCAAACGCAGTCAAGTCAACATACTTAATCGATTGATCATCATATGTTTTAAAATAATACTTCAATGACTCAGGATCTCTCACACAAGTCACTTGAGTATAATCACTAGCAATTTTTGTAGAAGAACCCGTAGATTCACGTGACAATCCCATTGGAATATCAAATTGATTCAATATATGAAACGCTTGATAGACACCTTCGCTGGCATTTTTCGATGGAATCGCATTAATGCAATAAATAGCAGCTCTTACAAAGCGCGAAGGCGGAGTAAAATCGCCTGGCAGCCCAACCATCCCTGAGCCTTGCCCAAAAGGTGCTAAAGTAAGATTGTCGATTTTAATCGGCTGCGCATTTTTAGCTGTCAAATTAATGAAATTTCGCAAATTAGTCATATGCCAGTCAAATGTGGGAGAATTTGTCATCACCCCCAATGGATTATCATAGGTTGTTAACTTCCCATTAATAGGCTCAATGACCAATGAACGACCACTTTTGTCGTACACAATGTAATGGAATGGCGCAGGTTCGTTCCCCCACGTCTCAACGACAGTCGGAGCAATCACGACAGATTGCAGAGCGCTTTTAACTTCTTCCACAGTAGCAAATTGAGTAACAATCCAGTTCGAAAACTCAATAGGAGATAATGCCTTCTGTTGATTCTCAGAAGTAATCTTAGAATACCCTGCAAACCCTGGAAAATAGAATGTGCCAACCGCTAAACCCTTTTCATTCATCCCATCCATGATCGCTATGTCGTTAAAGCTGATTGATCCCACAGCCCCGTATTTTGCCTTGTATGACAAACCCTTTCCTTGCGGCGTCGTTCCTGAAAATTGATATCCCCTTGGCACGACCACAACAGAGACTTTCACCGGCACACCAAACTCTAAAGTCCGACCGTGAACCAATGT
>Ga0207056_1013_pt1 | contig 46358 bp, 34 predicted proteins | sample Alteio_BWMinCont_58_FD_153289 | JGI IMG/M metagenome (GOLD analysis project Ga0207056, IMG submission 153289) | Enriched cells from forest soil in Barre Woods Harvard Forest LTER site, Petersham, Massachusetts, United States -... | ecosystem: Environmental > Terrestrial > Soil > Temperate forest >... | reverse complement strand
GCTGTTGTTTGTATCATTACGCTCTTGATGACACTTCTAATCTGTAAAAAATGTTTGTTTAAACCGCCGTCACTACCACCTCATCCTAGCACCATTCCTCTCGGATGCCAGTCACCTCAACAAGTCTTTGTTGATGCTCTTATGGTCCTAAACGATAATCGAGGAACCCCGGGAGTGAATTATCCTGGCTCTGATCTCGCTGACCGTGCGTATACTCAAAAACGAATAAGATTCGTACAAAGAGAAGTACAGCCACATGTACATACACTTGAATCTTATGAAAAATATCGAGAATGGATTCCGAAATTGACGACTAATTCCTTAATTTACGGTGGAGGAGCTGGAATTGCAATTTCACGGGCTCACGTGCAAGAAATTCAACGTGAAAATGTTATATATGAAAATCTTATAGAAGTTCATGAAAAGGAGAAAAAGAAATTAATTGAGCGTCATGGCAAGCAGCCCAGCGCCGTCGTCGTTGGAGCAGGTCCTATAGGGTTAAGCGCAGCCCTGTTGTTCTTTAGATGTGGATATGAGGTGAAACTCTATGAACAATACGGACCTCCTGAGTCAGAGAAAGAAGAAAAAGAAAAGAAATCTGAATTTGAAGAAAAACGCCGTTTTGATGAACGTCTCCAGCCATTCAGTTTACAGCCATTAGCTTTTCATTTCTTAGCTTCTATAGGTCTAAGAAAGGACAAGGTGCTTGAAACGTTTGGAGTTTCACCACGCGAAGGGGTAGATCCCAAAAGTGACGCGGCATATCCATTAGTTGAGAAGACTCTAGAGGTCACTGAAGCTGATAGAAAGCGAGTCCCCGATTCTTTTGGAGGGGTTGAAGGTTGGGCATTTATTGGGCTCACTCGAGGACTCATGGCAATAGCAAAAACGAAACGGATCGGCGCACATACTCGTGAATATGTTCCCAATACCGTTAGCCTTCGGATGGGTGACATGCAGAGGTTGCTCTATGGTGTGATTACAAAAGTTCAAGCAGCATCAGAGATAGATGAAAAGGGGGAAATAGAAGAAAAAGCAAAGAAAGCCGACATAGGAGTATTTTTTGGCAGAAAATGTACTGGATCTAGAACAGAGCCCGATGGAAGAACAACACTTCTTTTTGAAGGTTTGGAAGAGTCTCCAGACATCATTTACAACGCAACAGGTGGCAAAATCAACGAGATGCTTGGATTCACCCAAAAACACATTGTCGAGATGTATGGAATGGGAGCTTTTTTTGACAATCCGGCGGCTCCTGCAACCTCTGCGCCTTCTCCAGTGCTTTCACGTGCTGTCCGAGTTTTTACTTCCTTTCGAACAACAGATAAGATCTATTGCAATGTTGAATTGAGTAAGGAAGAATTCGAAAATAAAGAAGCGCAGCAAAAACTCTTAGATGTTGTTGCTGATTCCTTAAAACTTCCTAAAACATCAATATCCTTTACTGTTAAGATTGATTTATTCCATTCTGAAGAGGTCATGAGGGTCAATAGATTGTCTCCAACGCAATCTCAATGGATTATCAATGGAGGAGATGCTGCGATAAAACCTCATTTTATCACAGCTTCTGGAGCAAACTTTGGGCTGCAGGGACTGAGTTGTCTTTCATTTCTGCTGTTTAAGCGAAGTTTGGGGGAATTGCAGGCAGACGAGGAATTTGCATCTAAATACAGTGAATTTTATAGTCTTTTGCAAAAACAATCTCCACAGATGGTTTTAAACCTATTTGGAAGGCCTCTTGTCCCGCGCTAGGCTAGGTGAATGCGGCTAATTTTGGTTGGAAGTGATTTTAATCATTTTTTTCTTCATTTTTCTCTCGTTTTGTAGCCCACACCAAGGTTTCGCGAGCCTGCGAGCGAAACCGCAGGTGTGGGAATCATGAAAACCGCACCTCAACCAGGGACTGGTTCTTCTTTTTTCCTCCACTCGTCCAGGTTGAGCGTGCCCCGGAAGGGCATCGGTGAAGGGGGTATTTTAAAAACTCAGAGAAATCGCAATTCCCCACATGATAAACGCAATCAAGCTGTCAATAACCCTCCACACGCTTTGTTTGCGCAAAAGAGGTGCCAAGAAATAACTCCCATAAGTGATCGCAAAGAACCAAATGAAAGACGCGCTAATAGCTCCCACAGCAAAATATAACTGCTCGTGGACGGGCTGTTGTGACGCAATATTTCCCAATAAAATTACTGTGTCTAAATAAACATGAGGATTAAGCAAACTTAAAGCCAGCAGCATAAGGATCGTTCTTTTTGTAGAAAGCAAAACCTTGCTCTCCACATCATCTAAAGGCCTTGGCTTAAAAGCAGATTTCAACGAAAACGCTCCATAAAAACCTAAAAAAACAATCGCAAAGTACTTTGACAGCTCAATCAGAGAAGGACAAACAGAAACCACGTGTCCAAAACCTAGCACGCCCGAGAGGATCAAAAAAGCGTCAATTCCGGAACAGAGCAGTGCTGTGAGAAGTAGATGACGCCGCAGCAGACCTTGTCTAATTACAAAAGCATTCTGAGCTCCAATAGCGACAATTAAGCCTCCACTAGTGCTAAAACCTTTCAAAAGAGCCAAAAACATACTTACCCCCTTCTAAAGTTAATGTTCGAATGTTTCTGCGGGAAAGCTTGATTAAGAATCCCTGTCTCCAATGGAATGCATTGGATACTCTCCAGATGTTCTGTGAGCATGTTCAAGGCAGTCTGCACCTTTTCGCGTTCAAAGGAGTCGATGAAAAACACCACGTGTTTGGAATCTTCATCGATGCAGGTTTCTGCGGAGTCTTTGTGATTCCAAAGCCAACACATGATTCTTTCATCGTCGGCATACACCACATGATTGGATTTTGTTTCAATTTTTTGCCTTTCTCCTAAGCCTAAAAATGTTTCTGTGACTTTAGCATATCGGATTTTGATATTTCCAGAGACCTTGTTGAGATCGTATCCGCCCATGGGCAGCAAAGATAGAATCGAACAGCAGTTGTATAGGTCGACAACATTGCAGATATTCCACACTTCCTTTCCTGTCACCACGCGTCGCAAAAGTGCTTCTATGGAAGAGCGGTAGGTTTTAGCTTTTACATGAAAATGCTCCTCATAGATAGTTCTCCAGAGGGCAATGCTCGGATGAGTAACAAAATTAGTGGCATTGAGTCCCTGACTTTGCAGGTATTCTCCTAAATCATGTTTTAGATTTTCTACGATAGGATCGTTTTTTCTGACTGATACATGTGCTATCAAATAGCCGATTTCCACCTTTGGGTATCGCATTATAATATCATTTTCTATGCTGATTAACATAATTTACCTCGCTTATGTTCAATGTTTATATTCAGAATATACTTCTATTTTAATCTGAATTCTTATATAAGTAAAATTAATATATTTTATGATTCATAAAATATTCTAATGGAGAAAAATATGTTAGATTACAGAGGAATAGAAGCCCTATACACCGTGCAAGAGTTGCAAAGCTTTGAGGCAGCGGCCAAAAAATTGCACATCACTCAATCAGCAGTTTCACAAAGAATCAAAGGACTAGAAACCCATTATTCCGAGCCAGTATTGATTCGCACGCTCCCCTATCGTCCTACGAGGTTAGGAAAGCAGTTGATAGGGCATTTTAAGCGCCTCTGTCTATTGGAAGAAGATTTGAAACGACAATTAGGGACCTCAACAAAAGAAATGCCGCATATCTCTATAGCGTTGAATCGAGATAGTTTAGAAACCTGGTTTTTGGACTTACTTGACGAGACCGATATTTTTAGCAACGTTATCCTTGAGATTATAGCTGACGATCAGGAGCGGACGTTGGAGTATCTTAAGAATGGACTCGTTTCGGCCTGTTTGTCGACCTCTGAAAAGGAGATTGTGGGAGGTAAAGTATGTTTTTTAGGAAATATGGAATATGTGCTTGCAGCCGCTCCAGAATTCGTAAAGAAGTATTTTTCTGAAGGAACTTCAAAAAAGTGCCTGCGCTATGCCCCAGCGATGAAATTCGACCAAAACGACAGATTACATGAGAGATATCTCGAGAAGTTCTTTGGAATAAATGGGGAGGAGTTAAATTATTACATTGTGCCTTCAGTGAGAGGGTTTAAGAAGTTTGCTTTACTGGGATATTGTTATGGACTCATCCCACGTATTGATATCGCTGAGGAGCTTCAGACAAAGCAGTTGGTGCAGATCTATAGTGATAAGGTATGGAAGGTTCCGCTTTACTGGCATTACTGGGCAATTCAGTCGAAGTTCTATCAAAAATTCAATGCGGATATAATTCACCATGTGACACACAATTTGAAGCCTTTTCAATAAGATGTACCGCACCTGCATATGGGTGTGAGTACTATTTACGATGTAAGCAAGCTAAGGATTAGGGTCTGGCTTGGGGTGAAACGAATCGACATTTTAAGAGAAAGTCTTTGTGGTTTTGTTCTGCCCTTTTTTGAGGCCACTCGCAGGCCCGAAGGGACGAAATTTCACAGCCCAGATCGGAGCGAAGCGGAGGCCTGGGTATCGTCATAACCCCATCCAGAGCCCTGTAAGGACGGCATTTAAAATTCGTGGAGATAATAAGATAATGGACATGGACATAATGGACATGGACGATAATGGACTGTAATGGACCGTAGTGGACTGTAATGGACGTATTGTATTGTCCATTAGAGTCCATTACAGTCTACTACGGTCCATTACATTTTTGTAGGATCTCCGCGCAAGTTATAGGATTTTGAAGTGATAAATCCCATCGGATCTTGAATGGTTACAACATTTCCAAAGATATCGTAAGAATATGTAAAGCGAGGTCGAATGAGTTGATTATTTTCTTCAATAACTTCTGGATAAGTGACTTTTGCCAAACGATCGAAAGCATCGTATTCAAAAAACGTAGAATTGCCAAATCGATCTGTTGAACAAATTTTCCTACCCAGGATGTCATATGAATTAACGGTGGTGCATTGCCCTGCAGCTGTTATTTCGGTGGTTTCGATCGGCTGATTTTGCAAGTCATAACTGATGGTAGTAAGTCTATTTTCGTTCTGGATAAACGTTTGATTTCCAACAGCATCATAGTTATAAACAGTCTCCCTTCCAGCAGCGTCTGTTTGTGAGATCACTTGTCCCAAAACATTGTACGTCCTTCTTTCTGTAAAGGCATATTGGCCATTTGCATCATACGTGATGCAAGAGAGGAGGTTGGATTGGTCATCATATGTATTCACCAGCTTTTTAATTAAAATTTGCTGTTTTGTTTTGAGATCCCAGGCTTTTTCTTCGATAACTTCTGGGAGACCAACTCCTGGGAGAGTTTCCTCAAGAACATTGCCCCATTTGTCGTATTGAAAAGAGCGATAGGAACGAATATTGCCACTGCCATCTGCAATCGTTTTTGCTAGAAGAAGCCCAGCATCTGATTTTGTTTTTCCCCAATATTTTTGTTCTATGCGGTACTGATTTTCTTGATCGTCATACCTTTCTATGGCCACTAGCTGAAAACGACTGTCGTAGATATATCGAGTTTTAACTCCGACAGCATTAAACACATCGGTGTAACCATTTCCATAATGAAAAGAACATTCGATTTCAGCCGCCCCAGATTGTGGATTGGGGCCTTTTAATGCTTTGACCTTGCCATTCAAATTGCTCGTTCCTCACGTTGGCAGTTCTTCCTGAGACATCCTTGCTAATCACAAGAAATCTCTGTGGAAGCATCCTCCAAGCACCATCTTGGGCGCCTGTAATGATGTCTTTTGTGCTGTAGTACCGTTGTAAGATTAATGCATCGGGTCCGGCAATGACCAAATCTGTAGCAGATTCACAATAGTCGCCGTTGATGACATTGATGCAATTTTCAATAAAAGCATCGGGATCAGACTCTGTATAGATCTGTGGAGCCAGTCCAGCAAGGTGAACTGAATAAATGAGCAGCAAGACTAGGCACTTCAACGTGGGGGATATTTTCATATGGATTCTGCTTGAAAAGTGTGTGACTGGGTTTATAGAGTTTCTAAGGATACATAAAAATTGAATTTTCCAGCAATTTCAAACTTGAATTATCCTAAAAATGGTACCGGCCCTCCGGGACGGTCTGTTGGGGTGACGCCATTCCCAGGCTTCGCTTACCCCTCCGGGGAGCTTCAGCCTGGGCTATTACATGAACAGGCCCTCCGGGCTGTTTGCAACCTCTTTTGTTTGCTGAACCGCCTCGGCATATTTAGCACAGCATATAAAAGACTTTGCAAACAGCCCGGAGGGCCTGTTCATGTAATAGCCCAGGCTGAAGCTCCCCGGAGGGGTAAGCGAAGCCTGGGAATAGCGTCACCCCAAAATACCGTCCCGGAGGGCCGGCACCAAAGTCAATTGCCGTTTTGTAGGATTATGTCTTCATATTCTGTCATTTTTCTACTAGCAGGTTGCATTAGCCAAAGTATAAGCTTACAAAAAAAAGATCTGTCCTGTAGCATGATCTGTATACACTTATTTTATGAGGATTATCATGCAACTTCTGGACAAGCGCCCTTCATCGTTCGCTTTTCTTAACATCACGCAGTTTCTTGGTTCGATGAATGACAACATTTATAAACTCCTGATCATCTTTTTTTTTATACAGTTAGAGGGTATCCAAAATAGTCCCGTCATCCTTGCAACCACTGGTGCCATATTTGTTTTGCCCTTTCTCCTATTCTCTTCCTCTGCAGGCACTTTAGCTGATCGGTACAGCAAAAGTAGGATCATTTTTGCCACTAAAATCTTTGAACTCGTCACGATGGTCGTTGGCTTACTCGCATTTTTGTACTCAAGTAAAATAGGTTCATACCTCATCCTATTCCTTTTAGCTACCCAAGCTGCTTTATTTAGCCCCTCTAAATATGGGATTCTGCCAGAATTGCTCCCACCAGAACGGATTTCTAAAGCCAATGGCATCATGACTTCCTGCACCTACTTAGCAATTATCTTCGGGACGTTCTTAGCTTCATTTTTGCTCGATATTACAGGGCGCAACTTCACAATAGCTTCGATTTTTTGCATTGTCGTTTCATTTATAGGGGTCATTACCAGTTTTTGCATTGAATACACCCAACCGTCTGGCTCCAGAAAAGAGCTCAATGTTCACTTCATTTCTGAAATTTATAAAACTCTTAACAAAGTGAAGTCCGAGCCATCCCTCCTTGCTGCTATTTTGGGCTCTGCATTCTTCCTCTTTCTAGCCGCCTACGTGCAGCTAAATGTCATCCCCTTTGCCGTGCAGTCTCTGAATCTAACAGACGTCCAAGGCGGGTACCTCTTTCTGCTTACTGCCATCGGCATTGGCACCGGTTCTATAATAGCCGGAAAAATTTCAGGAAAAACTGTCGAACTTGCCCTTTCTCCTTTAGCAGTACTTGGGATTTCAATTAGTTTCTTCATGTTAGATTTCTTTTCCCACAATCTCATGGTATGCATTCCCTTAGTAATCATTATCGGACTATTTGGAGGAATTTACCTTATTCCTCTTGATTCCTATGTGCAGATTGCAAGCCCTAAACAAATTATTGGCCAGGCTGTTGCCTCGAGTACTTTTTTGAGTTTCTTCGGCGTTCTCTGTGCGTCAGGATTACTCTATTTGGTTTCCCAAGTTTTTGGTTTCTCTGCTGCACAAGGATTCACCATTTTGGGCATTCTTTCCTCGATTGTAACTTGCATTTATACATTTCTCTTTTTTGATTACCTCACTCGATTTGTTGGTATGATCCTATCTCGGTTGCATTTCGCCACAGAGTTCGGTGGTCAAAATCACATTCCCACAGGTCCTGCCTTATACGTTTGCACTCATACCGCTTGGAATGATACCCTCCTTTTGTTAGGAGCTCAGCGCAGAAGAATGCGATTCTTTATTGAGCGAGAACAGGAGCATTCCAAGTGGCTCAAAAGAATCTATCGCTTGCTTCGCGTTGTCTTAGTTCCTGAAATCGAATCTTTAGAAAATAATCCAAGAAGTCTTACGGCCATCAAAGAAACTTTAAATAAAGGCATATCTGTTTGCATCTTTATTAATGACCATAATGTAGACTATGAATTTGAAAAATTAAAACATGCTGACCTAATACAACAAATTTTGCGTGAAAAATATCCCATGATCTTGGTACGTATAGAGAAAGGAGTAAAACAGAATAGGCCGCGCTTTTTCACACGTTTGATGAATAAGTTTCGCGTACCTGCTTCTGTGACTTTTGAAACTGTAGCCTGGGGAGACCATCACAACGAGGAAGACTTGTCCTCTGCGTCGCAATCTCCCTCAACTATGGCGAAGAAAGGATTAAATCCAGTCTCTGAGACCATTTAGATCATGAGAGGTTATTATGCGCGTTATCATTAATTTCTTTGTTTTTGGCTTTATTTTCTATTTAATTTATATATTCTTCCCAGATGCATTCCAAACATTGGTTTCATGGGCTTCTGCAGTCTATGAATTCTTCCATGGTCTTGTTCAGACTGTGATAGAAAAAACCGGCGGCAAGCCAAAATCCACTGAACATGCAATGGCCTTATTGAGGGTCATCGCTTAAAAAATATCTTGTCAACAAAGTAACTTCTCCTGAAAATGTGTACGACAGTGTGTCCGCATAAAAAACCAGGAGGAAGTTATGGAACCTAGTGGATTGTCATCACATCATGCAGCCAAATCTGCATCAGACTACGCCTTTCCCGTTGCTGAAAGGAGGGTGACGGTACATTGCGATAGAGAAAGGCCATGGCTACAGCATGGGAGCAATTCTCCGGTGCTTGATCGTGGAGAACGAAAAGAGGTTATTGACAGAAGCGAGGATCTCACTCCAGAAGAATTGGTCCTTTATTCCGAACCCGAAGGGATCGTTGATCTCAATCGTGAAGGTATTGGTGAAGCAGTTGAGCGTCGCATTGCCTTGATGTTTATGCAATGTATCGTGTGTTATAATATGCCATTTCATTTTGAAAGTAACGGAGCTGATATGCAAATAGGATCAGCCCCGAAATTATGGATGAAAGAAGCTGACGGCAAAGAGAAGATAGTACATCGTCGGGAGGCAGCTCACCCAAGCACAACTCCTTGCCTTGTTGCCTGTTCACAAACGGAATGGGAAGAGTATATTGAGAAGCTAGAAACAAATCCCAAAGCCAAATCTCCTCACTGCTTTGTTTATTTGAAAGGCTCATATTTTTATAGCCAAAATAACTCAACTATAGGAATGAATGAGGCTGTTAATGGTGCTGATGAACTTATTGATGGAAGAGGAAAATTAAGGCGTACAGTCGTCGATATAACCAATCTCGTTGCAAAAGGTCGCCTAGATCCCGTCATTGCAACACTTGATTTTATTAAAGAATTCGAGAGAGCTTGTGAAAAGGAAGTAAAGTTACTGAAGTCTACTGACCCGCGTTGCCATGTTTTAAAAGAGTACATCAAAGCTATTTCAGAAGTTTCATTGGCAAGTCTTCGACCGGAGTTTTTCACTCAATTATTAGGCGTCATCATTGACAAAGATGATCCCAAAGAAGCCATTTTAAGAGAGATTGTTTTTAAAGAGCGATTTAAGATTATTCGTTTTGGATCGATTGTTGAGAGCAGGATTGCAAAACGGATTGATGATGTGAGAGCGAAGATACATGGCCCCCAAAAATATTTGTTAGAATTTGCCATTTTAAGAGATTCATCCGGAAGGGAACGTGTTATTATTGAAAAACTGTTAGGAAGAACCGCCGCATATTTAGAAATGCAGTATTTAGAAAGTATGCCGATAGAGGATGTTGAAACAAGAAAAAGAGTCAAAAGATTTCAATCGGCTGTAACAACCTTTGTTTCCAAGCATGAAGACAAGATAGACAAGTTGCTGCGCGATTTGCGCAATGACTTTAAAGAGATGTTAGATGCTGAACGAACCTATCGATCAGGCCTATTTCGCAAATTGCGAATTGACTATCGTGATTGGCTCCAGCCAGATTTTGTTAAAGAATTTAAAAAGCTGTTCCCAGGAAAACCGATGAGTAAAAGCATGGTTTCTAGATTAGAGCAAAGGGTGCGGCCTCTTTCAGGAAAAAAATATATAACCCCATTAATGCAGCGTCGCAAAGATATAACCATTGAAGGGGCGCTTGATATTGCAGATACATTCAAAGTGGATTCAGGTTTATTTTTACCGAGTTTGTTTGGGTCTGTTTACTAAAATGATTTTCTGTCGCCGCTAACGCATCAGGCTATACGGTTCTTGCAAATTCTTGCTTAAAATGCCGATTCGTTGCTCCCTAGAACCGTCCTCGCGCGAAAAAGTCCTGATGCGTATATAAAAGTCTATTTTTCTTGAGGGAAGATTTTCCTTTTGATCATTTCTAATTCTTCCTCTTCCTTTTCTTCAATCGCAATCAACTCGTTCGTAGCTTCTTTAGTGGCTCGTATCAATTCATCAATTTTTAAATGGAGTGCTTTGCTTTCTTTGTTTTGGGTATTCTGAATGATGAAAACCATCAACGTCGCATTGACTGTAGCAACTGTATTGAGAATTAATATCGATGTATTGCTAAAGCCCCAAATCACTCCGAAGATGACCCAAACCACCAATAAAAAGAGAGCCAGTGCAAATGTTATTGGGTTGCCTGCTTTTTTTGCAGACCAATTTAAAAACTTTGTCAGTGATGGTGTTTTGATTGTCATATCAGGCAAGTCCTAAACATTTTTAGTTCATGTTTCATCCTTTATCCTTCATCCTTCATAATTCAAAAAAAAGGGCGGTTTGCACTTTCGCACAAACCGCCTTTGGCATTACTCACAACAGTTACGATTGAACTTAGTTCACAATCGTGCTTTCCTGTTGTATGATTGGTGTCTTGATTGCATCAGAAGATACTTCTACAATCACACGGGCATCGCCAGAAGACTTAGCTACTGCATCCACTTTGTATGTCAAAGTTTGTCTTGGACGTACATTGTTTACAGGAGCAAATGTTACTGTCTGGCCAGAAATAGTCCCTCTAGCATCACCATTGACACTTGTTGGAGTCAATTCGTTGGGGAAACGCACTGTTACCGCAACATTTGAATCTGCTTCAGAGCCTTGGTTTACGACAGAGATTGTATACATTGTGTGTTCACCAATACAAATTGGAGATTCACTGTCAACGATACATACATTGAGTGCTGGACGACCTCTCCAACGTGTTGTGAATTCAGAACAAGCGTTGCAATCTTGACAATCGATCAGCGACACTTTGTTTGTGAAGCAACCAGGAGTACATGTCGTTAATGAAATGGTGTAGTTTGCCTTATCACCAGGTTTCATTTCACGAATTCTCCAAACTGCTTGGTTGCCATTGATAGTTGCACCAGGTGCTGCAACGATTGAAGTTGCATTAGGTGCTGTGTCAGTGATGACGACATCTGTCAATGGAAGATCCCCAGTGTTAACTGCTGTGATTTGGTAATCAGCATTTTTGCCAATCGCCACTTCTTTTGGTCCTGTCTTGTCTAACTCAACGCCGCAGCAGCATACGCATGTGCACCATTGGCAAGAAACAGAGTCCGCATTGCAAGCAGATACAACAGCTGTGTTGCAAGCCTTACCACGTTTCACTGCCGTTAAGCAAATGTTAACGCGTTTTGTTTGGCAAGGTTCTAAGCAACCAAGTTTAAATGACAATGTCTTTAAGCAGCTGCTATGTTCCATTTCAGGTGGGATATTGTCAACGACGACAACATCTTCTGCAGTGCAGCTACCACGGTTTGTCACTGTGATTGTATAGTGTACAGCATCGCCTGGGCATACTTGCTCAGGACCACACTTTTCGCAAGTCAGGATAGGCTTTGCGCAAAGTAATGCACAAAACTGTACTGGTGTTGCTGTAGCGCAGAAACATGCGCACAGAGGTCCTTCACATTCGCATTTTAACCAAACGCGTGCTGGACGGCATTCGCCTTTGCTCATGGGTCCAATTGTCCAGGTCAGTTTTTTTCCTTCTATTTGTGCTGGGGGATCACTCTTAATGAATGAAACACCTTCAGGAAGATGTGTTGTGATTGTGACATCGCACACATCGACGCAAGCATGTACATCAAAGTCTAACGGATACTGTTCGCCAAGCAAGCACATATGTGGATTGCGTGCGCGCACTGTAACGTAATTCAAGCAATTTAACTCAGCATTGCTTGAATGGCATGCCTTTGGCAATGGTTTGCAGCACACAGGCTCACATGGAGGTGGGCAAGGCGCTGGACATGGAGGTGGGCACACAGGTTTACATTGTGGCGGGCACACAGGCTTGCAAGGTGGTGGGCACACAGGCTGACACGCTGGTGGGCACACGGGTTGGCAAGCAGGTGGGCATATTGGCCTGCATTCTGGAGGGCAAGCAGGTGCACAAGGTTCTGGGCACACAGGCCTGCATGGCTCTGGGCACACAGTTGGACAAGGCCGTTCGCAGACTGGCTCGCAATTTTTATCGGAGCGGTTATCAGAACAACCGACCAATGTAATTGCACCCAGAAACAGGAACGAAGCTAACATTCCTAGTTTTTTTAGCATTTATGGCTCCTTTTATAATAGTGTTAGGGTCTTTGACAAAAGTTAGTTTGATTAGTGTTTTTGCGAGTATGACAACAGAAGCGGAGTAAACTTTGAACAGCAGATAGCGAAGTCTTCATCGCAGATGGAATATAAATTTTTAAGTGAGGTCTCGGATAGACGTTCTTATTGAAGTCCACTTTGGTAAAAATAGCATTAGGGAATGTATGAGATACGAATGGTCTAGAAGTTAATATCGAGTGGGAGACATTTGTGATTCGAGACTTTTTAACTGGTAGATGGGATTTTTTCATTTCTATACCAATTCTCATCAATTATTTATTAATTACTAAGTTTATATACAGAGGCTAGAGAAGTCTCTAGCCCCTGAAGTTCTCATGCCCTCATGCTATTAATAGCAGCAGTTAGTATCGCATGGAGGTGGGCATGGTCTTGGACATGGTTTTGGACATGGTCTTGGGCAGCATGGGTTTGGTGCGCAAGGCGATGGGCAAGGTTGGCAGCAAGGATCGCGATCACAGCAGCAGCCAACTAACATAAATGCAGTTGCAACTAAGGCAACCATTGAAGACATGAGTTTCATATTGACTCCTTATTTGTTAATTTAATGGCCAGTACAATCACCTATGGTCTTGAAAACTTCCTGAAGAGAAAGTCTCCAATACGCACTAGCTATTACTCGTTCTATGACAATTTATCTTTTCTGTAAACTTTTTTTTACCCAAGTACTATGCATACATTATGTAAGTGGTTATAGATGAGAAGGTTCAATAGGAATATTATTCCAATAACAGGGCTTAATCTTGGTACCGGCTCTCCGGGCTGTTTGCAAAGTCTGTTATTTGATGTGATTGAGAAATCCTTCACATGATTCTTCGAGCATGTCTAAAACTAGCTCAAAGTCTCCCTCAGACCCATAGAAGGGGTCGGGGATCTCATCACCAACAAAGCTGGTGCTGAATTCTGTGATAAGATGGATTTTTGACTTGTGTTCTGGAGTAGACGCATACTTGTAAAGTGTACTAAGTACTTCATTATCAACAACTAAGATATAATCGAACTCATCAAAAAATTCGATTTTGAATTGTTGCGCTTGGCTAGATAAGATAATTCCACGGCGCTGCGTGGCTGCCCTCATTCGGCTATCGGGAAGGGACCCCACATGCCAATGGCCAAGGCCGCAGCTTCGCACATCGACATCTTGTTTTTTTGCAGAAGACATTGTGCGCAAGATCCCCTCAGCGGCCGGAGAGCGGCAAATATTGCCCAAGCAAACAAAAAGTACTCGCGTCATGAAACTCCTTGATTTAGGCAAAGTTTTTCGTGCCCAAAGGTTCTTCGTGCCCAAAATTTTTCGTGCCCGTGCCCGTGTGCGTGCCCGTGCCCGAATTAAATTGGTCTTTTCCTTATTACAATTGTGAAAAAGAAAAGACCATTTATTCGGGCACGGGCACGCACACGGGCACGGGCACGAAAAATCTCGGGCACGAAAACTTTTGGGCAGGAAGAGTTTTCTAAGCTACATCGGCAGCGCACCTGAAACCATACGTGCTATTTACAGTGCCTGGATTATTGCGATGGCGTCTTGAACAACGCAAATCTTCCCGCAAACTCTTCCAACATCCACCACGAAGGACCCTATAAACACCTTGTAGCGGTCCTTTGGGATTTTCTGGTTCTTGAATAGAGATTTCATAATAATTATAGCTATACCAATCGTGGCACCATTCGTATACATTTCCAGCCATATCGTACAAGCCATATCCATTGGGAGCATAACTCATGACTGGTGTCGTGTCGGAACTAAAGAAGTTGCCTTGTGTTTTCTCAATGTCCTCTCCAGTTGGATAAAGGGCATTTTCTAAGCCCCCATAAGCAGCAATCTCCCATTCAGCCTCTGTTGGCAACCGTTTCCCCAACCATTTGGCATAGGCAACTGCACCGTACCATGTCACTCCTACAACCGGGTGTTTTGCATAACCCGATTCGATGCTCAATTTTCCCGCACTTCGTTTGATTCGAGAATCTTTCAAGCGGATGATATCGTGATGCATTCCATCTTTTTCACCCCCCATCGCTTCCAGAAACCTTACAAATTGTTCATTAGTCACAGGATGAATATCTATAGCTACGCTTGAGAGCACTATTTGGTGGCATGGCATCTCATCTCGATTGCCATCGGCGCTGCCTCTAAAAAAGCTTCCTCCATGCATGATTGCCATATCTGTAAGAAGCGGCTCGCTATTTTTAGCTTCCTTCCTTTCTGGAACATACTGTTTAACAGCAGTATCAATTTGGAAAACAGCTCCTGGATTCATATCTACTTCAGGACGCTCCAATTGCGTTCTTCGTATGATCGGTTTGAGCGTCTCCATTTGCCCATTTTCGCGATTGACCACTTTTTGCTGCCCTTCATCAGACATGGCAGGGGTCATTGCAGGTGATGTGTTAACGTAGTACTCAATAGGAAGTTCCATTTGGACTGGTTGTAGGGGCTGTCGTATGGCATCGAGAATCGCTAACAGATTATCGGGTCGATCTTTCGGGTCGTTCTGTAAACATGCCTTGATCAATAAATCCCAGTTGTAGGTATATTCAGGAATTGTTGAAGGCATTGTAAAGAACCCTTCAGGAAATTCTCCCATCAGCATGTAATAGGCAAGGATGCCAAAAGAGTACACATCTGTTTTGAGGTCTACTGGTTGATTTGAATCCAGCCGCTTTTGTTCGGGGGACAGAAATGCATAATTCTGAAGAAATGATAGATGCAACGTTGGCAGCTTTGACACGTCTACAGGAGGGCTTGGATAGCGTTGACTTAATCTTGCATTTGCTAAAGATGCCCCTATTCCAATGGCTTCAGCCACTGTTTGAAAGGTCCTTGTTAATACCGCACCGGTTCCGATAATTCTCGATAAGCCAAAATCTGCCAGAAATACGTTCACACCTTCTTGTGAGGGAGATCCGACCAAAATGTTGTTGAGCTTGATTCCTCGATGTGCTATCCCTTTGCTCGTTCCTTTTTTGTTATGGGCATACATCAAAGCCTCTGCAACCTGCTGAAGGATGTGAAACAGCGTTTCTTCGTTGGGTTGCTTTGAACATGAAAGGAGGTATTGGGCCAAGTTTGTCGTTTCGCCAAGTTCATCAACGATGCAGTCGGTTACTAAAAAATATTGTCCGTTGGCAAACGAGATATTGTGTATTTTTACAATATTGGGATGATCGAGAGAGGAAAGGATAGCGACTTCCTCTTCTAAGCGCTGCACGAATTGCCTGTCAGATGCGAGTTCTTCTGGAAGGACTTTTAATACGTATTGCCGCTTCATAAAACGGTGTTCGGCTAAATAAACGGCCCCAAGAGGACCTTGACCTATCTGTTTTACAACGTTGTAATCTCCAAAAAGACGTATGTCGACCATTGTGTGCGCCCTCCAAGACTCAAAAAAGACCTAAAAAGAATTATGATAAAAGTGAAAGTGATGGTAGCGTCTCCAGCCTATTTTATTCAATGATGTTGTGAAAGAAAAGGATGTAACGAGGTAATTGCAGAAGTGTCAAATCATTAGTTCGCTTTTTGAATGAATTTGCTAAGCCGCGAATGCGGCAAAAGCATGTAGCGCCGAGTAGGCATAGCCATCAAGCTAAGAACGCAAGATCTGAAGGTTTTACCACAGAGATCACAGAGAAAACAGGGAGATTGGAGAGAAGGGTAGGGTAGAGATTATTGAATTTTAAGAAAAATCGGGCTATTGTTTTAATTTCGTCCAAATGTAGCTTTACGACTTATAATTCCCTCTGCGTCTCCCCGCCTCTGCGTCTCTGCGTTAAAATTGTTGTAATGGTTAACGCAGAGACGCAGAGGGAATTATAAGTCACTAAAGCTACGTTTTGGACAAAGTTAACCCTATAGCCGAAAATTGCGATTAATAATCTCAACCCATCTCTCCCACCTCTCTGCTTTCTCTGTGGTAAAACCTTCAGGTCTAGCATCCTTAGCTTGATGGCTATGCCGCTAGCGCGGCTTATATTTGATTGAATTTTACCACAGGCTGACGCCTGTGGCTACATGCTTTTGCCGCATTCGCGGCTTAGAAAACAAGTTCAAAAAACTTATTGCGATGCTTATTAAGTTGAATTTTTTATATATCATTGATAAAGTAGTCGCGAAGGAATCTCTCAAAATCAAAAAATTGGATGTTTTTATGGCTGTTCCGCCTATAACTGGACTAACAAACCCCGCTATAACAAACTGCCTTAGTCTATCCCCTCCCTCGATTTATCCTCCTCGCTCTTCCCTTTACTCAGATCGCGAAGTAGTCGAAGAAAGAAAAGAAAAAAAAGAAGAAGTAGACGAAAAGCGCTCTGCAAGCACCAGCTCAAGCTCTTCAAGCACAACCGACCCAGACAAACCCACGTTAGCACGTGTTATAGGAAGGGCAACAATCGTAGGACAAAAACTTGCTCCAGTTTTTAAAGTTTTAAAACGGCCACCTAATAAAAAAAGTCAGGATTGGCTCTTATGGGGTTTAACAGGATGTGGAGGCGCATGGTGGGTTCCTCATCTAATCAATAAGGCTGCATCTCGTACGGTTTCAGATGACGAATATTCCAAAAAAACAAAAGAGTGCGCAGATGTTATTGCTCGCGTTAGAGGGGTTGCACATCCAAAAATTTCTGAACCTATTCAGGAGCCTCCACTCAATGCTTTAATCAAGGCGTTTGCTCCAAAAATCGCAAATTTTATTGTTAAACTTCAGCTTGCAGACAAAGAAAAGGAGGAAAAAGATAAACCTGAAGCAGAAAAAACCTACATACTTCCCGATACCGATTTACACTTACTCTCAAAAGCTGTTGAAGGAGCATTGACTAGAGGTATCTCAAATCTTGTAGAAAGTATAGCAAAAGAAAAGGTTCCTCCTGATGATGTTGTTACTATGGAGGACCTCATCGTATATTTTCTCAAAAAAGCTAAAAGTCATCCCATATCAACTGAAGAGATAGCAAAAATAGAGGGCATTGATGATTATAAGAAAAGGAACAAGGAAATAGCAAAGCTCTTTGAACGGTTTGCTGCTGACGTGTTAGCTGTTCCATTTCCAGGCAAGGGCTCTGAGTCATTAGGTCTTTCACCAACTGTTGCAGGTTATGTATGGGACTTTATTGAGGATCCTGTCTATATCTATATGCTCTACACCCTTTTTTCTGACCCCGAATGCGAAGTTGCTCATTGGAGACATCTGCTTTCACAATCACCACAAGGGCCTAAGCTACTTCAATTTGCTACCGAATTTTCGGGATATATCGGCAGAGGAGTACGTCATTTATGTCAAACTACAAACGATTCCTTGCCTGATCTATTGAAAGATACTCTCGGCGATCGCGAAATAATCAAAAATATGAAACCAGGAGATCGTGAAGCTTTTCGAATATGGTTACCACAAGCAGTTGTTCATATTACCCAAAGCGAAAATGTACACATCAATGAATTATGGAAGTTCTTTATAAGCAATCCTGTCTTTAAAGTAATCATGAAAGCAATTATCAATACAGGCACAGAGGCAGATCTCAAACTGCATCCAGATATTATCGGTAAAATTAAAACTGGGTTTCGAAAAATTTTAACGCGTTTTTATATCGAACATTCTCAAGACATTAAAGACTCGTATTCTCTCCGTAAAGCTGAATACGAGAGCATTAATGAGAAGACTAAGGAAATTTTGGAGCTGGATGCGAGAATATCGGAGCAGAATAATAGAATTAATGAATTATCTAATCTTCGAGAACCGGAAGCCAAACAAGAAAAAGAAAGAACTGTTTTAATAGAACAAAGAGAACGTTTGAAAGATAAACGAGAAGAATTGGAAAAAGAACGAGATGCATTGAAAAAAAAACGTGAAGATTGGGTTAACAAACACTTTGGAAGACTCTCTTCTGATCTTTTGGCGTTTACTGGGTTAGATGACGAATCGGTGTTAACAGGCCTAGGGTGTCAACAACTAATTAAGGAAGGAATGCCCGAATGGCTCTTTACAGTCTGTGGATTATTAATCGAGACATACCCAGGCCTTTTAGAATGGATCGATCCGTTAGAGGCAAACCAGGATACCGCTATATGGTTTGCAGATGTTCCAGCTGGCACCATTCAATTAGCCTTAGCTGACAATTTTGCACGAAAGACAGTTTCAGCACTGCCTTCGTTAATTAAAACACCTTTCAAAGGTAGTCCAGATCAGAATTTTGCGAAATATTTTTCTGAGCAGCTTCGTGAAATAATCAATGGATGGGTTCCTCTACAAGCATTTCCTGAATTCACTGGCGGAATGACACAAGTTCTCGAACAAATAGCTGTCGACTACAGTGAAAGTATTTCTTTAAAAGTTCTTAAAGAACTTGAAGTCCTAGATCCTGAATGGTTTGGAAAGCTTTCATCTACCAGTAAACAGAAAATTCAAACCTGTTTTGCAGAAATTATTTCTAATGTGTTAACAAAGAAAAATTCAAAACCCATAAAACAGATGATCCAAGAAGCGTTTGGTAAAGACGTTCCTTCTGCCGGTGTTAAAATTCCCCTTGTATATGACGAGCGATTTTTTGGATGGCTAAATGACCGCATAGGCAGAGTAGATCAGCATAATGAGCATCTGTGGGTTTTTATCCGTGAACATATCAAAGGCTTTTTCACCGTTGTCATTGAACAAGTTGCTACAGGTAAAAACCCCCCTTTGGCAATGTTTAATGACTTTTATAATGAAAAAGATCGAAAAATCATTGATGAGCAATATGATGATATTGCTAAGCTCTCAGAGAAGGACCAGAATTCGTTAGAAGACCGGAACGAGTGGATTGATAAGTACTTCTTACCCTTAGCTATAAAGTTGATAAAGGGGGTCAATTTAGTAAGTAAGAAATTTGGTAACAGAGAAGAATCTGCAAAAATTGAAAGAGAAGAGAAAAGTGAAAAAGATGTAAAAAGCGAAAGAGAAGAGAAAAGCGAAAGAGAAGAGAAAATCGAGAAAGCTAAAGTTCCTAAAAATGATGGTAAATTGGGTGTCTTCGGACTTGATGAGTTAATGGCGGGTCAAGTAGCCCAATTTCTCTTCAAGTTATATGGAAAAAAACTGGAAATCGAAAGGTCACGAGGAATTAATAATATTGTAATAGCTCAATTGCTCTATAATAAAGATTTATTCTTGGTACAGACTGAACAAAAAGGAAAGTTCGCTGAACATATCGCAACTTTGAAACCGTCTCCGCAAGAAAATACTGAACTATTGCGCGCCTCAGGATCGCTGGCCCAAGCCAAAGCCCTTGAACATGTGATTACTGCTAGTCTCGTTCCTAAAATAACTCAAGCGACGAAGTCCTTTCTATGCAAAAAAGAAGCACCAAAGCTTATAAGCGACGCTCTAGGATTGAACCTCTCAGAGGATCCTAAATTCCGCGAAGAGGAATTTAAAAATTTCCTAGAAGGGGAACGGAAAAAATTCTCCGAAGAGGAATTGAAAAAAATCTACGAAGAGGAATTGAAAGAACGCGGCAAAAAATTCCGCGAAGAAGAATTGAAGGAACTCGGCAAAATGATCAAGAGCATGGCAGAGCCCTCAGCTACCGCCGATCCAGGTAATCTACTCTGGCGTTCTGCCTCTGAAATACTTGCAAACACCATTTCTAAAATTTTGATAAAGGTCGTTGAAACTGTCAAAGATCCAAAACCACCTGCCGACAAACACCCTTTAAATAATATCCTAGCTGACTTCACCACCCATTTGCTATCGATAGCTAGCAAAGAAATAAATGCACTAAAGTTTCAAGAAGCAGATGGATTAAAAGATCCGCTAGCACGCAAGGCAGCGCTTAATGCGGTCTTCCTACCTGTTGTGCAAGGAGTCCTTAATCTGCTGGGAAGCAATATTGAAGACGCAGAACACCCCCTTGCATCTCTTCCGATTCCACTCAGTTTACGCCAAACGCTATGGGAAACAATCCCAACGACTCTCACAGGTTTGGTGACTGATGCCTATTGTGAAATGAGCAAAAACTTTGTGTCGCCTGCAAATGCCTCCAAGCTTGCGCTTTCATCTGGAAATGTGGTCGGCACATTTGCTGCAGAGCTTTTGAAACATGACCTGGGATCAAGAGGCCCTATCATACAAATCCTGGCTGATACAGCATTAAGCAAACTCGGAGGAATTGGGGCAGATGCACACACTCCTTTGAGTGAATATCTTGCCAAAGAGGGGAAAAAGCTTAAGGAAAAGCTTATCGATAATGCCCAGGAGTTGGGAGAACAAGCGAACTCAGACAAACCAGAAGCAGCTCCCACAAAACAACTCTTTCAGGGGCTTGAGAAAGCGACTCAAGTGATTGCTCAAAAGGCATTCGATGGGATTGAGAAAACTTTGCAGTCCATTGAAGGGGATGCTAAGAACCCCAAAGTTGGTTTCTTCCTAAAGTTCATGACTGGGACCATGGAGCATGCTGCAAAGCACATCAAAGAAATGGATCGCGTAGCCAAACTTTATGGCAAATCTCAGCCTAGCAAAGTTACTAAAGCCCAGATGCAAGCAAAATTCGATGATAGCATACTCCATCCTTCAATGAAAACGGATGGAATGACTGTCGAGCAGATCGCACTCCATGAAATGAATACTTTTTATGGTCCCCTTGCAGCAGACTTAATAGAGCTTACCGGGATAAAACCATCGGACATGCCTGTTCCAAAAGAGATGCAGCAGCAAGTATACGAACTCTTTTGTGGACAGCTGCCAGGGCTATTGCAAATACTTTACAGTCAAGGGTGCAATGGTGAGACACTAGATGGGATGAAATTGCTGTTTATTAATAGCTTAAAAGGTGTTTGTGAGAGCTTCTCAAGACCAGTGAATGTTGCTGACATACCAAGAGATGTTGTCGTTGATGCTGAGCAAGAGAAACTCCAAAAGACATGTGGTATGTTCATGAAAGAAGTCATTTTATGGATGAAGAACACCGTTGCCCATGCTGTGATAAAGAACGTAGATTCTGTCAGTCAGATGAGCGGAGAAGCAATGGGGCTTGCTGTGCGACGGATGTTTGATTGGATGACAATGCAAGAAATTTTCACAAAATCCCTTCAAGCTGGTATAATCAACGGCATCCACCTTGGATCGTATAATAAAGAGGGAACATTTTTTCCTGAAAGAGTTGTTAGGGATGCTAATGGGGTTGAAAGTACTGAGCCAGCCGTGTGCTTGCAATTTAAATGGACATCTACAGACAAAGAGAAGGATGCAGAAAGAATGCAGAAAGCGGTTAGGACAACAGCCTTAGCGCAGCAAGTACTCAAGCAGACCGAAGCATTATGGATAGAAAGCTTTGAAATTACTGTCGCTCAATCCTTCAATGCCTTTTGGGAGCGAATGGAAAATGGGATCGATAAATTGATAAGAAAGCTTTTTGGACCTATTGCAGGGCCGATACAATGGTTTATTAAAACGATATTGAAAATCATTTGCCGCGCCATCGGTTTGGCTCTATCTCCGATTTATTTGATATATAAGGTGGCGCATAGAATTCATATTGCACGCAAGACGCGCGAGTTTCATCGCAATGTAGACCATCCAATCAACGAGAGTTTATTGCGAACGACGATAGCCAATTATTTCAGGGCATTGGCCGAAGAAAAACGTCATGGAACAGTGCCTACAACAGTGCCTGCGCCCACACCTTCATAGATTCACAGAGATGACAAGAACAAGATAGACGTATCAGACTAAGGCAGGCAACATCTAATTAGAAAGAAAAGTAACAGGATATGGAGGATCGCAAGCGGCAGGATAGGAAGGATAGTATGCATCCTCTTGATATTCAAAGAATTTCCAATGGATCTATGGCCTCCCGGCCATAGATCCATTGGAAATTCTTTTGAAATACAAGAGGATGCTTGCTATCCTTCCTATCCTGCCGCTTGCGATCCTCCAGATCCTGTTACTTTTCTTTTTAATTCCCTGTTACTTTATTTGCTGGGATCGCTGTTATCTTTGTAACGTAGGAGGCTGCTTTCCGTTATTATAATCATCCCAAATTTTTAATCCTTGTTCTGTTTGGATTTCTCAGCGCATTGCCCCTCCCCCTCACAGGCTCTGCTCTGACCGCCTGGCTTGCGGAAGAACATGTATCCAAAGCTCTCATCGGCCTCCTAGCTCTTTTTGAATGCCCATTTGCTATCAAGCCTATTTTGTGGCCCCTTATCAACCGTTTTTCGATCCCTTTTCTCACTCCACGTTTGGGACGGCGCAAATCTTGGGCATTGGTAAGCTTTTGTGGAGCCATCGTTCTTCTTGCTATGGCTGCTTTATTGACCCCTACGCCGCATTTAATCCTGTTTTATGTGCTCATCGCCGGCATTTGCCTCTTCTCAGGCTGCATCTATCTTATTGGAATCGCATACGAAATTGAAAGTCTTTCCATTCAACAATATAGCGAAGGCTCGGCTTGTGTCATTTTTGGCTATCGGTTAGGACTCGTCACAGCTGGCGCTGGAACCCTTTACATAGCCCACTTCTACTCGTGGACAACAGCCTACCTAGTGATTTGCGCTGTGATGTCGGCAGGGACATTCTGTCTCCTTTTTGCACAGGAGCCTCCCTATACACCTCCAACGCCTGCGATCCCTGAAAAGCTTGTTGGGATCTCCTGGTACAAAAAAATATGGGGACTCCTTATCGAAGATTTGGCCATTCCCATTTTGGAGCTTGTCAAGAGAAGAGAATGGCAATGGATTTTGATATTTCTCTGTTTTTATAGAATGGGAGACTACCTTGTTGAAGGGATGGTGAACCCATTTTTTCTTGATTTGGGGTACACCAAAGCTGACATTGCAAATGCAGCAAAATTATGTGGCATGATAGCAACGGTGCTTGGGGCATTGTGCGGAGCAGTCGTCTCTTCTCACATGGGTCTTGAAAGGGCTCTAGCTTTTCTAGGTCTCGTTCACGCTGGAAGATTTGCTTTTTATTTAGTTTTGATCCACATAGGACCAAATCTCCCTGTTTTTATGGTTGCAGAAGCCTTTCAGCATTTTTCTGGAGGCATGATAATGACAGTGTTCATAGCAGCCCTATGGCGCCTGACAACGCCGGGTAAAGCGGCTCCGCAGTATGCATTGCTATGGTCGGCTATATCATTGAAATCGAAGCTGTTTGCCTTTTTCGGGGGTCTTTTGGCCAACTATTTGAGCTGGGATCTATTTTTCTTCATAGCTTTAGTGGTTTCATTATTAGCCTCACTTTTGCCCCTCGGCCTCCCCATTTTGCAAAAGCCCACTCCTGAGCTATCCAAAGGGGTAACAGGATAGGCAGGCAACGTCTTAGTAAAAAAAATAAACGCAAAGGCGCAAAGACCCGAAGTCGCTAAGAGAAGAAGAAGATATTTGTTCAATCAAAATTGAAATTAAATCCTCTCTGCTTTCTTTGCGGCTTCGGGTCTTTGCGCCTTTGCGTTTAATTTTTTTGCTAAGACGTTTCCTGCCTTAGTCTTTGCTTATCATGTTTTGACTTGTTCTTGGGGTGGCAAAGAGTTATAATGGACCTCTACACTAATCTAAGGTAAACAGATGGACAATCCCAAGAATATCATCGTAAAAATGCCTAACTGGCTTGGCGACCTCGTTATGGCCACCCCTGTCCTTGCAGACCTCCACGAAAAATGGCCTGAGGCTCAAATTACGGCTATGTGCCAAACGAATGTGGCTCCCATCTTAAAACACGATCCCAATATCAACGAAGTTTATGCTTACAAAAAACCCAGCGGATGGATCCCCCACCGCCCCCATTGGCTCATCATCGATGCTCTTCGTCAAGGGGAATACGATATGGGAGTGCTGCTCACTAATTCCTTTTCTTCTGCATGGTGGTTTCTATTCGGAGGTGTCAAAAATCGGATCGGCTACTCTACTCATTTCCGAAGCTTATTACTCAATGAAGCTGTCCCTCTACCAAAAGAGATCAATACCCAACATTTGGTAAAGACTTACAAAATGCTGCTATCGCCTTTAGGCATTCCTCTGACCAACTCAGAACCGCAATTGTACATTTCAGATGAAGAGCAAAAAGCAGCACATGACTTGCTTAAAAGCTTTGGAGTCATTCTTGGACAACATAAATTGGTCGGTATTAATCCTGGAGCTGCTTATGGATCAGCGAAATGTTGGCTGCCAGATCGATTTCGAATGCTGACAGAACGGCTTCTCGAAGATCCCAACTTGTTTGTGATCTATTTTGGAGATCCTGCGGGGGCACCCTTAGTGAATTCAATTTGTGAGAATCTTCCTTCCAGAGTGATCAATATGGCAGGCAAGACAACAATTCGAGAGGTGCTTGCTCTGATAAAATGCTGTACGGTATTGTTGACAAATGACAGTGGTCCCATGCATATAGCAGCAGCCCTCAAGGTACCGCTAGTTGCCCTTTTTGGATCGACCAGTGATGTAAAGACAGGTCCATTTGGGATCGGAACGGTCATCCACAAGCACGTGGAATGTTCTCCGTGTTATAAAAGGGTGTGTCCGATAGATTTCCGTTGCATGAAGAGAATCGAAGTGGATGAAGTGTATCAGAAGCTCATGTCAGAAATGGCAAAAAAATAACAAGATATGCAAGAACATAGATCGAAGAAAAAAAAGTAACAGGATATGCAGGATCGCAAGCGGCAGGATAGGAAGGATAGCAAGCATCCTCTTGATATGAAAAAGAAATTCCAATGAGAAACGCAAAGCGAGGTGTCGGAAAGAAAATAAAGGACCGCATAGGGCGAAGAAAGTCGAAGTCCTTTATTTTCTTTCCGACACCTCGCTTTGCGTTTCTCAGGGGATCTTCCTAGATTGCTTGCAATCTGGGAAAATTAAAAGCATCTCTCCTATCCTTCCTATCCTGCCGCTTGCGATCCTCCATATCCTGTTACTTTTCTGCAAAGAGATTGCCTTTCTTAGACTGATGCATACTAATTACTCTCCACTTCCTTCTCTTAGTCTCTCTGTGGTCTCTGTGATCTCTGTGGTAAAAAATGCGATTAATGGGTAATAGTAAGTATCATGACGAATACACTGTAAGTCGGAGGATTTTGTTGGGAAACACCATCACAAATGATAAGAAAGCAAAAGCACCTGAAGAAACAATTCTTCTAGGCCTAAAGGAAAGGGCTCTTCTTAGCCAAGCACAGCAACGCGCCGAAATTGCCGAAGAAGAAGCTGCAGCCTTGCGGCAACAACATCTCATCCTCAAAGACATCTGTGAAAAAGAACGGGAGCAATTTGCTGCAATAAAAGAACAAAACGAACTCTTGCAAAACCAACTCAATCAACATTCAGGCATTGAGAAAGCTAAGGAAAAGCAAAATCAAGAACACGAAAAATTGTTACAGCAAAAAGACAAGCGGATCTTAGAATTGCAAAAGCAAATCGAAACAACAAACCGTCAGTTGTCTATTAAGCCTCCTCCTCCAACATTTGATAGCATCGCTTCTCTAAAAGATCGGGAAGCCTCAAGTGCTATCAAAGAGGAAAACGCACTCCTTACAAAATCACTTACTGAAAGCCAGCAACACTCAAGACAACTCGAAAGAGTGATCCAATTTTTGAGAGAACGCGCAGAAGAAGCCCACTTAGAAGCAAAACAACTGCGCGAAGAGTTTCAGATTGGACGAGAAAATGTAAACAAACTGACCGATCGCATACGCTCCTTGGAAGAACAAGAGCGACAGCTTAACACAACTCTGCAAGAGCATGAATTACGACAAATCGAAATTTGCAAGCTCCAAGAAGCTCTGCAAACAATGAAAAATCATTCCGATGAGAAAGATCAAGAACTGAAAATGGCCCAGCAACACTTTGCAAGAAAGGTCAAAGAGGTTTCTATTCTCACGAGCAAAAATGAAGAGCAGAGAACACAAATCATTGAATTCCAACAAGCGATAACAGATGCCCAAGGGAAGGTTACAACTCTTCAGAATAGTCTTGATGTCCAGTTAAAAGCAGAAAAACAGATTCAAGATCAGCTGAACGAGCGGCTGCAGGCTGCTGAAGGGCAAGTCAGAAAGTGGGAAGAAAAATATTTTCATATCCATGGGAAGAATCAGGAACTTGAACAAGAATGCCGCCATCTCAAAAATTTGGAACAGAAGCAAAAACAGGCCTATATGATGCTGACGAATTTGTCGCTGCTTTTGGAAGCGCCGAAGAGTTCGCCTGAGGTCGTGACAAAGGTTGTGAGTGCCCCACCTCCTGTAGCGCCTGCACAGACAGATAGTGAACAAAACCTATTTGAGCGGCCTGCTCAATCCTCCCGCCTCAAAAAATCCCTGTTTGATTAACAAGGATCAACGCAAAATCGCTAAGAGGCAAAGGAAACGAGAATGGACGAAGTCGACATGGACAATAATGGACAGTAATGGACAAGCAGAAGTGCCGGCCCTCCGGGACGGTGTGTGTTGGTTGGCGCTTACCCAGGCTTCGCCAACCCCTCCGGGGAGCTTCAGCCTGGGCTATTACGTAAACAGCCCTCCGGGCAGTGTGAAAGACTGATTTTACACAAGAGCCTTCACATACAGCCCGGAGGGCCTGTACACGTAATAGCCCAGGCTGAAGCTCCCCGGAGGGGTTAGCGAAGCCTGGGTAAGTGCCAACCAACACACACCGTCCCGGAGGGCCGGCACTTCTGCAATTACCTTCTTATGTCCCTTGTCCATTACGGTCCATTTTCGTCCATTACAGTCCATTATTGTCCATGTCCACTTCGTCCATTCTCGCTTCCTTTGCCTCTTAGCGACTTTGCGTCTTTGCGTTGAATTTTTTGGCAAGTGTTGGAAATATTATAGGTAAAGATATGCACACGGGCTCGGGCACGGTTTTTGAGCAAGAACATCTCGTTATTATCGGCATCGACCCTGGCACCATCGTCACGGGATACGGCGTCGTCAAAATCTCGGGTTCCGACTACTCCGCCATCGACTACGGCTGCATAAAACCCCCTCCACAAAAAAAACTCTCTGATCGTTATCTCATCATTTTCGAAGGTATTGAAGAACTTCTCGCTCGCCACAAACCCCACGTCGTCGTACTCGAAACCCAATTCGTCAATAAAAACCCACAATCCGCTATCAAACTAGGAATGGCCCGAGGCATTGCCATACTCGCCGCAAAAAAAGCCTCCCTCCCTGTTTTCGAATACACTCCCGCTCGAGCAAAAAAAGCGATCGTTGGCAATGGACAAGCAAGCAAACAACAAGTACAATGGATGATAAAAACCAGACTCAATTTAAAAGAACTTCCAACCCCGCAGGATGCCGCTGACGCATTGGCTCTGGCCCTTTGCCATGCACAAACCTCGAAAATTCCCACTCTTCAACCGAAGGAGATTTGATCCATGTACGCTTATATTAAAGGCACTATCGTCCACAGTACCCCTCTGAACGTCATTGTTGAAACCGGCGGAATCGGATATAACATCTACATCCCTGCTAATCTTTTTGGACGACTTCCCAATCTTGGACACGAATTGCTTTTGTATACGGCATATGTTGTCAGAGAGCTCTCTCAGTCGCTTTACGGATTCCTCACGTTGCAGGAATGTACTCTTTTTAAAGTTCTTCTTGATATCAGTGGCGTCGGCCCCAAATTGGCCTTAAGCCTTATCGGTCATCTGCAAATACAAGACTTGAAACAAGCTATTTTGAATCGCGATCTCCCCACGATTTGCAAAGTCCCTGGCGTCGGAAAAAAAACTGCCGAACGCTTAATTATTGAATTGCGAGACAAGCTTGTTAATCTCATGCCTCCTGACCCTTCTGATCATTCCATTTCGATGCTTGCAGATCCTAAAACACAAAAAATCCGGGATGCTATGAGCGCATTGGTCAATTTAGGCTATAATCAAACTGTGGCTCAAAAGGCTATCAAAAAAACTCTTCAAGAATGTAATGATGAAGTCGATTTGGCAATATTGATAACAAATTCTTTGAAGAATATATAATTAAAAGAAATATTTATATTGCGGACTAACTTGTTATTTCTTAGCATATAGTCTCAAAATTGGGGAGCATATAGTCTCAAAATTGGGGAATGAGTCGCATACTTATATTGTGCCGGCCCTCCGGGACGGGTCTTTATGGTTGGCGCGATTCCCAGGCTTCGCTGATCCCTCCGGGAAGCTTCAGCCTGGGCTAATACGTCAACAGGCCCTCCGGGCTGTATGTGAATGCTGTTGTTGGGGATCAGGCTTTATGTTTGCAAAAGCGTCTCCAAAACAGCCCGGAGGGCCTGTAAACGTATTAGCCCAGGCTGAAGCTCCCCGGAGGGGTCAGCGAAGCCTGGGAATGGCGTAAACCAAGAATACCGTCCCGGAGGGCCGGCGCAAAACACGCTACAACTTAGGAGCTAAGAAAAACATGACCGCTGCAACTACTGCCTCAACTGCTGAAGCATCTATAAGACATACTGAAGCCTTAAAAAGCTTATCATGTCCAGAACCTGTCAAGCCTACCAAAATTGTTTCCCCTTTTCAAGCCACCGGTGGAAAGGTTCATGTCCTTGTTGTGATTGTATTGGCAAGTCTCTGTGGTGCTGTTGTCGTCGGCCTTGTAGGCACTATCCTCTGTGCTCCATTTGCTGCTTGCCTTCTGTCAGCCAAAATCTTGGCTATAGGCGCCATAGCTAGCTCTTCCACGGGTTTTATCGCAGGAATAGCTGTGATTTCATACGTGCTGTCTCGTCTCTACAACGAAAAGAATGCTCCAAAATGGGAATCCAAAGAAGTTGAAATAAAACAAGAAATAGAAATAAAAGAATTTAATGTTCTAGGGGGAGTTGTACTAGCCGATGAAGTTAGACTGACTGAAAATGCTGAAGACACTACCAAAGAAAAGATAGCATTGATTGACAAGGCAGAATATTCAATTGAAATGTCGTTGAGTTACGGCGGAGGCAAACCCCTTCAAGACACACTAGCAGCCATCCAAAAACGCCTTGGTGAGAAAAAAGAGCTTCGAGTAAGACTCATCATGTGCTCTGAACTCCTCGAAAAGGCCGATTACAAAAAAATTCGAGAAATTGAAAAAGCACATCCTAATAATTTCCATTGTTTGATCACGGATGTAAAATCACGAGTATCTAAAGAAGGCCTTCACACTATTGAAAACCATGTGAAAATCCTTGTTGTAGATGGTCAACATATTGTTGTAGGGGGAACAAACCTTCACACAAACTTGTGCAGAGGGAGCGTACCTCCATCTGGACCTGGGACCACCTGCTCAGAAAAACTTCAGCTTATGTTTTGGACAGGCGGAGCTTGTGATATGGACGCTATCATTCGAGGCAGAAGAGTTGGCGATTTGTACCGAAGGGAGTTTTATGAGAATTGGAAACAATGGGCACATCAAGTTAAACCTGCAGACAGACCTAAGGGGGTTGTAGATTATTATCCCTTAGCCACTCACCCTGACCTTTCCCCTGTTTCAACCCCTCCTATCCCAGTGAGGGTCCTATCAAGTAGCTTTGGACGCGATAGCAACCCTATTGTTGATGAACGGATTCGACTCATTCAGGCTGCGACCAAAACGATTGACATTGCCAACATGTCGTTGAATCTTCAGCGTCGCGAATTAGAAGCGTTGGTTGAAGCCGCAAATCGCGGGGTTATTATTCGGATTATCACGAATGGTACAGAGAAAGGAAGTCCTACTTCAAACAAGCTATTTGCGAGAGCACAAGATTGTTTTAATCTCATTCTTAAGACGGGAAGACTCGATGCAAGCAGAAAAATTAAATTCACTGTTCTTCTGGAAGCATCTGCGAATAGCCATGTCACAATTCATAATTTCACACAGAAGGATGTGATGTTTCATGAGAAAGTGATGAGCATAGATGGGGAGCATGTTTTAGTGACAAATAGTAATATTGGCAGAAAGAGTGATTTGATTGATTCAGAGTTTGGCATGTATGCTCGATCACAAGTTTGTGCAAAGCAACTGAAGGCGCATTTTGATTTGAATATAGCGAAGAGCAAGGAAGTGACATTGAAAGAGGCGTATGACAATCATAACAGCCTTCTGGGGCGACTGCAATCTTCCCCCCGCCTCGTCCTTGCTTCCTGAGATCGCCGTCAAGTAACAGGATGGATCATCAGCAGTCTAAGGCAGGAAACGTTTAAGAAGAAAAGTAACAGGATATGCAGGATCGCAAGCGGCAGGATAAGAAGGATAGCAAGCATCCTCTCGATATTCAAAGAATTTCCAATGGAGTTAAGGCCTCCCGGCCTTAACTCCATTGGAAATTCTTTTGAATTACAAGAGGATGCTTACTATCCTTCTTATCCTGCCGCTTGCGATCCTGCATATCCTGTTACTTTTCTTCTTAGAGGTTTCCTGCCGTAGACTGTTGATGCATCCTGTTGCTTGCCTATACAGGGATGTCTTGCAGCAGCTGTATTAGCTCGTCGCGCGAAAATTGCTTCATAAAACGATGGTCATCAGTGCTCACAACCTCCTCCAACAGCATCGCTTTTTTGCTTATTAGGGCATCTATTCGCTCTTCAAATGTTCCCTTGGTCACTAATTTGAACACTTGCACCCCACGCGTTTGCCCAATGCGATGCACCCGATCGGTAGCCTGATCCTCACGGGCTGCGTTCCACCACCGATCGTAATGGATTACCACTGATCCAGCTGTCAGGTCTACACCTAGTCCTGCGGCTTGCAGCGACCCCAAAAACACTTCACACTCAGGATTGTGATTAAACTTGTGGATTTGAGCTCCTCTGTCGGTAGTAGCACCTCGAATCTCTGCGAAGCCCACCTTTAGCTCTCCCAAATACTCTTCAAAAATGTCTAGCATTGTCAAATATTGTGAAAATACGACAACCTTCTGCTGACTATTTCTAGCCTCTTCAAGCAATTCTACAAAGAGGTCCCATTTTCCAGACTGATAGCGGCGGAAGTCTTGGGGAGTCTTGTAATATACCGCCGGATGATTGCAGATCTGTTTCAAATTAGAAAGCAACGCAAAGATGTGGAGATAAGGGACAGGGGTATCAGAATCTTGCAACTGTTGAAGGATATACTCGCGAGACTTCGTCAGAGTTTCCTTGTATAGTAACTCTTGGTCTGCTGAGAGTTCACAGTGGGCAATTTCTTCGGTTTTTTCAGGCAAATCGCGGAGTACTTCTTCCTTTTTTCTTCGGAGTACAAAGGGATTGATCAACTTTTTGAGAAGAATCTTTTTCTGCAAATCCCCTTCCCTTTCGATAGGTTTTACAAAATAGTCTCGAAAAACACCCTCTCTAGGCATATATGCAGGCAATACAATATCAAATAACGATTTCAGCTCGCGTAACCGATTTTCTATTGGGGTTCCTGTAAGACCTAATCGCATTTTTGCTTTCACATTCAACAGACTAGCGTGGATGCGACTCATGTGATTTTTGGCTACTTGAATTTCATCGAAAACTGCCACCTCAAACGTCATCTGACTCAACATCTCTGATTCGAGCCTCCAAATCCCGTAGGATGTCAGCAGAATATCGTATTCCTGATGAAACTGATCAAGGCTGCGATTGCTTCCATAGAAAGTACAAACACGCAAATTGGGTAAGTACTCAGCTAGCTTTTCCTGCCAGTGATAAATGACTGAAGTGGGGCAGATCACAAGAAAATGACATTTTTCATTGTCACCACGCTTTGCAAACTCATTGGCTATTGCAGTAAGTAATCCCATGGTTTGATGGGTCTTGCCTAGCCCCATATCATCGCAAAGAAGCCCTGAAAGCTTGTGTTGATACAGAAACCAAAGCCAATGCACCCCATGCTGCTGATATTCTCGCAATTCGCTGCTAAGCCCCTTGAGATCTGGTTGGAAGGGTACTTTAAATTCCGTGAGCTCTTTTACTGGAGCTTCTGCTTCCTTATTTTGGAAGTGAATTTCCTCCAAAGCATTCAGCCGAATCAGCTCCATTGGGGTCTGAAAGACAGTATTTGTATCGACATCGACCTGCGTTTTACTCAGATGCTTAATCCAATCAAATTCGGGTCTTTGAAGGTCGAGATACCCTTCTTTAAGGAAAAGATGACTTTTCTTTTTCCTGATTCCTTTTACGATCTTTTCAAGTAAAATTTCCCCTCTTTCAGTTTCGAAACAGAGATTGAGAGAATAACCCCCAGTTGTAGTTGTGGATATTTTTTTTGCTCCCAATCGGAGCATTTTTGGTTCCAGCAGGCGGGGATCGACATAACTAGCTAACGGTTTTAGTTTTTCCAAATCCTCTTTAAGAAATGGGATGAGGACCTTCTTAGATATTGTGACAGGGCGTCGATAGTTTTCTGGCAACCGCAGCCTCATAGGCAGCTCTGAGAATCCCTCGCCGATTACATATACAAAATCCTCGAAGTATCGGATTTCCTTTCCTTCATATTCTTCCAAAAGCCTGTACACTGGCCTGACAGTGATCTCATCACTTTTTTCGAACTTAATAGAAAGTGAAGTATCAAGAACCGGACAACGATCGCTAAAAAAATGATGCACCAGCTGCAATTCACTTTTATTCATTCTAATAAAGAGCGGAATTTGTTCAGGACCAATCGACAGGTCTGGTTGCAGAGGAAGGTTGGTGGCTTGCGTTGTTTTTGAATAAAATCCCTGCCCCACAACATATATCCAAGACCCAAAATCTTTCCTTTCCCCCTTGTTCGCTTCATGATCGAAATAGCTGACGAAACGAAGGCGATTCGTCTCGTCCAAAGTATACGTTAACTGAGCCTCAATACTTGTCAGATGGGTCTCAAAGCCTTCATAGGTATTTAACAAATGCCTCCGCTCCCAAATAAAATCCCCCATCTTTTCTGCAGGGATGACCGTCTCGATTTGATTAAAAGAGGGCTCGACAATACGGTAAAAGCCTTTATTATTAACATAAACCCAGTTCTTAAATTGGCGTGAGTGCTCATCGACAAGATCTCCAGGGCTAAAAAGATAAGCTGTTACATGCAAATTCCAGTTAGCATCAAATGAGAGTTCGTAAGAAAGAGTCAAAGGATCAGAGAATATCTTGGTTCCTTTTAGATGCTGCCGTATGAACGAAAGTTGATCATTTAACGCCTTGGCAATCTCATCTCCAGTAAGCGCTGGCTGCTCAAGCATCTCATGTTGGCTTTTATTATAAAAACCGTCCCCATGAACATATCTCCAATTTCCTATGACAACCCCTTTTTGCACAGGAGGCTTTTGCCGTTCTTGCGATTTGAAGGCCTCTACAGACATGACCCCCCTTTCTGGATCGTATCGGATCTCTTTAACACCGGCTGCCGCTTCGACATGAATCTCCAATGGGGAATCCACTGTAGCCAAGGCTGGAATGATTAGGGGTAAGTTGGCAATTGAAAGATAGAAGTTAGCGCTTATTTCTGGAAATTCTACTGTAAGCTGATTTGGGATCTCATTTTCAGCATATTTGAATGAAATTTGATAAGGTGTCCTGTCTTCCTGTAAACGCATGAGCCAATGTGCAAAATCACTCCAAAACGACAGCTCATATTGCAATTGGAGGCTGGGACGTCCTTGACGCCACAATGTGAGCTCATCTTGAGAAAGATTTGAGAATTTAAGTGACGTTTCCTCTGTTTGTTTGGGACGGTAATCGATAATTTCTTCTAGATGCGAAATAGCTTCGGGACTATTCCCTTTAATGCGGAATATTTCTTTACCACTGACCGAAAGACGCGCATATTCCCCTTTGGAGATCTTTTTTAGTTGATTGGATTGATTCCCAAGCCTTTCCGAAAAAATCTGAAACAAGTTATTCCAAAGAGAGCGCTCGAAACGCTGATGAAGAGGGTGCTCATGGCCATTATAAATTTGTAAGTAAGCCGCGGCAAGGTGGACACATCCTTCTTGGTCTTCCTCTTTTTCACAAGAACAAAAGCTATCTTTAATATTGCCAAGAATGTCCAATTGAATAAATGGCCACTCTTCTTTATGAGAAATGGGATCAATTACTTTAATTTGGTATGTGCTACCTGAGAATTCAATGTCATGGACAGCGCCCTGCGTAACGAGTTTGTCGGCTTCGTTTTTGTAAAGTTCTAAAAAATCAGGTAATCGCATCATAATTTGAATATTTTCACCAAGGAGGGGATATGAAAAGATTTGTGCCGGCCCTCCGGGACGGTGTTATTGGTTGGCGTTGACCCAGGCTTCGCTAACCCCTCCGGGGAGCTTCAGCCTGGGCTAATACGTGAACAGACCCTCCGGGCTGTATGTGGGCTCTTTATTTGAAAATCACGTTTTCACACTGCCCGGAGGGCTGTTCACATATTAGCCCAGGCCTGAAGCTCCCCGGAGGGGTTAGCGAAGCCTGGGTCAACGCCAACTAATAATACCGTCCCGGAGGGCCGGTACAAACTAAATTTTTTTACAACTATCAGTTAGCGAAATACTTTTCCAATGCCTCATGAGTAGGCTTAAACCCCTTTGTACCCACTTGCCAATTCGCAGGGCATACTTCCCCATGCTTTTCAAAGAAAATTAAGGCATCGAGCATCCGCAATGCCTCGTTAACAGATCTTCCCAAAGGTAAATCATTCACAACTTGGTGACGCACAATCCCCATTCTGTCGATCAAAAATAGCCCACGATAGGCGATCCCTTCTTTGTGCAACAAAACATCATAGTCGCGAGTAATTGTTTTGTTAATATCAGAAAGCAATGGATAAGTAATTCCTTGGATTCCCCCCTTGCTTTTGGGTGTGTTCAACCAGGCCTGATGGGAATAGCAACTATCCACAGAACAGCCAATGACTTGTGCATGGCGCTTCTCAAACTCCCCTAACATTTCCTGAAAAGCATGCAATTCAGTTGGGCAAACAAAGGTGAAATTCAATGGATAGAAAAAAAGAACGACATATTTGTCTTTAAAGTTATCCAGAGAAAAGTCTTTGATGATTTGATTTTTTACAACGGCACTCCCCTGAAACTTGGGGGCCGGTTTCCCAACTAATACTGCCATAAGAACTCCTGTTTTTCAACTTCCTGGATTATCCAAAAATCTCTTGCGCTCGCGCCAACCAACTTTCCGAACCAATAGTCGTGCTCGCACCATGTCCAGGCAAAACGCGGGTCTCAGCAGGCAACTGCCTCAATTTTTCCAAAGAGTCCCACATCAGCTCAGGCTTTGCTGTCGGGAACGAGAGATTGCCAATACTTCCTTGAAAGAGAGTATCTCCAGTGAAAAGCAAATGATTCTCGGCATTGTAGAAACAAACACATCCCGGAGTATGGCCTGGAGTATGAATAACGGTAATGCGGAGCTGGCCAACTGCAATATTATCCCCATCTTCTATAAAACCATCTGGGTGAACTGGTGGGAACTCAATCCAACAGGGGAGTCTATCGCTCCCAGGTTTTTCCAAATTGCCTACATCGTCTCGATGGATTAAAACAGGGGTGAGAAATTTTTTCTTGACTTGTGCCACATCGCCAATATGATCCCAATGAGAATGGGTAAGGAGCAATTTGGTGGGAGTTAATTTATTTTTTTCCAAATAAAGAGAAAGCTTTTCAAAGCAGCCTGGAGGGGCATCGATAATGGCGCACATGTTTGTTTTTGGGCACGAAACAACAAAAATGTTGGTATCTAGTGGCCCAGAAGGAAAGGTATATACTGTCATTGCACCGGAGAGGATTTGAACCTCTAACCGCCCGGTTCGTAGCCGGGTACTCTATCCGATTGAGCTACCGGTGCAGAGAAAAGAAGATATTGCCATATGAAAGCACTTTATTTCAACCGATTCTTTTGCTATGAGACTATGAGATCTCCGTAGATTTTTACCAAAGAGATCACGGAGAGACGAGGAAAAAAAAGAGATCCTAGTTTGTGCCGGCCTTCCGGGACGGCATGTGTTGGTGGTTACCCAGGCTTCGCTTACCCCTCCGGGGAGCTTCAGCCTGGGCTATTACGTGGACAGACCCTCCGGGCTGGTTGCAATGTCTTTTGCTTGTTGAACCGCTTCGGCATACACAGCATAGCAAATAACAGACGTTGTCAACAGTCTGGAGAGCCTGTTCACGTAATAGCCCAGGTTGAAGCTCCCCGGAGGGGTAAGCGAAGCCTGGGTAACCGCCAACCAACACATGCCGTCCCGGAGGGCCGGCACAAACCATGAGTGGACTTTTGTCCAAACCAAAAGTTGCAATACTCATCCAGATCAGTCAGAGGAAAGATTGTAAATCTTCCCGGTTATGAAGCAGATGCTTTCAAATTCTCTTGAATTTCCAAAAATTCAGGGGATAATGTTGGAACAAGTTCTGAGAAAGGTTTAGCGAGATCCGTCTTCAAACTAGGCAATCTCACTTCATCCCCGTACCGATCTTGTAAATCAGCATACTGTCTGTTTAAATCGGCTAAAAACCCCTTCAGCATTTCTGTTCTACGATTACATTCATTTCTGCTTAATTTCTCATTGATGAATTGAACCATCGCATGAATTCCACGACCTTTGTCACCGTATCCTACTTTTTTAATTGCTTCGTCTGCTCCAGGTAAGCCTTTAACTATATCAGAAAACAATGCTGACAAATCTCCTCTTATACGCTCTTTACGTGAACCCTTTGGAGGAGGAACTCCCCACCATCTATTGGTAACAGATTTGAAAGTGCTTTTGGCATGTTCAAATGTATCCCACCAATCTTTTACACCATGTTGTTCAGGTTTGATGAATATATATGCACGCCCATCACTTTGAACTGGCATGAATAATACTGTTGTATGAGGTCGGGGTAAACCAATTTGGTCCCTCGATGGGCTTATATCAATCCCATTTGAAATATATTTTTTAGTATATCTATGATGCTCTTGAAAAAAATTCAGAAGTTCTGCCTGTTGATCTTTTAAATGCGAAGAAAGACGATCATTTTCAGTATCTTTATTTTTCATCTGATGCAATATCAAAAATAAGCGGTGACCTTCATCCGGAATAATAAAAGCCCCATCGTCGAATCCTTCACCTTTCTTAATCGCATTAGACATCAAGAACCATACAATCCCACTAAGAAGGTTGTTTCGTTGAGCTTCTGGAAGTGAATTCAACCTTGCGACTTCTTCTTTTACAATCTCTTCGGTAGAACGGGTATCTTGTAATATAGCTTTGAGCCATTTATAACCAATGAGAGCGCTTGTCTCAACTTCTTCACGTGATATATGACCACCACAGGCCTCCAAATATTCTTCCATACTACCGCTTGCAAATGCCTTCATTTTTCTTTCTTCTGCTTTCGATTTTTCCTCTGTCTCAGAAACAGGTTCACTAGAAGTTACACGCGTGGGGCTGTCTGCAGAAGTTTTGCTTTCTCTTTCTCCGGCTCCAGTTGATCCTTCGGGACGGCCTCCGCCCCTTCCGTCTTCGCCACTGCCGCTGCGTGGGCGTTCTAATCGTTTTGACTCTCCTCTGACCGCTTCCAAGCAAACTGCAGAAGCCTCTTTGGCTTTTGCTGCTTCGGCTGTTACATGGCTCAGATTTGATTCCAGCGTTCTTATTCTTCCGTTAAGAGCTGTGATTTCCCCTTCTGCTTTCTTTTTGTCTTCTTCGCTTCTCAGATCAAATGCTTTTCTTTGAGTTTCTAAAGCAGTTATTGCCTTTGTAGCTTCGGCTTTTTGTCTTTCAATTTCAGCTGTATTTTCAGATATTGTGGATGTCAGGGTTTTGATCCTCTCCTCCAATTCTTTTTCCTTCGCTTGGGCTGCTGACAGATGCATAGCAGTAAGGGAGTTCTTCGTTAATTCAAAAGTTTTATCTACAATAGTTTGGTTTAGAAATTTAATATCTCCTTCTTGTTTAGCTATTGTGTTTTCAAGTTCTTTAATTTTTGTGCGTAATTGCCCTGTCTCGGCTAGACGTTGCTCCGTACTGGCATGAACTTTATTTGTAAGAAGCTCTACTGATCTATTAGCATCGAGAAGCTTTGGGTTGGGTTCAAGTGCTTTTCGATTTTTGTCATCTAATTCTATCCTTAATCGTTCAACTTCATCTTTTTTACTCTTCAAGTCCGTTTGAGCAGTTTTTAATTTCTCTTGGACTTCTTTTATGTCTCCCTGTGCTAATAATTCTCTCAATCGTGTGTCGCGGTCATTGAACAATTTATTGGTTGCTCTACACTGTATTTGTTCATCTTTCAATGCTTTCTCTGCTATTTCTTTATCCTCTTTCAATTTTTTTGCTTCTGCACTCATGTCTTCGATGATTCTTAAACGATCTGCCATCTGGCTCTGAAGTTGTTCATTATTATTGAGGCCCTTTAGGTAGGCCTCATTTATCATTGGATTAAGAGAATGGAAAATTTTAGCTGCGATATAGGCAATCAAGGGTAAAATGACAGTCAACCAGCCGACAACTTTAAGAGTTCCAAAGAATACTTTTGAGCATGTGCCTCTTTTTTTATCTTCCTCGGGAGTACCTACACGGAAACGGCCATCTATAAAGGAAACTACTGCAGTTTTTCCTGAAAAATTGGAGGACAAGAAAGTCTTGGCATGACGAAGGCATGCGCACCTTATCTTACCTTTAGCGCTATCATTTATTTGCACTGGTAGAGTAAGGGGTGGAGTTGGATTTAATATAATGGATGGTCCTGACATAAAATTTTTCCTCATGAAATAAAATTAATTACTTCCATTTTACAACAGTCCACAATTAAAATCAATTTTTTTGTGAGAGAAATGGTTATATCAGTATTAATCTGTTTATTGACATGGACAATAATGGACAGTAGTGGACCGTAATGGACCATAATGGACGTACTGTATTGTCCATTATCGTCCATGTCCATTAGAGGTAATTGCTGAAGTGCCAAATCATCAGTCAAAGCTATTGGTTTGTGCCGGCCCTCCGGGACGGGATGTGTTGGTTGGCAGTTACCCAGGCTTCGCTCACCCCTCCGGGGAGCTTCAGCCTGGGCTATTATATAAAAGCCCTCCGGGCAGTGTGAAAAGTGATTTTCATACAAAAGCTCCTGCATACAGCCCGGAGGGCCTGTTCACGTAATAGCCCAGGCTGAAGCTCCCCGGAGGGGTAAGCGAAGCCTGGGTAACTGCCAACCCACACATCCCGTCCCGGAGGGCCGGCACAAACCAATAGCTTTGACCTGATGGTTTGGCACTTCTGCAATTACCTCATTATGTCCACACCCTACTTTCGTTGTGCTCTGGACTTGATATTCTCAGGTTTAGCACTCGCAATCAAAACGCTGATGCTGAAATACGCGGTAGGCTTGTGGCTACGGGAACACGTGATTTTTTTGCAGCTTCTTCTAGTTTTTTTGCAGCTTCTTCTAGTTTTTTTGCGAGTTCGCACTTTTGAGTTTCCAATTCCGCCACTTTTGTTCTAAGAACCATATTCTCATGCGCAATCTGCCGCTGCGTTTCAGTCATTGTTTCTATGGTCTCAGATAATTCTGCTTCTTTCAGTTGACTGGCATGCTGAGCTTCTTCAAATTCTTTTTCTTTGATTGAAGTTGTTTCATCACTTTTTGATTTTCTTGTTTGTGTAATTCCAATACCTCTTCGACTTTTTTATATTGTTTTGTGTTTGACTGGGATTCTTCTATAATTCGTTGATAATGTTGGTTATTTTCTTTTGCCATTTGTTGTATATGTAGAACTTCTTCTTTTTGCCTCGCTTTTTCCTTGTGTAAGTCTATAGCCATCGCCTGAGAGGCTATAAGCCTTTCAGCTAGAGCAATGCTGTCTTTAGTTAGCTTTGCAATTTCTTCATTCGATTTCTGTAGAGATTCCTCTAATTCCCCTTTCTGAGCCCCCCAAAGGGTGATTTCCGCCACTCGATTCTTAACAATAGGATTTTCCTGATTGATCATTGGATTGAGAGAATCAAAAATCTTAGCTGCTATATAAGCAATAATCGGTAAAATTATCGTCATCCATCCAATCACCTTCAAAGTGATCAGAAAGGCCCTTTTACAAGACTTGCCTCTGTGAACTTCGTGAGGGTTGCTTACAAAAAACTGACCATCTTGAAACTTTGTAATTTGAGCACAGTGACTTGAGGAAACATGTAAAAAATCCTTAAAAGGAAGAAGCCAAGCAGCTCTAACTTTGTGATCTTTCTGCGCTTCAGGAAGTATATGTAAGGGTAATCCAACAGAAGGATGTAATGAGATCGTCGTAGACATAAAACACTCTTAAATATTCGTTAAAAAGAATTCATTTGTTTGAAAGGAAGGGCAGAATTTTATTGTGCTATTGTTATTGTTCCCTCCGAGAGTGAAGCCTAAAGCCAACCTATTCTATACCAATCTATACCAAAGTCAGAACTAAGTAAAGTCTGGGTAATATGAACGCAATAAAAAAGCAAAGGGCGGTGCAGAGCCCCGCCCTTGCGAGAATGTGTGAGCTTGAAATCACACTCTTTATGATGCTTTGATTTCTAACTACCTGATGATGTGCTTGCAACTGTTGCATGTGTGCTAGCACCACTTCCAGCCGATGCTCCACCACCACTACCTGAAGAAGAGCTTGCTGCACTAAGCCAAAGTTCATTTATTTCTACAGCTGAAAAATATTGCATTTGCTCTCTTATTATTTTTTTGCGAAATTCCTGTTCCTCAGCAACTGTTGCATGTGTGCTAGCACCACTTCCAGCCGATGCTCCACCACCACTACCTGAAGAAGAGCTTGGAGCATGTGGGGCGAGTTCTTGTAATTGCTTTGCTTGCTCTGTTAATATCTTTGCTTGCTGAGATAATTGCTCTCTCAACTCCTTCAAAGCACGTTCGTCAATGCTCTTTCCATCTTTTAAGATCTTTATTTCTGCTTCAAGAGTTTCCAATTGTGAGAGAGTAACCCGTGGGGGTGCTGCAGGGGTCTTTGCAGGTGAGACTCCGCTGGCACTCGCTGGGGGTATTCCCAAGCCTAATTGTGCTTCTAATGTGACTATTCGTTGATGCTGGGCGCTTATTTTTTGATTCGCCTCTTTAAGACTTACATCTCGCGCTGCTAATCTTCGAGCAGTGCGTATATTTACTTCTTTGTAACCATCAATCAATTTGCTGCTTTTGGCTTTGTCAGATTTTTCTTCAGATTCTCTTTTTGCTTCAGGTTGACTGCCGATAGACTCTCTTAGTGCTTTTAATTCAGCTGCCAATTTGTCATTTGCTGCAGCCAGTTCGTTTTTTTCTCTCGTTATTGCATTTCTTTCATTTATTGCAGTCATAGCTTCAGTAGCACCCAAAGTCAAACGACTTCCTTCGTTGACAAGCTGGTTACGCTCACGGAAAATTTTGACAGCTATATAGGCAATCAGAGGTAAAATTAAGGTCATCCATCCAACAACTTTTAGCGTTCCCCAGAAATATTTAGAACATGTCCCACGCCCATCATTTTGTTTTTCAACGCTAACGAAAACAATGTCGTTCTCAAGCTTTGTAATTTCTGCATGTCTCCCATTGAAATCGGAAGATAAAAAGGGGATGAAATTAAGAGCCCACGCTGATTTAATTTGATCCCTATTAATCATGTTTGGCTTTATGTGTAAGGGCATTGTGAATCCAGGACTTATTGGAGGGAAGACTGCTGGAAATATTTCATTTGGGGATGGTACGGATTCTGCTGCTGTTGACATAAAAAAATCTCCTTTAAGTAAAAATTAGTTAAATTGAAATACAATATTATTGTAATGAATGATTAAAAACAACGAATGTTTTACACAATTTTAACTTTCTTCATTTATCGAGTTAGTTAATCTCATTTCGAGGTCATAGCAAATGTGTATGGGCTTTCTCGCAGGCTCGGAGGGTCGAAAGAATCGCGTTCAGGCATGCGAGGATTGGGGTCTAGCTTGTGATTTGCAATTTGTTGTGAAAGAATCGGGGTCTGGCTTGTGATTTGTAATTTGGGCTGAAACAGAGGTTAAATATAAAGTGTGCCCAAATTGCAAATCGCATGCCTGAACCCTATTCTTTCACAACAAAATTGCAAATCGCATGCCAGAATCCAATCCTTGCATAAGCCTGAATTTGATCCTTGAGTCTTATAATCAGGAGCCTTTGAATCACCAGGACAGAACAAATTCAAACACAAGTAACGTCCTTGGTGAGAATTGTGAGAGAATCGGGTTCAGAATAGGGTTCAGGCATGCGATTTGCAATTTGTTGTGAAAGAATAGGGTTCAGGCATGCGATTTGCAATTTGGGCACACTTTATATTTAACCTCTGTTTTAGCCCAAATTACAAATCACAAGCCTGCTCCACCAGCTAATGGTGTGGGGAGTGCTCTTTGCTCCGCCTCTCTTAATCGTTTTGCCAAATCGGTATTTTCACGACTTAGTGTTTCTATTTGCTGGTTCTTATGCTTAACTTCCTGTTCCTGTGCCTCTTCTTTTTTTCTAAACTCGTGTGAATTTTTATTCAAACGACCGCCAAGTTCTCTTTCTCTTGCAAGACGGAATCCGATAGCTTTATCGTGTTTAGCCTCCATTTCACCTTTCTCTTTATTCAATTTTTGCACTTCATCCTCTAATCTCTTCATTTTTGGTTCAGTGTCTACTACAAGGCGCGCAACCCTACTATCCTCATTCAGCATGGGATTAAGAGAATGAAAAATTTGGATTGCTATATACGCAATCAAGGGCAAAATAATCGTCATCCACCCAACAACTTTCAGAGTTCCCCAAAAGATTTTGGAACATTTACTACTATCCCCTTTTATAGCGCTACTGACAAGAAGACATTTAGTCTGTGGGCCAGTAATTCCGGTAATTCTTGCGTGGTCTCCGGACAAATTGAAAAAACGCTTGGCATGGCGAAGCCAAGCTGATTTCACTTCACCCTCCACGCTCTTATCTATCTCTAGGGGCAAGTTAAATGCTGGAAAGGGTGATACGGCTGTTGTTTGCACAAAATTTCCTTTAAGTAAAAAAAATAGTTAAATTGAATTGTAATATTACAATAGATAATGATTAAAATCAAATTATATAAGTAATATGAGTGATCTACTGTTGAATGCGTTAGGCTTCTGGACTACTTGTTACTTTTTTCTTTCCTCTAGGTTTCCTGTTTTTAATTTTCGCTTTTAGGCTCTCAGCACCACCAACCTCAGGCTTTTTGTTGTCAACTTTGTTGTAACAATGAAAAATTTTGACAGCTATAAATGCTATAAGAGGAATAATCACTGTCAACCAAGCAAGCACTTTGAGTACTCCACAACCAACTTTATAGCACCTGCTACGGTTTTCTTTCTCGATTTTACCGACGTTTAGGCTGCCGCGTTTACAATCTATGACGTTGGCATGTTCTCCAGAAAAACGGTGTGATAAGATGTTTTTGGCTGGAAGTAAGAAAGCTAATTTGACATGTTTTTTTAATTCAGGTGGAACCACTAAAGGTAATGTAATTGATGGTGATGTGTTTATTGCTGACATAAAAACCAATTTAAAAAGATTAAAGTTGGATTCATTTTTACATATTATGCAATTAGTTTCAATAATTAATTTCAATAATGAGAAAGGAGATAAAGGACAAAGGACAAAGGACATGCACTTAAGTCCCTTAGAGATTCTTGCAGAAGTAATATCATTTTTGTTCTTTTTATTCTCATTTTGTAGCCCACACCAAGGTTTCGCGAGCCTGCGAGCGAAAACCGCAGGTGTGGGAATCATGAAAACCGCATCTCAACCAGGGACTGGTTCTTCCTTTTTTTCCTTTTTTCAACCAAGCATGTAATTAAAATGGAGAAGAAAGAAGAACCAGTCCCTGGTTAATTTGGACCTTACCGGTTCCCACACCTGCGGTTTTGGCTCGCAGGCTCGCGAAAACCTTGGGTGTGGGCTACAAAATGAGAGAAAAAAGAACAAAAATGAGAAAGCAATCCAACCAAATGTAGCCGTACTCGTAACTGCCAATCAATAATATGTCCCGGAGGGCCGGCACTTCTTTATAAATTCTTCCCTCCTGATGGTAAGAAATTTCTTGATTAATAAAAGTGTTGCAAATAAAAGAGGGGATATAATATAAGTACGCGCTAATGTAAGCCTTTGGGGTATTTTAAGAGAGAGTTTCCATGAGACATATCAAAAGTGAAAGATTAAAAAAGCTCGAGGGCGAGCTAAATGACCTTCAGCAATGGCTGAAGATGGGTCTTGTCCCCAAAAAAGACATTGAAAAACACAAAGACGAGATCGTCGTCATTCGTTCTAAGATCGAAGAAGAAAAAGAAAGACTCCATTTCCTGAAAGAAAGTGGCGATGCCGAAGAATACGTCACACCTAAAAGACCTGCAGTGCGTCCTGGTTATACTGAAATGCCGACAATCCCAGATATCGATATCGGAGAAACAGCAGGTTTTACTGAAACTGGCCTCGACATGGAAACAGAAGCCGCCGATGCTGAAACATCTATTGCCGGCGAACGCGATGAGGAGGAAGGGGAGCATCAAGAAGATGAACGCGGGGCTGAAGAAGAGGAAGAATCACCTTTCAGCGATCGCAATCGATGGCGTCGTGGTGGTATCATGGACCCCGATGCTGACGAATGGTAGAATGGTAAACGGCAATTAAGAATTTGATCTCACTATACTTTCACATCCCTTTCTGCACGCGCAAATGTGCCTATTGCAACTTCTATATTCTTCCCGATAAGGAGCCTCTCAAACAAAAGTTCCTGGAAAGTCTGTCACTTGAATTTCAATTGATTGAGCCGCAAATCCGAGGTCAGAAGATTGTATCGATCTATTTTGGAGGCGGTACACCTGCCTTAATAGGTCCTGAGGCTATAGCTACAATTCTGAGTTGGATTCCCAATAGACTTCATGACATTGAAATCACCCTGGAAGCAAACCCCGAAAATGTCACTATCGATCTCATGAAGGCTTACGCTGCTGCCGGCATCAACCGAGTCAGCATCGGAGTACAGACATTAGACGACACCCTTCTGCTTAAGCTGAACAGAACTCACAATGCTGACAAAGCCCAAGAGGCTATCCACAGCACATTCGAAGCGGGAATTACAAACATATCAGCCGATCTAATGTACGACTTGCCCACACAAAATCTTACCATTTGGGAATCAACTCTTAAGTCAGTAAAGGACCTGCCACTCACCCATATATCTCTCTACAATTTGACGATTGAGCCCAACACGACATTTTTCAAATATAAGAAAACTATCGAGACGCAGATGCCAGATGGCGAGATGAGCCTCTCTATGTATCAAATGGCTCGAGATCACCTCACAAAGGCTGGATTTCATCAATATGAGATTTCAGCCTTCGCCAAAGAAAACCGTCATTCGAATCACAACATTGGTTATTGGATTGGAAGACCTTTTCTGGGATTGGGTCCCTCGGCCTTTAGTTATTGGGAGGGGCGTCGTTTCAGAAATGTTGCAAATCTCCAGCAATATAGTGAAATGTTGTTTCAGGGACAACTGCCGATCGATTTTGAAGAGGAGTTGTCGCCTGACAAAAAGGTGCGAGAGCTCCTTGCTGTGAATCTACGACTTATGCATGGAGTCGATTTGGAGCAATTTCAAGTGCAGCATGGAGCGCTGAATGAAGAAATTAAAAATACGTTGCGAGAATGTTGTGATGAAGGCTATTTGAGTTGGAGTGAGAGTGTGATTAAGTTAACGGAGAGAGGTGTTTTGTTTTACGACAGTGTGGCCTCCGAGCTTGTGTAAGCCTCAAACTTGAAAAAAAATTAAACGCAAAGCTCCCTGCCGGAGGGGCAATAGAGTGGGTTCGTCTTTGACATACTCCGGTTCTTTTGAAAAATAACTTGAGTTATTTAGGAGTAGAAAAGTAACAGGAT
>Ga0207056_1012_pt1 | contig 47017 bp, 45 predicted proteins | sample Alteio_BWMinCont_58_FD_153289 | JGI IMG/M metagenome (GOLD analysis project Ga0207056, IMG submission 153289) | Enriched cells from forest soil in Barre Woods Harvard Forest LTER site, Petersham, Massachusetts, United States -... | ecosystem: Environmental > Terrestrial > Soil > Temperate forest >... | reverse complement strand
ACCATAAATAAATTATTTTCGCAGTATGCAACACCCGATCATAGCACCATCAGTACTTTCAGCCGATTTTGCCAATCTTCAAAAAGAAATTGAAATGGTAAACAGCAGTGAAGCTGACTGGATCCATGTGGATATAATGGATGGAGTGTTTGTTCCGAATATTTCCATCGGTTTTCCGGTGGTGAAAGCGATAAAAAAATATGCTACAAAAATTCTGGATGTGCATTTGATGATCGTTAACCCCGAAAGATATATTGAGGAATTTAAAAATGCAGGTGCCGGAATTTTATCCGTTCACATTGAAGCAAGCAATCATTTGCACCGCACCATTCACGCCATAAAAGAAGCCGGAATGAAAGCCGGAGTTGCTGTAAATCCGCATACTTCAGTTCAATTGTTAAAAGATGTGATAAAAGATATTGATGTGGTTTGCCTGATGGGAGTTAATCCCGGTTTTGGCGGACAAAAATTTATCCAAAATACGTTTACAAAATGTACGGAACTAAAAGAATTAATTACTTCACAAAAAAGTTCATGCCTGATAGAAATTGATGGCGGTGTAAATGATAAAACAGCTTTGCAACTTCTTAAATGCGGAGCAGATGTGCTGGTTGCAGGTAATTATGTTTTCTCTTCTTCCGATCCGAAACGGATTATTTCAGAATTGAAAAGTTTGTCTGTCGATACTCAAAACGCCTGAAAAACGTTGAACTTAAATTGATGCGCAAATCATACCTTCTGTTTTTGCTGATATTTTTCCAGAATTATTTAAATGCTCAAAACAAAGCTTCGGTTTATGGCGTGATAAGCGATTCTTCGGGAAGAAACATCAGCAATGTGAATGTTATTCTCATTAACCAAACAGCAAATACAATTTCAGGTGATGAAGGAAAGTTTGAGATAAGTGTTCCGTCAGGTCAACCATTTCAACTGGCATTTACTTATGTCGGACGTCCATCAAAAAAAGTTTCCGTACGCGCATTAAAACCAGGAGAAAGATTTCTTCTTGATGTTAAAATGGAATACGGTGTAAGCCTGAAAGAATTTGAAATAGTTGAAGAACGCGACCGCGAAAAACAATTATATACCATCAATCCGAAAAATGCGGCAACGCTTCCAAATGTTTCCGGAAGTTTTGAACAGATATTAAAAACACTTCCCGGAGTTTCGTCAAATAATGAATTGAGTTCGCAGTACAATGTACGCGGAGGTAATTATGATGAGAACTTGATTTATGTGAATGACATTGAAATTTATCGTCCGTTTCTTCCACGCAGCGGTCAACAGGAAGGATTGAGTTTTATTCAAACCGAACTTGTTGACAATGTAAAATTCAGTGCCGGTGGATTTGAAGCGCGGTATGGAGACAAAATGAGTTCGGTGCTTGATATAAAATACCGCGAACCGACAAAATTTGCTGCTTCCGTAAATGCAAGTCTGATGGGTATTCAGGCGCATGTTGAAGGCACATCAAAAAACAAACGATTAACGTATCTTATCGGTACAAGATATTGGAGTAACCAATATATTGTTTCAACTTTCGATGTTCAGGGAGATTATAAATCGGCTTTTACAGATATTCAAACGCTCATCACGTATCATTTATCCAGTGAATGGACATTGAGTTTTCTCGGAAGTTTTGCCAATAACAAATACCTTGTAATTCCACAAACACAGGAAACAACATTTGGAACTGTAAGCAGTGCCGTTAGGTTAAATGTGTTTTTTGCCGGTCAGGATCTAATGGAATACCAAACCTCAACAGGAGCGTTATCGCTTGTTTACAAACCAAATTATCAAACGCAACTCAAGTTTTATTCTTCGGTATTTAATACAAACGAAAATGAATATTTTACAATTGAAGGAGCTTACAATTTAGAAAATGTTCAAACAGATATGGGACAGAAAAATTTTGGGCAATCCACTTCAAGCATAGGAATAGGAGATTATTTGAACAGTGCGCGAAATTCTTTTCAGGCAACCGTTTTCAATGCAGGTCACCGCGGATATTATACTTTAGGAAATAACAGGATTCAATGGGGAGCGCAAGTTCAGGTTGAACAAATAATGGATGTTCAGCATGAATGGTATTACAACGATTCACTTGGATTTTCGCAGCCTACAACATCAACAGGAAATTTTGTAATTCAGGATTACATAAGTGGAAGCAATACTTTGAATTCTTATCGGCTCAGTGGCTACGCGCAGAACACACAAGTTTTGGATAAGTCATTCAACATGATCTTTAATTATGGAATACGCAGCAATTGGTGGAGCTACAATAATGAGAATGTAATAAGTCCCAGATTTCAGTTTTCATTTGAACCTAACAGAAGATTCAACAGGGCTGCAAGAACTTCAGGCGAAAAAGTAAAATTGAAAAAAGATATTGTTGTAAAAGCAGCTTTCGGATATTATTACCAGCCACCGTTCTACCGCGAGATGCGTGGCTTTAGCGACACGCTCAATGCTAATATCAAAGCCCAGCGTTCCATTCATTATGTTCTTGGCGGAGACATGAATTTAAAAATATGGGGACGACCATTTAAATTTTTTTCGGAAGCATACTACAAGCAATTGGATAACCTTATTCCTTATGAAATTGACAATACCCGCATCCGTTATTTTGCAACAAATTCAGCACAGGGATATGCAACAGGAATTGATTTCAGATTGAACGGAGAATTTGTGAAAGGCACTGAAAGCTGGGCAAGTTTGAGCATCATGCAAACACAGGAGAAAATTAACGGAGCCCCGATTTATGATGCAAATGGAAATAGAATTGAAAGTTCTGGATACGTTCCGCGCCCAACTGACCAACGCGTTACGGCAAGCATCATGTTTCAGGATTATTTACCAAAGTTTCCGAGTTATCGTATGTATTTAAATTTGGTTTATGGAAGCGGATTGCCTTTCGGTCCGCCATCACAAAATCCGTATGCCGACACATTGAGAATTCCTTCTTACCGGAGAGTTGACATCGGATTTTTAAAAGTGATCGTTGATGAAAATTCAAAAGCAACAAAAGTTGGATGGAAAAAACATTTTAAATCGGCAATGATAGGAGTGGAGGTATTTAATTTGCTAGATGTGAACAACACTGTTTCATACATCTGGCTTGAAGATATTGAAGGACGCAAATGGGCAATTCCTAATTACCTTACCGGACGAAGACTTAATTTAAAGCTGATGGCAAAGTTTTGAGAAATCACTTTGTAGTTTGTGTCAGATACGATAACAAAAAAAAGGATTCCAATTCCTCTTACATTATTTCAAACTATTTTCTTTTATTTTACATTTTATTTCCAGCAATTTTTTTGGAAATAATTTTAACGATCTCAAATATTTTATAAAATGGATACCATAAAAGATCTAAGACTTGCAGTGTTGATTGATGCCGATAATGTTCCTTACACAAACGTGAAACAAATGTTTGAAGAAATTGCAAAATACGGCACACCCACTTTCAAACGAATTTATGCCGACTGGACCAAACAAACTGTTTCAGGATGGAAACGTGTACTGCTTGAAAATGCCATCACACCCATTCAGCAATACAGTTATTCTTCCGGCAAGAATTCAACCGACAGTGCATTGATCATTGACGCGATGGATATTTTATATTCGGGAAAAGTGGATGGCTTTTGCATCGTTTCAAGCGACAGCGATTTTACAAGACTTGCCACACGCTTACGCGAGGCAGGAATGAAAGTGATCGGAATCGGAGAAAAGAAAACGTTGCCACCGTTCATTATTGCGTGCGACAAATTTATTTATATTGAAATTTTAAATGTACCCGACAAAGAAGTAAGCAACAAACCATCACAAAATTCTTCCAAAAAAACTCCTGTCACCCATTCACAATCCTTGAGCGTGGTAGATTCATCGGTTATAAAATTATTGCACGACAGCATTGCAGATCTTGCTGATGAAAACGGATGGACCTTCCTCGGTGATCTTGGTAATTTTATTTTAAAAAAGCAACCAGATTTCGATTCACGTAATTACGGGTTTCCAAAATTATTACCGCTTATTAAAAGTATTAAACGATTTGAAGTAGATGAAAGAGATACTGGTAAAAATAACATCCGCTTGGTGTATGTAAGAACAAAATAATTTGTTGTTTTGTTCTTATTTTTACTTACAACTTGTGACTTAAAACTTACAACTTAATTTTTATATTGCATCAGGAAAATTATGGCAGAAAATAAAACCAAACCCGGAAAAGAAAATATTGAAAAATTTCTTTCGTCATTTGAACCGACAGTTCAGGAAGATTGTCGCACACTCATAAAAATAATGAAAAAGATAAGCAGTAAACAGCCTGTTCTCTGGGGTGGCAGCATGATCGGTTTTGGTCAGTATCATTACAAATATGCCAGCGGACATGAAGGCGATAGTTTCCTTACAGGCTTTTCGCCACGCAAGGCAAACCTTACCATTTACGGAATGACAGGTTTTGACAGACACAAAGAATTGATACAGAAATTGGGAAAATATAAAACTGCAAAATCATGCTTGTATATAAAAAAACTTTCTGATGTTGATATAAAAATTTTAGAAAGCCTGATTGCTGAAACATATAAATGTATGCTTGATCATTATTTGAAAATGATAAGTTGATGTATGCCATCGTTGATATTGAAACTACCGGTGGTCATGCGGAGTCGAACAGCATTACCGAAATTGCCGTGTTCATTCACGATGGAAAAAAAATTGTTGACCGGTTTGAAACGCTACTCAAACCTGCCCGTTATATTCCTCCTTATATCAGTGCATATACTGGCATCACGAATGAAATGGTAGAAGATGCTCCGTTTTTTGATGACATCGCAGAACAACTCTTTGATTTATTACACGGGAAAATTTTTGTAGCCCACAATGTAAATTTTGATTATTCATTTATAAAGAGTCATCTCAAATCATCAGGTTTTGAATACAACAGCAAAAAATTATGTACCGTGCGTTTGAGCAGAAAAGTTTTCCCGGGCTTACATTCCTACAGTCTCGGAAACATTTGTTCGTTTGTGGGAATAAATATTGAGAACCGTCACCGTGCCGGTGGAGATGCCATCGCCACTGTTGAATTATTTGAAAAAATTTTGCATGAAGATAATGACGGAATTATTGATGATTTTTTGAAACGCGGATCGAAAGAACAAATGCTTCCGCCTAATTTACCTAAAGAGCAATTTGATGAATTGCCTGATAAATCCGGTGTTTATTATTTTCATAACGAACAGGGAAAAATAATTTATGTAGGCAAAGCTGTGAATATAAAAAAGCGTGTGGGATCACATTTCGGAGGCAATTCAACACGAAAACAAAAACAGGATTTTTTGAGAAATATTTACAGCATCAGTCATCAGATCTGGGCAACCGAACTGATGGCACTCATTCACGAATCTATTGAAATAAAAAAGCATTGGCCAGAATTTAACCGTGCACAAAAGAAACCTGAGTTTGCTTACGGCATTTATGATTACGAAGATCAGAATGGTTACATCCGTCTTTGCATTGACAGAGTCAGAAAGCAAACCAAGCCGCTTGAAACTTTTCAGATATTAAGTGATGCATTTAATTTTATGCAAAAATTGGTTGAAGATTTTTCCCTTTGTCCGAAGTTGTGCCAGATCTATGAATCAAATCGTGTTGAATGTTCATCACAATGTTCGGGGGCATGCGAAAAAAAGGAATCTCATTTAGACTATAATGAAAGAGTGAATGCTGCAATTGATTCAATTTTGCAAAAAGATTCGTATGCATTTATCGGAAAGGGTATTAATGAAAATGAAGTCAGTTGTATTTTGGTTGAAGATGAAAAATTTTTCGGAATGGGATATATTCCTTCATTCGTTGATATTACAGAACCTGAATTATTGAAAGAATATATAAAACCTCAGAAAGAAACTTTTTTTATCAGGGAATTACTGAGAAGTAAATCTCAAACAGGAAATGAAAAAATTATTTATTTCGAAAAAGAAATAATTAAAACTTTGTAACGCCACCAATACTCAATCCAACAAACGACAACAAGTCAGAGCCGCCATTCAAACGGTTATAAATAATAACATCATCTGTTAAACAAAATCTTAAACAAAAATGATCTGCTATTGCGTAATCCATTCCTAATGCCGGTTCTATGATCACACAATTTTTAGTATTGGTAATTAAATTCAGGTTTGCGTATGCCCAACCCACATCAAGACCGAGATAAACCTTCAGTTTGTTTTCTGCTTTTTTTTCAACACCCGGTCTGTCATCAATCGATCCGAGATAAACTTTAAACGAACCCATTACTGGAATAATATTTAAGCTTTTTCCATCAATAAGAGGAGATATTTTACTGTCAGAATTTTTATTCTGGAAAGTCATGTATCCGCTTGTAATGCCTGCTGAAATGTATTCGTCAAAAGTATAGAACACATGAACTTTACCGCAATATCCATTATTTGCTCCTTTATAAAGATCATCAATCGGGAAAGAATAATTCAGTGTGGCACCATAATTCCACTGGGAGTTTGCGCGAAATGCAACCAAGATCAAAACAAGTACTGCTAATTTTTTAATCATCTTCATGTTAATTAATTGTAATTGTGATAAAGGTTCAAATTTAATGAACGAAATTTCTAAAACAACTTTGCAAACAAAAAATATCGGATGTTTACAAATTCTATTCTGACGAATATCATCAAAGTATGTGAGGAGAATCATTTTTTGAGCATCATTGCCGCGATACTTTTGAACTGTTTTAAATTCTTCTCAGGTGATAAAAAATATGTTGTTATTAATGGATGCAACTGAAGATTCAGCAAGGTTACTCGAGCATTCGTTAATGGTGTTTGATAAAAAAGAAAATCATTTTTGCGGTGTGTTTGTTGATGGGTTGTCAGAAAAAAATATGATCTTAATTTTTGATAATCCTGTATCAATAAATAACGAATATTCACACTCCGAAATACTTCAAAAAATCCTGCATTCTGAAGAAAACAACAGCGAAGAATTTATTACAAAATTTACTGATAAATGTGCTGAACTAAACTTGAAAACACAGGTTTATCTGGACCGCAATTCGATTGATCACGGTTTGGTGAACGACAGTTTATATTCTGATCTTCTTGTTATCGGAAAAAGCATTCTCACACATAAAAATAAAGATAAAATTTACAGCGAAGCCATAGAAATGTTGCTTCGTAATTCAAAATGCCCGGTGCTGCTGATGCCAAATGAGATCAATCCGGTTGAAAATATTATACTTTTGTTCAACGGTACCGAAAAAAGTTTTGAAGCCATCAAATTATTTTTATACTTATTCGACCCTCAACTTGCAAAAAATAAAGTGATCCTTTTTACCATCATGACAGAAAAAGCAATGGAAGAAGAAAAACATATTCACGATTATTTAAAAACAAATAAACAGTTCTTTTCGATTTTCAGAGGTCATCCCGAATCCTATTTCAACGACCTTAAAGAGTTGCTCATTCAGTTCGATAATTTTATACTTGTTACTGGAGTGAACCGCAACGAGATCATCGAAGATCTTATATTTAACAATGATCATTCGTTTTTTCTTGAAGGCAACCGTTCGGTTTTCATGATATAAATAAGCAGGTACCTACTCTTTCAAATTATATTATAAATATTATCAATGATGAAATTATTTTGATAATATACTGTTAGAAGCTAAAGACTATTCGTTTTGTTATGTCCGGCAGATAAACCCGCTTATTTTAAAATGTATTATTTTTTAAAATTTCTTATTTTTGATTTGTATGAGAAAATATTTCATTCTTTTTATTTTAGTTTCAATTGCCGTTTATACCTGGCAGGTGAAGTATGTATATTCATATGAAATGCAGTAATCGAGATTAAATGAAATTGTTCAGGATTTGAAAATACCAAAGGATACATCATGGAATGGGGCTTATTTTGACGAACCATGTGCATGGAACCATTCATTTCAATTTTACCTGAATCGGAATATAAATCCGTCACCAAAACCTGAATTTATTCTGAAATCTAAATCAGATTATTAATTCATTCTTTAATAGATTTTAGTTTAAAAAATATTTATTGCCGATCGGGTGATAATTTTCATCGTTTACTTTTAGCAAAGTTTTAGTAAACTTGAGGCAGAAAATTATTTGACTTCAACATCCCAACATATCGCCCTCGACATTATCCAGCCTTGCTATAATCCTTTGCCTGACTGGGAAAAGTCGGTGTGGTTGCATTTTCAGGAAGTTCAAAAATTACTGCCTGATGTAAATATCAAGCTTATCATTGTAAATGACGGTTCAATAAAAAATGTGAGCGAAAATCAAATTGAATATTTAAAAGCGCGGATAAATAATTTTGAATATATCAATTCATCACCGAACCACGGAAAAGGTTTTGCGCTGCGAAAAGGTGTTGAAGCATCAAAAGGAACATTCCAGATTTATACCGATATTGATTTTCCTTTTGAACTCATTCACATCAAAGAAATTTATGAGATGCTGAAAAATAATAACACCGATATTGTTTCCGGAATCCGCAGTAAAAATTATTATTCAACACTTTCTCCGCAACGGTTACTCGCCTCAAAAATGTCGCAGATTTTGAACCAACTATTTTTGAAATTACCATTCAACGACACACAATCAGGTATCAAAGGTTTCAACCGGAAAGGAAGAATGATATTCCTGAGAACCACTATTGACAGGTACTTAGCCGATACAGAATTTTTAGCGCTTGCAGCAAAGTCAGGGAAGTTAAAAATTATTCCGCATGAAGTTTCATTGCGTGATGATATTGTTTTATCTAAAATGAATTTCAGTACATTTTTACTTGAACTGAAAAATTTCTTCACCGTTTATTCCATTATTTTCAGAACAAAAGCATGAACAATAAAATATTGCTCACGTTTGATGTGGAAGAGTTTGATGTTCCGGTTGAATACGAACAAAAAATTGACCTTGAAAAGCAAATTGAAATATCAACAATTGGGCTTCAAAATGTTTTAGCATTGATTGAAAAGCATGATGTGAAATGTACTTTTTTTACCACTGCAATTTTCGCGTTGGAACAAACTGAATTGATGAAGATCATTGCCAGAACCCATGAGATCGCATCTCACGGCTATGAACATTCTTCATTTAAAAACAGCGATCTCAAAAAATCTAAAGAAACTTTGGAAGCTTTGCTTGATGTGAAAATTTTCGGTTACCGCATGGCAAGGCTTGCTCCTGTTGATGACAGTGAAATTGAAAACTCAGGTTACGCATACAATTCTTCAATGAATCCAACATGGATTCCCGGAAGATATAATCATTTTTTTAAACAGCGAACCCCATTTCAAACTGGAAATGTCTGGAATATTCCAACATCTGTGACTCCTGTTTTTCGGATCCCGCTTTTCTGGTTAAGTTTTAAACAATTTCCGATGTGGGTTTTAAAAAAGATGATGTTGCGAACATTCGAACATGACGGATATTTATCTTTATATTTTCATCCATGGGAGTTTACTGATATTAAAACTTTCAATTTACCAACTTATATCAGCAAATACAGTGGAGAAAAGATGTTGCAACGTTTGGAAGAAACAATACTTTTGCTGAAAAATGAAGGAGATTTTATTACAATGAATGAATTTGTAAACAATCAAAAAAATAATATTTAATAATTAAAAAAGAATAACAAAAAAAAATGAAATCAGACATCGAGATCGCGAGAGAAATTAAACTACAACCCATTCAAAACATTGCAAAGAAAATCGGAATTACAGAAGACCAGATTGATTTTTACGGAAAGTATAAAGCCAAAGTTACAGTAGCTTTAGATGAATCAAAAATTGCAAAAAGTAATTTGATCCTTGTTACTGCCATCACGCCAAACAAAGCGGGAGTAGGGAAAACAACAACTTCAGTTTCGTTGGGTTTGGGTTTATGCAAGCTCGGTAAAAATGCAATTGTTGCATTGCGTGAACCTTCTCTCGGTCCATGTTTTGGTATGAAAGGCGGTGCTGCCGGTGGCGGTTATTCGCAAGTGCTTCCGATGGAAGATATCAATCTTCATTTTACAGGAGATTTTCATGCCATCACTTGCGCAAATAATATGCTTGCTGCGCTGGTTGATAACTATCAATACTTTAATAAAGGAACTCCGAAATCATTGAAGCAAATTTTGTGGAGACGTGTACTTGATGTAAATGACCGCTCACTGCGTTATATTCTTACAGGATTGAATGGCTCAACAAACGGAATTCCATCCGAAGCCGGATTTGATATTACTCCGGCATCAGAAATTATGGCGATATTTTGTCTGGCAAAAAATTTTGATGATCTGCGTGAACGTATCAATAATATTTTACTGGGTTATACTTTTGAGAACAAACCTTTTTATGTGCGTGATCTTGGAGTGAGTGGAGCATTGGTAACATTGCTGAAAGACGCTTTCAAACCAAATCTTGTTCAGACAACAGAAGGTGGTCCGGCATTTATTCATGGAGGTCCTTTTGCAAATATCGCTCACGGTTGCAATTCAATTGTGGCAACAAAAACTGCAATGCAACATGGAGATTATGTAATCACTGAAGCAGGTTTCGGGAGTGATCTCGGTGCTGAAAAATTTCTGAATATTAAATGCCGCACAGCCGGCATCACACCTAAAGCAACAGTTCTTTGCGTTACAACTTTATCGCTTAAAATGCATGGTGGCGTTGATGAAAAATTGATCAAGCAACCCAGCATAGACGGAATAAAAAATGGGTTAAAAAATCTTCAGCGTCATATTGAGATCATGCAAAGTTTTGGTCAGAGTGTGATCGTTGGTTTGAACCGTTTTGGTTTTGATGTTGAAGAAGAATTAAAGTATATCGAAAACTGGTGCAAAGAGAACGGAGCTGATTTTGCTTTGAATGACGGCTTTGCAAAAGGTGGTGAAGGAGCAATTGACCTTGCAAAAAAAGTATTGGAAATTATTGAGAAGAAACCATCGAAATCACTTCAACACACCTATGAATTGACCGACAGCATCGAAGAAAAAATAAATAAAATTGTTACAAAAATTTATAAAGGCAAGGGAATAACATTAAGTAAAAATGCCCGCACAATGCTCAAAAAAATAAATGAACTGGGAGCAGATAAACTTCCGGTGTGCATAGCAAAAACTCAATATTCATTTTCGGATGATGCCACGAAAGCTGGCGTTCCTGAAGGTTTCACATTAAAAATAGAAAATCTCGTAATCAATAGCGGAGCAGGATTTATTGTTGCCGTTGCCGGAGAAATTATGCGCATGCCGGGATTGCCAAAGGACCCGCAGGCAATGCATATTGACATTGTGGATGGAGAAATCGTAGGGTTGAGTTAATACGAAAGTCATTTTCCTTAAATTTTTTATTCTGATTAAAAGCATCAAACTTTATGAGGATAGTCATTTAGGAATAATTCATAGAAAATAGTTTTGCATCTGATTTAATAAGTCATCAATTCAGATAAAATCAGATGCACATCAGATATGTCATTTTACTATTTGCAATAATATTTTCAGGGTTTAAAAATTCTTATTCGCAAAATTTTGATACCACTTTATTATCCTACGATTTTAATGAGGATAAAACTTTTTATTCAGCACTTCAAAATATTATTAACGGAAATCAGCCACTTACTTATTTCGCTGTTCAACCCTTGTTTTTATCTGTAGAACGACCTATTCCGCTTCAGCAATACGAAGGCAGATTTGGATATTTGTTTGAAGCGAACATGGAACTGAATTATCCGATTAATATTTCCAAATCAAGTGATAACTATTTTTTGCAAACGTCACGAATTTCATTCCGATATGACCCGGCATTAAGATTAACTGCGGATGACAATCTTATGCTCATGCCCACAAATCAAAAAGTCGGGTTTGAGATAGATAAAATACTTTTTGAAAATTGTTCAGGAAATGCAATTTTTTCAAAACAAAATCATGAAATAGATTATGAAACATTAACAAAATGGCGCAATAGTAAAACTCCTATTCAAATGTTGTATGCTGAATTCACAGCCATGCATTATTCCAACGGATTATTGTTTACCGGAGTTTATCTCGATACAACACTGAAAAGAAATAATTATCAAAATGGATTTTTTACAACCAATTATGTCCAATTGATGTTTGTTTATTCGAGTTTCAATAAAAAATTACTTACTGCCGGAATTGGGTATCAAGAAGATTTTATTCCGATGATAGAAATGTATAACCGTTATGGGCAACACCGAATAATATTTTTATTTCAATCGCGCTCGAAACCACGAACAGCTTGGTTTAATTTAATTCCAAGATTGAGAGCCATTAAAGAAAATGATTTGGAATCTCAAAAAAATTATACTTTGAAAAGACTTTGGGAACATCGTTTAAGATTAGAAGGTGAATATATTTTAGGAAACCTGAGTGATTTTAATCGGTCGCAGGAATACAGGCTCGGTGTCCATTTTTATTATGAAATTTCTCCGTTAAGGTCAAAATCGGTAGGTTTTATGTTTCATGCCTATTATGGAAGAGATTATTTAAACATCCGCTATGATGATATTGTATTTGCCATCATGGGCGGATTCACGCTCAGTCTTAATAAATATCATGCTCCACGGTTCAAAACAAACGATTATATTTTAAATTCAGATTCTAAATTAGAAAATATAAACCGTAAATAATTTTTTACAATTCAATCAGGCAACTAAAGAAACACTATTTGCATCTTCAAATACAATTGTCAATTCAAGTTATTTGAATTGATTTTTTTTCATTTAATTTGAAATAAAATAACCCAAAATCATAATAAATTTTATTTACCCATGATGAGTAAACACGTTTTCAAAAAACTTGCAGGATTAACTGCATCCATTTTAATTATTTTTATTTCGTATTCTATTGTTACTTCAAACTCGGCACAGGCGCCATTATATTATACAGGTGACCCTGCAACTGCACTAGTTTGTGCAAATCAAGGTTGTCATGGTGGCGGGCTTATTAACGTTGGTCCTGGAAATATTTCCATCTCTTCAACAGCTCCCAACAGTATTTATACAATAGATTCTACATATACAATTTCATATTCAGTAAATGAATCCGGAAAAATAAAATTTGGTTTTGAATCAGTTGTGCTGAACAGTAGTCTTAATGCAATAGGGACATTTTCAGTTATAAATGCAGCAAATACGTTTACAGCTACAGGTTCATCCTCGGGAAGGTTGTATGTAGGTCATCTTAATGCAAGCGGTAATAAAACCTGGACAGTGAAATGGAAAGCACCACATACGTATGGGGGACCTGCAACATTTTATGCGTGTGGAAATGCTGCAAATGGAAATGGCAATGCAGATGCGGGTGATAATATTTATAAATCTACACTTGTATTGAACCCTTCAATCGCAAGTGGAATATCAAGTTTAACAGACGATCAATCTCAATTTAATATTTTTCCGAATCCGGCTAATAGTTTTATTAATTTAGATTTTTCAAACATTCAATCAGACATAAATTCAATTGAAATATTTAATACTGAAATGAAAAATGTCTCTTCGGTTAAACCGGAAATTTTAAATGGAAGTATTCATTCAACCATTGATCTAAATGAACTTCCTTCAGGGATTTATTTTGTGAAAATTAATTCAGGTAACGATCAATTGATCAAAAAAATATTTATTTCAAAATAATATTACCCGATCCTGAAACACCGCATGCTTACTGATCCCATCTCAATGCTTTCATAAGTTTGTATGAGTTGTTCATTTTTATCTTGGAGAGCAATTGCATATATCATCGGTAAATAATGGTCGCTTGTTGGAACGGAAAGTGAAGCGGCTTTTCCCATTTTTTCATAATCAATCAGTTCCTGATGCTGCTGATTTGTTAAATATGTTTTTACTTTTTCATCAAACTCAATGCTCCAATCGTATTTTGCTTTCGGGTCGTCCCAACTTACTCTGGCAAGATTGTGAACGATATTGCCACTGCCAATAATGAGCACTCCTTTGTTGCGAAGTGATGATAATTCTTTAGCAAGATTGTAATGATATTGTGCAGATTTATTATAATCAATACTGAGTTCAAAAACAGGAACATCGGCAGCGGGATAAAGGTGTTTCAATATTGTCCATGCACCGTGATCCAATCCCCAATCAGTATCAAACTGGACTGAAGTTGAGTGAATATTTTCTTTTGTTTGTTTTGCAAATTCAGGTGAACCTGGCGCATTGTATTCAACTTTAAATAATTCATCGGGAAATCCACCAAAGTCGTGAATGGTTTTTGGGGCAGGAGAATTATGAACGAAGGTTCCACGTGTAAGCCAGTGTGCCGAGACAACTAAAATTGCTTTCGGTTTTGGAATTTCTTTTCCAAGTTTATTTAACGAACGCGTGAATGGGTTATCTAACAACGCATTCATGGGGTTTCCATGCCCAATGAATAGCACAGGCATTTTGGATGTTGATGAATTTTCATTCATTGTATTTCCGAAAGTTTTCAGATCAATCATAGTTGAAAGTAAAAGTAATCCTGATGACTTTATAAATTCATTTCTTTTCATAAAATGAAATGTAACGAATGTTTATTTTGATTTATTTAATGCCTCTGCCAGCCACAAAAATTCGGTTAAAAAATTCTGAATATTTCTGGTAAAAGTTTCATCAACTAATTTTCCTTCCATATCAAATTTTTTATCAACCTGAGGAATGATAAGCATTTGCGGTGATGGAATTCCAAACAATGCAAACATAAGTTGTTGCATTTGCATGGCTGCTCTCATTCCTCCAAACAATCCGTCAGATGCTGCAACAATGCCCATTGCTTTTCTTGCGTAAGCGGTTTTCGGAAAATGATCAATTAGATTTTTCATTGCCGGAGAATAGCCACCATTATATTCCGGTGTAACAAAAATAAATGCCTCTGTTGCGAAAATTTTTTTTCTTAATTCATGAAATTGAACAGGAGTTTTTTCTTCATTCATAAAAACTGTTTGCATCGGAGGAATGTCAATTTCATTCAGATCTATCAGATACACTTCATTTGTTTCCTTCAAAATATTTTCCAAATACAAAGCCGAACGCTTTGTTATACTGTTTGTACGCGGACTTCCTGATATGATTACTATTTTCATTTTATTTTCTTAATCGAATATTGAAATTGTTTCACTTAAATTTTATTATCTGATAAATGAAGTGAGCAGATTTTTTTCTGCCCACAATTATTATCAATAAATATAGTACAAATCTATCGCAGATTTGCTTCTGATCAAACGCTTTTTAGCAGTTCACTATTGATGTGAAGTTTGATTTCATCACTCACAACAGCTCCGCCTGCTTCCGTCATCAAATTCCATTTCAGGTTAAAATCTTTACGGCTTATTTTTCCAATAATTTCAAATCCTGCTTTTGTATTGCCATACGGATCCACAATGATACCGCCATATTCAGCATTCAGTTCAATGCTTTTTGTTATGTCTCTTATCGTAAGATCACCGGTTAATTTGAAATCATTTCCACTGATTTTTATAAATGAAGTTGATTTGAAATTGATCTTCGGAAACTTTTCAGCATTGAAAAAGTCATCCGATTTCAAATGTCCGTCACGCTGTTCTGCTCCTGTGTTGATGCTATTCACGTCAGCGGTGAATGAAATTTTAGCATCGCTGAAATCATCATTTATTGATTCGATTTTTCCATCAAATGTGTTGAATTTTCCTGTTACTGTTGCCACCACGAGATGCTTCACTTTGAAACTAATATCGGAATGTGCTGCATCAAGAGACCATGCTCCCTTTGCTGAAATTGCTGCTATTGTCATTTTTATATTTTGTTTTTATTTTTTAATTTATTGTCATCGGAACTTCCATTATCAGAAGTTCACAACTTGAATTTGCTTTTATTGAGATGGTTTCTGTTTCTGTAATTCCAATGCCATCACGCCTGCTTAGCTTGTTTCCGTTTATGATTACATCACCTTCCAAAACAAAAACATAAATTCCGTTTTCGTTTTTATTGAGTTGATAATTTGTTTCAAAATCGTTTGTTAAATTTATCAAGTTGAACCAAGCATCTTGATGAATTGTGATTCCTTCTGCATCATTTTCAGGTGAAACAATTTGCTGAAATTTATTGATGCGGTCTTCCGAATTAAAAGTTTTTTGATCATATCCGGGATTTATTCCATGCTGTTTTGGGAAAACCCATATCTGTAAAAAATTTACTTTTTCATTTTTATTATGATTGAATTCTGAATGTTGAATTCCTGTTCCCGCACTCATTATTTGAACATCACCTTGTTTGATAACGGTTGTATTTCCCATGCTGTCGCGGTGTTCGAGGTCACCCGAGAGTGGAATGGAAATTATTTCCATGTTATCATGAGGATGTGTTCCGAAACCCTTACCACCTTCAACAATGTCATCATTCAAAACGCGCAAGGCTCCGAAATGAATTCTTTCCGGGTGGTAATAATTTGCAAAACTGAATGTGTGATGCGAGTCGAGCCAACCGTGATTGGCATGTCCCCGACTTTCTGATTTATGAATTATTGTGTTGTTCATTTTTTTAAAACTGTCTCTGTTAAATGGAGGCTGTTTAATTCTCCGTAATTAAAATCTAAACATGAATAATTTATCGTTTGGCTATTACTCTCACTTTTACGCTGAAATTATCATCAATGGCTTTATCACCAATATCAGGGATGAAACTTTTTGAATTATATTTAATATCATATTTCGTGCGGTCAATATTGAACTCGGCATTGGTCACAACCTGATCTTTTGTGATGACAACAAATGCACCAAACACAATTTCTTTTGTTATTCCTTTTATCATCAGATCAGCTTTGACGGTATAATTATTTTCTCCCGGTTTTGTTCCTTTTATGAATTCGCAAGATTTGATCGAGAGCGTTGAAGTATTGTATTTTTCAACTGCAAAAAACTCATCCGATTTTAAATGCTTCACTAATTTATCGTGATATTCTCCGCTCAGATCGAGATCGTCAATTGTTGTCATGTCCACATTTATAACTCCTCCGATGAGTATATTGCCATTTAGAAAAATATCTCCGTTTTGAAATTTTACAATTCCTTTATGTTCTCCGGTAACTTTTTTTGCGTGCCAGTTAAACGTAGATTGTGTTACATCCAATTTTACAGTTTCTAAATTCTTTTTTGAATTCGGTTGTTCTGCATTTGCAAGTAATCCCGCTACTGCAAATGTTATCATCATCATTGTTCTTTTCATTTTTTTATTTTATTTTAAATTTATCCTCTTAATTTATCAAGAATTCTGCTTAATTCTTCAGCTTCTTTATCAGTAATTAATGAATAGCTGTTTTCCAGATATTCAATTTCTTTATCAAGGTTTGAAAGAAGTTTTAATCCTTTTTCAGAAATAATAATATCAACTTGTCTTCTGTCATTTTCACAGATAACACGTTCAACCAATTTTTTTTCTTTCAGTTTATCAATAAGCCTTGACGCGTTCGAACTTTTATCAAGCATTCTTTCCTGAATCCCGTTTACTGTTATTGGTTTTCCTTTCTGCCCGCGTAAAATTCTCAACACATTATATTGTTGTGGGGAAAGTTCGTGTTCTTTAAAAAAACGTTGTTGCTGACATCCAAGCCAACTTGAAGTAAAAAAAATATTAAGCACAGCTTTATGCTTTTTACTTTTAAAATGTTCTTGTTGGATTTCTTTTTCTATTTTCATTATCTGATTTCGTGTACAAATATACATGTAATTACATTAAATGTATATACATTTAATATTTATTCTGCTATTTACTTGATTTACTGGCAGTAAATTTTAAAATGGATAGTGTAGTTTCATAAGTTGGATATAATCATACAAAATTTTGTGCAAATGCAACAAAAGCTTAATGATTATTAAACACTGTATTATTATTTTTGCATCATAAATTTTAAGGCAATGGAATTAGTAAATAAAATAACGGATGAGAAATTAAATAAAATGATAAAAGAAGTTATCGGGAATAATTGGTCAATATCTCCTCTGACAGAAGTCTGTTCTCAATTAGATCATAACGCTTGTTATCAGGAATGGGATATGCACCTTGATGAAATAATTGACGGAAAAATAACCGATCATTTGCATAAGCGATTTACACTTTTTTATTTAGTGGAAAAATCTCTTGAAACGCAATTAGTAATTATTCTCAATGTAATTAGTGAAGGGATTGAACTTAAAAAATCATTAAAGAATTTTAACCTTTATGAATTTGCTTAATTAGTATAAACCAATATGCCGTTTAGGTAGGTTGCTTTCACTTTTGAATTTCTGATATTGGTCATTTCATTTTTCAACAGGTCAACATCAAGAATAATAAAATCAGCAAATTTTCCGGGTTCAATGCTTCCTTTTTCTTTTTCTTCAAACGCTGCTTTTGCAGGCCAGATACTCATCCCTCGAAGTGTTTCTTCTCTCGTTAAAGCGTTTTCAATTTGAAAACCATTTTGTGGTAAGCCATTTTCATCCTTTCGCGAAACCGAAGAATAAAAAGTAAAAAAAGGATTTACAGATTCAACCGGAAAATCTGTTCCAAGTGGTAACCATCCATTTTGGTCAAGTAATTTTTTATAAGCATAAGCGTTTTTCAGCCGTTCTTTTCCTAACCTGTTTATTGCCCATTTCATATCACTGGTTGCGTGTGTTGGCTGAACAGAAGGAATGATATTATATGCTCCGAAATATTTAAAATCATTTTCATCAATAACCTGTGCATGCTCAATTCTCCATCGTTTTTTATTTTTTCCTTTTAAATATTTTGCATAAAGATTTAACATTAATCTGTTTGCAGAATCACCGATGCAATGTGTGCAAAGCTGGTATTTACTTTGCGAAATTTGTAGAACTGTTTTTTCAAGTTTCTCTTTATCGGAAAGCAAAAATCCGTAATTATTTTTTTTATCTGAATAAGGATGAAGCAAGCATGCACCTCGTGAGCCAAGTGCTCCGTCAGCATACAATTTAAAACTGCAAACAGTTAATTTATCGGTTTTATAGGGTTCACGTTTCAGGTAATAATTTATATTATTTTCACTCGCATTTATCATTGCATAAATTCTCATTGATAATTTTCCTGATCTCTGTAATGAATCAATAAGCTCGATCATATCTCTGTCTAAACCTGCATCACACAAGGAAGTCAAACCATTTTGAAAACAATTTTTTTCGGCTTCGATCAGTGCATTTATTTTTTCTTCTTTCGAAATTTCCGGAATATATTTTTTAACAATATCAAAAGCGTTATCAATTAAAACACCGGTTGGTATTTCATTTTTCAAAACAATTTCTCCACCACTAATTTTTGTATTTTTATTTATCCCTGATTTATTTAATAAAAAATAATTCACGATGGCTGCGTGTCCATCCACGCGTTTAAGCATCACAGCAATGTTCGGAAATAACTTATTCAATTCATCATTAGCCGGAAATTCTTTTATTTCCCAATCATTCTGATCCCAGCCTCTTCCTGTTAAACATTTTAAGTCAGGATGATTTTTATAAAATAATTTGCAGCGTTCAATTACTTCATTCCACGATTTTGTTTTTGTCAGATCAACTTGCTGCAGGTACAAACCAAATCCGTAAAAATGCGCGTGAGCGTCATTAAATCCAGGGTAAACAAATTTCCACCCGACATCAATTTTTTCATTAACAGCATATTTTGAAAGCAATTCTCTTTCATCACCAATTGCTAAAAACTTTCCTTCTTTCACAACGAAAGCTGTAAAAGTTGAATTGACACTATCCACAGAATAAACTTTCGCGTTGTAAAATAAAGTATCTGCTTTTTGTTTTTGATTGCAGGAAATATTTAATAAATAAATTGACAATAAAATAATTGAAGTTTTCTTTTTCATTAAATTCTTTTGTGCTTCCATCTTCTGTGGCTCCAGAGCCATATCTCCGGCTGTTTTATAATTTCTTGTTCAAGCATCCGGGTATGCTTTTCCGTAATTTCTCCTTCCGAAGTTTCTTTAGGATTCTCGGATAATAATTTTAAAAATATTTTATAATGTCCGCGTTTTTCCATTCTCACACTTGCAAAAATTACTGGATAATTAAATTTTTTTGCGAGAATTTCTGTTCCCCAATATATCGGAGTATCCTGATTAAGAAAATTAGTCCAGTATGCATCCTTAGGATTTGATGGGGTTTGATCGGCAATAAATGCATACGCACCTGTGATATTTTTATTCTTTATCATTTCACGAACAGTATTATTCATAGAAATCATTTTTGTTCCTACACGTGAACGAATGTGATTGGTCAACCAATCAAAAAAAATATTTTTCAGAGGATGATAAATAGCAAACAATTGAAAAGGGGTTTCAACAGAAAACGCCTGTCCGCCTGCTTCCCACTGACCGAAGTGTCCCATTACAATAATGATGCTTTTATTTTTTTCAAAATATTTTAATGCAAGTTGCATAGAGTCATCGTCAAATTTATACCGGTGTATCACTTGTTTTTTTAAAACGGTAAGAGACTTAAATGTTTCAACAAAAATGTCACATAAAAAAATATAAAATTTTTTCATGATCGTATTTATTTCTTCTTCCGATTTTTGCGGGAAAGCATTTTTAAGATTTGCGTAAACAATTTTTTTGCGGTAACCTATTACATAAAATGCTATCAAAAAGAAAATATCGGAAAGAAGATATAATGCAGGGAATGGCAGCAATATCAGCAGATAAATTGGCAGAGCATATATATAAAAAAGTATTTTTTTCATTATATGGTTGCAAAGAACGCTTTTCGTAACTTTAAATAAAAATAATTGAATAACAGATTTTGAGAACTATTTTTACAGATATAATTATGGATAATTTATTTAAGCAAAAAGTGTTTCAATTTTGCAAGAGTATTCTTGAACAACGAATATTGAATGCTGAACAAGCGATGATGAATGCTCAGGAAGCTGCCAACAGCGAGGATAAAAGCAGCATGGGCGATAAATATGAAACATCAAGAGCCATGGGACAATTAGACCGTGACATGAATGCGAAACAATTGGTTGAAGCGCAAACAGAATTAAATTCGCTGATGAAAGTAAATATTGAATTTAAAAGTGATAAAGTAATTTCCGGTTCGATCATTCAAACAAATAATGACATTTATTTTATTGGTGCGGGAATTGGAGTTCTTGAAATTGACAAACAAAAAGTAATTGTTCTTTCACAAAAATCTCCGCTTGCAATTTTGTTCATCGGAAAAAAAGTTGGTGATGAAATTTTGTTTAATGCAAAGAAAATTGAGATAAAAAATATTTTTTGAATTGCTGGCTCTACCTAATAACCTTTTGCTTTTACTGGTATTCGGTAAGAAAGACTAAAACCATAATGTTCACCTGACTTAACACTATTGAATGCAGAAACAAATTCGTAAAATGGATTAAAAACTAATTGATGCTTATATAAATAAAACGATGAGGAAAGATAATATCCATATTGTGAGAAACCAATTCTAAATAATAAAAAATTTGTATAAAACTGACTCCCAATTTCAATCTTTAGTGATGCTTGTGATTTTTCATTATTAACAACCGGGAATCCATACTCAAGACGGTTATTAATAAGACCGGAAAAGTATCCATAGCGAGGGTCACCAATTCTCATATAAAGAGAAGGATAAATTGCATTTGATACAAGCGATTTAGAATCGGATGGGAAAGGAGTTATGGAATGAACGCCAATTCCTAAACCAATTATTCGTGAATCAAAAGCTAAATAAGGATTAATGTTTGTGAATGGAGAATACCTATTTTTTGTAAACGTATCTTTTCCTTGTACAGTTACTTTATCATTATCTGAGATGGTTCCGTTTTCAATATTACCTCCAAATGTAAAAGCATAATTTTTATCCCTGAAATAATGCTTATAAGTACCACTCGCTTTAAACATATCATAAGTTTGTTGATGATTATGGTCAAGGTAAATATATTGTGGTGTATATCCTCCGGGACTGCCACTACCTCCACCAGCGCAGCCATTCGTTCCTCCTCCACTTGGAGGATAGTATGTTGAACCAACTTGAACTTGTTCAGTATTTTTATAATTATAAGATCCAAATGAATAACCACCACCAATTTCAAAATAGTCGTATAATTTATCTTCTATTGAATCGTTTGCAGAATATTTTACAGGATTCATATCCACCGTTTGGCTCATCAAAATAAAACATATCAAAATCATTGATATTGGTGCGAAACGAATGACACCATATTTTATTTTTTTTATTTCATTAACAAATACTGAAACAATTGTCATCACCACCATGCCGTCAATAACAATGGTCTCAAGCCGCATCATCCAAGGCTTTACAAGAACCAATATGAAAGAAATCATGATACAAAAAGCAAAAACAAGATTGTTTCGCGGTATATTTATTTTTTCTGAATCTGTTGATTTATGAAAATTTTTCTCGCGGTAATAAATGATAAAAGCAAAAACTGAAATCAATAAAAGTAAAATCCATTGAACAATTTTTAGTCCTGAAAATTCAATTCCGTAAACATTATTGCTTTCGCCTTCACGAACAAATTCAATAAAAAAACGTTCGATGAATCTTGAAACAATGATCAAATAAAACAAGCTGTGATTGGCTTTGAACTTGTTTCTGAATTTTATGACAACAAAAAATATCAGCAAATAAAAAATGATGTCGTAGATCTGCGTAGGATGAACCGGCAATGAATGCAGATCATTTATTGAGATCAATCCTTTATTTACCTGATTGATGAATGCAGGTGAATTTTCTCCATAACAAATTGCCCACGGCAAATTGCTTTGCGTACCGTAACAACATCCAACCAACAAACAACCTATTCTCATCACAACTACCACAATTGGGATTACAAATGCAAAAGGTTTTGAGAAATCGAAATTCAGTTTGAAAAAATAGTTGCAAAATAATGCTGCAGGAATGGCTAAAATAATTCCGCCAAGTACTGTTCGTCCGTTTGACAGGTGAATTATTCCGGAATTGAAAAAATATTGCAAGTCTTCCAGATTCATTGAAAACAAACGGGTTCCGGCAATAAAGAAAATTAAAATTGTAACAACGGATAATGTCCATGGAACAAGAGGGATTTTTTTTGCAATTCCCCACAACATTGTAAAAGCAATGATTATTAATGCAGATAAAAAATACGAAAGGTTGTAGTACAAGCCTCCGTTCAGTGTTTCAATATTTATGCTTAGTGTCAGCAATGAATTATAATTTGTTCAGCGAAATACTTCCAAATTGAAATCATTTAAAAACTATATCATACCAAACTTAATTAATTTTATTGCAAAAAATAATTATTGGTACAAATGTTTTGCACTTTATGCAAATGCGTCTGATATGGTCAGGTTCTTATCACACCCAATTTAAATTCTTTTGTTATCGGAGCGTGATTGGCAGCTTCAATTCCCATGCTTATCCATTTGCGGGTTTCCTCGGGATGAATGATAGCATCTATCCACAAACGAGCAGCTGCATAATAGGGCTCAGTTTGTTTGGTGTATCTGTCGGTTATTTTCTTTAAAAGTTCTGCTTCATTTTCAGGTGTGATAACTTCGCCTTTTGCTTTTAAACTTGCCTCTTCAATTTGCAATAAAACTTTTGCAGCTTGTGCACCGCCCATTACAGCAATATTTGCACTTGGCCATGCAACGATCAACCGCGGGTCATACGCTTTGCCGCACATCGCATAATTTCCAGCTCCATAAGAATTTCCCGTGATGACTGTAAATTTAGGAACAACAGAATTTGCCTGAGCATTTACCATTTTTGCTCCGTCTTTTATAATTCCACCTTGCTCACTTCTGCTTCCAACCATAAATCCGGTAACATCTTGCAAAAACAAAAGCGGGATTTTTTTCTGATTACAATTCATAATAAAATGCGCAGCTTTTTCGGCAGAATCAGAATAGATAACTCCACCAATTTGCATTTCACCTTTTTTTGATTTTACCACAAGCCGGTTGTTGGCAACAATTCCAACTGCCCAGCCGTCAATGCGTGCATATCCGCATAAAATTGTTTTGCCAAATAATTCTTTGTATTGTTCAAACTCACCCTCATCAACTAATCGCTCAATAATTTCAAGCACATCAAAAGGCTTTGCAGGAATTTTTATAATTTCGTGAATGGTGCTCATTTCTTTTTTCGGTGGCTTTGATTCTTTTCTGTCGAAGCCAGCTTTATCATAACTTCCGACCTTATCAATGATACTTTTTATGCGATCCAAACATGCAGCATCATTTGGAAATTTATAATCAGTAACTCCAGAAATTTCACAATGAGTTGTTGCACCACCAAGAGTTTCATTGTCTACATCTTCGCCAATTGCGGCTTTCACCAAATAACTTCCTGCCAAAAATATCGAGCCGGTTTTATCAACGATCATTGCTTCATCACTCATGATTGGAAGATAAGCACCACCGGCAACACAACTTCCCATTACAGCAGCTATCTGAATAATTCCCATCGAACTCATCACAGCATTGTTGCGGAAAATTCTTCCGAAATTTTCTTTGTCGGGAAAAATTTCATCCTGCATCGGCAAATAAACTCCGGCACTGTCAACCAAATAAATAATTGGTAATTTATTTTCAATGGCGATTTCCTGCGCACGCAAATTTTTCTTTCCTGTTATCGGAAACCAAGCTCCTGCTTTTACTGTTGCATCATTGGCAACAACAATACATTGTTTTCCGCTTACATAACCGATCATTACAATCACGCCACCAGCAACACACCCGCCTTGTTCTTTAAACATGTCGTATCCTGCAAAAGCACCAATTTCAATTCTCGGAGAATCTTTATCGAACAAATATTCCACACGTTCGCGAGCGAGCATTTTTCCTTTTTCCTTTTGTTTAGCTGCTGCTTTTTTTCCTCCTCCCTCGAAAATTTTTTCGAGGCGAAGGTTCATTTCTTTTATCAGTTCCTGCATTTTAGTTGATAGTTATAGATCATAATTTATGGTGGTTTTATCAACTATTATCCATGAACTATGAACTTCTGCCGCAAAACTATCATTCAAAAAACAATTTCAAAGAAGGTTTGTCAGTTGTGAAGAAAATAATACTTTTGCGCCCGGGTAAGTCTTATACGACCAGCTCCCATTGAATCCCCCAGGTCAGGAATGAAGCAAGGGTGTTTGGTTGTAGCGGTGCGATATGTAGGCTTGCCCTTTTTTATGAAAACATTTTTGCATTAAATAATGCGAAATGTTACTTTGGTCGGATAAAAACTTTAACAAATAAATTTTTATGATCATGAAAAAAACAGTTTTTGTTTTTTTAGTTTTAGCATTTTGTTGTTTTTCAAAGCAGGTTTTTGCAGATGGAAAAGCTTCACAGGATACGGTGAAAATAGGAGTGTATATTGTTGGCATCAGTGATATTGATTTCAGGCAAAAGCAATACCTCATTCGTTTCTGGGTTTGGATGAGATATAAAAATCAGAAATATGATTTCAGTAAAAATATAGAAGTGCCCAATTGTAAAAGCATTGAAAAGATCTCAAACATCATTGATACTTCCAACAATGAAGTATATACCCTGATGGAATTGAAATGTTACATGAAACAATCATGGATGGTGCATGATTATCCTTTCGATGAACAGCATCTTGAACTCCATATTGAAAATGCTCAATATGATACCCGTGATTTTATTTTTGTACCTGACACTGGCGGTGTTCCTTATGATCCTAAACTTGCCATAAGCGGTTGGGAAATTACCAAATCAACTGTTTATACAAACCTGCATTTTTATGAAACAAATTTTGGAGATGTTACTTTAACCAAGCCTCATTCAGAATACAGTGCTTTCAATATTTCATTTGATATAAAACGAGATGCATGGGGATTGTTTTTTAAATTATTCCTCGGAATGTATGTAGCATTCCTCATTACGTTTGTTTGTATTTTTATTCATGCTGATAATATTGATTCAAGGTTTGCATTAAGTGTGGGAGCTTTGTTTGCTGCAGTCGGTAACAAATATATAATTGATTCAATACTTCCTGAATCTTCAGCATTCACGCTTGTTGATTCGCTTCATGCATTTACTTTCATTTCTATTTTAATAACCATTGCTCTTTCTGTTTTCTCCCTTCATCTTTTAAAGAAGAACCGTCTCGATCTTTCAATTAAGGTTGACAGATACACTGCCAGAACAATGCTTGTTGTATTTATCATCCTCAACATTGTCTTTGTTGGAAGGGCGATTATTTATTAAAAAATGAAAACCGCCATAGGGCACCGTGTTATGTGCAGTGTTCTCTGTCACGGATTCAATCTCAAAGCGCATTAAATTCTTTTCTTTTGTTGTCAAACCATTCTTTCATGGCATCAGGCCATCCTTGTTTAAGGATTTTAGTTTGTTTGTATTTTTCAGTTATTTGTCATTGTCTAAGCTCCCATAGTTCCTGTCTTGACTTTTCCGGCTCGTTTGTAATTTGCCACGATTACTCCAGTTGGTGTAACCGAACTCTCTGTTAATATAAATGCTGCCGGCATAGTGCCATTGTCAAATAACTTTTTTCCTTTACCAAGTGTCACCGGATAAATTTTGAGCCAGAGTTCGTCCACTAAATCATTCTTAAGTAATAGTTGAGAAAGCTCACCACTGCCCCAAACTTTAATCTCAGAACCTTTTGAGTTTTTGAGCTTTTTAATATCTGCTAAGCTTTTTAGGAAAACTGTGTTTTTCCAATCTGACTTTTTCATAGTCGTGGACATGACATATTTTGTGACATCATTGATACCTGGCCAATAGTCAGCATGTTCAGGCCAGTAGGAAGCAAAAATCTCAAACGTTTTTCTGCCTAAAAGAAGGTCGGCAGGCTTCATCTGTTTTTGCATTACCTTACCACCAACTTTGTCAGAATAGGGTGCTGACCAACCGCCATATTTGAAACCGTTTGATTTATCTTCCTCTGGTCCACCGGGAGCTTGCATAACTCCATCTAATGTAATAAATTCTAAAACGATAATTTTTCTCATGCGTTTGATTTTTAAATTGTGATTATTTATCATTGTCAGGTCTCCGGAATTTTCTTAACAATGCCCGCTAACGTTCCCGGTGCTGCTGCTGTGGCGGAATTAGAACCACTTAACTGTCTGCGCAACGGAAACTTTTTTATATTTCAAATGTATCTTTTTAAAATGAAAACCGCCATAGAAGCAGCACCGTGTTAGCAGCAGCCTTACTTTCCGCAGCAATGTCTGTGAACTGTCTTGAGTTGTTCAATTATGCTGTGAGTTTCAATACTGAAAAATAAATATGCAGATAAAAATGAAATCGTAGTTAATACAAGTAACAGAAGTAAAGTATTGAAGCGGTCATTTTTAATATTTCTTATAAAACTCACTTTAAATAATTCTAGTGTCAATGAGTTAATGATGTCATTCTCAGAAGCTGTGTTTATTTTCTGAGAATATGTTTCAAAGTTTTCAGATAATTTAAACTTAGATGAATTTGTGAAAGCGTGAAGACCTCCATTTGAATATGTATTCGGAGTCAGAAAAAATTTTATTGTTGGTTTTGCACTTGCCCCAAAATTTACGTTGTCAATAGGATTATTCGTTGGCTTAATAATTCGGGTTGTGACAATAATACAAAGAAACAAAAGAATAAAAAATGTAGTGAGAGATAACCAAAACCAAAAACTATATCCAAAAGAATATTCAATTATTTTGTCAAGTGAAGAAAAAAAAGCGACAACATAAGCACCAAGAATAGTTATAATAATTGCAGTCTTTGTATCACAAAATCTGATTAGCTCCTGTGCATCTGAAATTGCGTCAGATAAAAAAGAAATTCTTACTTCGTTGCTGCTCATTGTTTTTAATTTATTTGAAATGCGATATTTCCATCTGCATCATAAGATTGGTTGAATGATAATTTTCCTCCTTCAGAACTTGGCCATTGTTGTTGAGTCAAAGGTGAACCAAGAATTGTATTTACACCCTTGCAAAGTCTTGATACACTATAAACGCATCTTCCAAATGCCTTTAAATCGTTGTCAGATTTATAACCAAAACGGGTTACAATTGTCATTCCGTGGTCAATGCCAATTCCAATGTTTATCGATGGCAACCCGATGTGATTGAAAATTGGATTTAATAAATTCTCTCTTGCATAAAGTATTTCTCTAGAAGCTCTAATTGATCGTCTGAATGTCGATATGAGTGTCCTGTCCAACTTTAAGAAAACCTGCTATTTTCATGTCTGTCTTTGCAATGAGCCATAACTTGTTTATATGTCTGATTTTTCCATCCATATCCAACCATTTTTGGATAGATATGTATGATTTCTGTAATCCCTATTCAAAAGTATTTCTTTTTCTCAAAAATAAAATACTAACAGTTGCGTATTTGAAATTTTATTTTGGTGGTGCAACACTAAAAGAACAACTATTTTTTTGCTCATTTAAGGTATTAAATGAAAGTTTTAAGGTATTAAATAAATCATTTAATGGATTAAACAAGTCTTTTAATAGTTTAAACAAACCATTTAATGGATTAAATAAATCATTTAATGGATTAAACAAACCATTTAATAGATTAAACGAACCATTTAATTGATTAAACAAATCATTTAATTGATTAAACAAACCATTTAATGGATTAAACGAACCGTTTAATGATTTAAAACTGCGAAAAGTAAAAACTTTCTGCTCAAAAGTATTTACGGATGGATGAAAAGTAAAAGCTTTCGTCTCATTGATAACGAATGTGTGCGGCTGGTGTCCACGAAATGTGCGAACCGGAAGTTTCAAGGACATGTGGCGATGGCTTTGGCGACAATTGAAAGCTTCCGGTTGGATTTCGTGGGCTCTTTTTTGCGTTACTTTTTGGAGAAGCAAAAAGTAATAATGAAAAAAAAGCATTACAAATCTTCATTTATAAGTCTTTTTTTCTTTTCATACTTTTTTTAGAAAAAAGTATTGCAAAAAATCGGACGATTTAATGCGCTTCATGGCTGTTTCGCAAATCTCAACGCCACTCGGGCAACAGCCATCCCATCCGCGCAAGAGGCAACCGCTCCAAATCGTCCATTACCCATCGCACGGTTTCAATACAACATTTCGTTCAAATGATTTATTTTTCTCGTATCACAATAAGTTAAAAGCCTTTTGACGAAAAGTGGTCGTAGATGAAGCAAAAGTAAAAGCTTTTTCAGCTAAAATAACAGTAAAAATGGAAGAAGTAAATGCTTTTAAACCCTTGTTGGTATTGAGTTTCGTATATCAGGGAAAAGTTAGAGAGGTTGTAAAGAAAAAGCTGTTTATGAAAAGCCTTTTTTATTTTTCATTTCCCGGTACCGGAGGATTTGTGAGATTTATATCTTCAGCGTTCTTCTCTTTCTTGAATTCTAATTTACCGAATTTATAGGTGATGTTTATTCCAAATGATTGGTAAGGGAAATTTCGCACGCTTACCAATGTAAAATTTTGCCCGATGGTTTCGGTCTTTTGGTAAACATATTCATTAAAAGGGTTGGTGGCGGTAAAAGCGATGCTTCCTTTTTTGTTGAAGAAAAATTTGCGGATGGCAAAATTATACGTGGTGAATGATGGCATCGTTCCCTGAATACTTACCCGTGGCGAATTAAAATTACCAAACACTTCAGCAAAAAATGTTTTGGTTATTTCGTAACTTACATTGAGGTTGATGCGGTAATTAAATCCGCTGATATTATTTCCAGGAACAATGGTATTGATTATAATTCTTTCGTAGCCGGAAATATTTGTGCGGAGATTTAATTTATTTGTTGCCGGAACAGAAACATAAATATTCAATCCGTAATTACTTTCCAAACCTATATTCTCACGCATGGTTAAAGCAACATTTTTATAAACGGAATCGCCAAGCGTGAATGTTGAATAATAAGTTGTGTAAGGTTGAATGTCATAATTGGAAGCGCGCGAAAATAACGCGATGTTGATATTGGTTCCTTTCTCAAAATATTTGTTGTAACCAATTTCAATATTATCGGCAACTTCAGGACCAAGGTTCGGATTTCCCGTTGTCATATTCTTTGGATCGCTTGCATTGATGAAAGGATTCAGGTCGCGGTAATCGGGGCGTTGTATCCTGTGCGTGTAACTAAGTTTTAAAGTTTGGTTTCCTTTAAAAGTATGCGAGATAACAAAGGACGGAACAATGCTGTTGTAAGGATTGATACTAACATTTCCAACATTTGAAAAATTGGCTTTGGTATCGGTGTATTCATCTCTGCAACCTGCTTTAACATCAAAATATTTAAACCTGAATGTTGCTGAAATGTAATAGGCGTAAATGTTTCTTGAATAATCAATCGCATTTGATTGCAACGTATTTTGATAATATTTATTTGAATCAGGATTTAACAAATACACATCCGACTGACTTGTAATTTCTCTCAAAACAGTTTTAGCTCCGGTTTCAATGATCACAGATTTATTTACCGGATGAGTATAGTTTATTGCAATGTTCGTCTGCCTGTCATTTCCCGGATTATTTGCATACGAACTGTTTAGAACAGAATAGTAAGAATAATTATTTCCGTAAGATGCGTTGTATAAAATATCGAGTTCCTGTTCTTCTTTGCTAAAGGTTTTTTTATAATTCAAACTCCAGTCGAACGATTGTAAATGAAAATTTCCTGTTGAATTTATCACAGAATTTATGTTTGAAAGCGTGTTGCCCGAAACATCACTTATAAGCGATTGCTGGTTTGTAGTTCCATTGTTTGTAGTTCCAAAACTATTGTAACTGAATGAAGCGGTAAAATCATCTTTTGTTGTTATTCCCCAGTCTAAATTAATTCCTGTTTGATAACCTATCCTGCTAAAATCGCTGGTGCCATTCTGATTCAAAACAGATGTTTGTTTTGCAACCGTATCCTGCGAAACGCGGTTCATATTATTTAATGTGGTTGAAGTTAATTGTCCGTTAGAACTGAAAAAAGCATTCACGCCAAAATTTCCTTTTCGCGCATTCAAGTTTATCGAACCGTTTTCCAACCGTGTTCCTGCCGATAAGGAAACATTTCCGTTAATTCCCTGTGCGGTGCTTTTCTTCAAAATAATATTGATGATGCCTCCGGTTCCTTCTGCATCATATTTAGCTCCGGGACTTGTGATCACTTCAATGCTTTGTATCTGGCTTGCCGGAATGGATTGCAACACATCAGTAAGGTTATTTCCGAAAATGGTGGAAGGTTTTCCATTGATAAGAAAAAGAATATTCGCGTTTCCCTGCAACTCTACATTTCCGTTCACATCAACGGATACTTGCGGAACTTTTTTTAATATGTCGGTTGCCACACCACCTTGCGAAGTAATATCCTGCTCGGCATTGTAAACCATTTTATCTATTTTGTTTTCAATAAGACTTTTTTGCGCATTCACAGTTATTTCTTTTAATTGTGTTTGCTTGTTTACTAATTTTATATCTCCGAGAGAAAGAGTTGAATTTGTTTTTGTGACGACAATATTATTTTTAATTCCTGTTTGATAACCGATAAAATAAACAAAGAGAATATAAGTTCCATCTGCAATGTTGTTTAATTTAAACACACCTTTTTCATCCGTTGTACTTCCATTTACCGCCTTATCCTTTTTATCTTTTTCGCGAACCATAAGACTGATGGTTGCATATTCAACAGGTTTTCCTGTAGTGGAATCAATTACTCTTCCGTATATTTTTCCTTTGGCATTTATTTCAACTTGTTGTGCATTTATATAAAAAGTAAAAAGAAGAAACAGTATTCCGAAAGTAGTTTTTTTATACCGATGAATGAACATGTGAATAATTTCCATATCAAACAAGAATGTATTTTGCAAATGTAATGGAGAAGGGAAACCTGTTAAGAATGAAACCAATGAAGAATGAAATTTAGCGGTGCAATTGGTCTTTTCATAATTAAATTAACGGGAGTCGTTTATTCCACCTGCTTTTTTTATTACAAATTCACAAAGAATGAATCAGCTTTTCTGTTAACTTACTTTTTCAATTTCATCAACGGTTTCAGGCTTTTCAATAATAATTTTTTGCATAGTCAGCTCACATGAACGCGAAACGCTGAGTTTTACACTATGATCTTTTAACCAATCAGCAACCTGAGGATTTTCGATAAGTACCTGTTGCAGATCCCATGCAACAGCAGTTTTGTTAGATTTGTGTACAGCTTTTCCGTTCACCAATTCAAGAGTAAAAATATAACCTGATTTATTTCGCGCGCCTGTTGATTCAAATTCATGTTTATATATCTGATGCTTTTGCGGACCTGCTTCTGTTCTTTTTAAAAGCAATCTGATAACATGAAGATGTTTTCTCCAAAGCTGCCTGTACATTCCTACGTCTCTCATAAATTGATTTTTAAACTGTACTTATTGAATCTACAAACATAGGTATAAATGTTTATCTTACGTGATAAATCTTTTTTATGAACAGTTTTCAAAAAAATGTATTCCTGTAAAGGCTTACTTTTATTGTATCTAAAAAGGTTTTGAATCAAAATTTTTGCCTCAATTTCTATTCAATTCTTCTTTAATTTTCTTCGTAAGACTTGCCGCCACAAGCTCATAAGAATGGTCAATCAGCTTCAGAATTTCTTTGTCCGGCAAATCCTTATTAAAATGAACCGTGTTCCAATGTTGTTTGTTCATGTGGTAACCCGGTTTCACGGCTTCAAATTCCGAACGCAATTCTACAGCTTTATCAGGATTGCATTTCAAATTGCAATTATCCGGATCATCAAGCCCGATGAGCGCAAACATTTTCCCCATTACTTTAAAAACAATTGTTTCCTCACCGAATGGGAAAGTTTCCTCTGCAGCTTTTTTCTTCAAACAGTATTCACGGAATAATTCGATGTTCATTTCAGTTCTTTGTATATTCAAATTGTTTCAGTTTCATTTGTTGATGGCATAAAACTGAAAAAATAATATGGATAGCGAATCAGTTTTTTTAAATAATCAAAGCTGAATATTTTTTTCAGCAACACTTTTTTCAGTACTTGTTCAGTCTGTTTTTGTCTGAATTTTTTATGTACATATTTCTGTAGCTTCTTGTAGAAGTCCTGAGGATATTGGCTCTCAAACATCATGGCAAGGTCATCTGAATCAGTCCAGTTGGTTTTTTCTTTCAGGTTTTCTTTTACCGAGTCATAAAATTTTGTTCCCGGCAAAGGATAGGAAACAGAAATTCCAATGTCATGCGGCATAAGTTCAAACAGCATTTTCAAAGTGGAATCAATATCAGATTTTGTTTCACCAGTATAACCAAATTGTAAAAAGAAACACGGTTTTATTTTATGTTTCTTCAAAAGTTTTGTAGCTTCATAAATCTGCTTGATGTTAATCCCCTTATCCATCATGTCGAGCGTTTTTTGTGAGCCGCTTTCGGCACCAATCCATACTTCATCACAGCCGGCAAAGGCAAGTGCAGAAATATTTTCATCATCAAGCAACAGATCAGCACGGCACTGAACCTTAAATTTTAATTGTAAATTATTTTTTGAAACCAGTTCTGAAAATTTATTTATCCATCCGGGTTTCAATCCGAAAATATCATCACAAAACCAGATATGATCGAATTGTAATTTTTCTTTCAATATTTTTAATTCTTCTACAACATTCTCAGGAGAGCGCGAATGATATTGATTACCATAAATAGGCTTTGCACACCAGTTACATTTAAACGGACAACCGCGAGTAGTGGCCATGTTCAGCGAAAAGTAGCCTGAACTTTTTAACCAACGCTTTTTATAATTATTCATGTCAACCATGTCCCATGCCGGAAAAGAAATAGAATCAAGATCACGTATATTTTCGCGCTTTTTCGTTGAAATAATTTTGTTGTTTTCAACGTATCTCAAACCGTTAATTGAATTCAGTTCACCGTTTTTATTAAGCAAATTCCGTGTAAGTTCTGCCAGTGTTTGCTCAGCTTCACCAACAATAATAAAATCAAATCCGTTTTGAAAATATTCTTCAGTATGATCAGTTGAATCAGAACTTGAAATGATTACCATGCACTTATTTTGCTTCGCAATTTTTGCCATTTCAAAGGCAGCTTCCCTCATGTTGGTGAGACACATTTTTGTGAGATAGTTAAATCCGTCATCATAAATTACGAATAATTTTGGCTGATGTTTTTGAAAAAAATCTTTGATGTCGTTTGTCGATTCATCAAACATTACATCGTGAAATGCCACATCAAAATTATTTTTTTTTAAAACAGAAGCAGCATAGAGCGTACCTAATGGCGGGTAAGGTTTCTGGGCTTTCCACTGCTTGGGATCAAATTTTAAAAAATATGAATGTGTAAGTAAAATGTCAGACATATTGCAAGCTAACATTAAATTTTATTTCAAATGATTTTATTCTTTCTTCAAACTTTTGCAAAATTACAGTTTGCATATTTTGAGGATGATGTTTAGAAACATACTTTCTCGAACGCATTGTTAATTCAAATACATCAGGGTTGTAATATGGAAAATCTTTATGCCATAACTTTAATGTAATTCGTAAAAAATACGTATCAAGCCATTCGCCAAATTTTCCTGATAATAGTTTCTCGAATATTTTTTTTATGAAAGAATTCGGCTCCCTTTTTTTAACAGTAATTTTTTTTCCATAATTTGGCAGAAAGTCCTTAGCCCATGAATTAGATGACATAAATTTTTCAAATAGTTCAGTGTTGTTCATTGGCATCAAAGTAAAAATCTCGGTTGCCGTAAAAATATTTTTATCCTCGATTTCAAGGTGAGCTGTGTCAATGAAATAATTTGTACAAAAATATTTTTTGCTGTTGAGTAAAAATATTTTTTTAAATGCAACCAAAAATGTCCTTGCAATCCACAAACGGTTAGGCTCAGTGATGATGAAATAATCAATATCACTTGCAGCATCAAAATATCCTTTAGAAAGCGAACCTGATATACAAACACATCTTACAAAGGGAAAATTTCCTATAAATGCCGAAACCCATTTCGCTTTTTTCATCATCGCATCAGCTTTTTCGTTACCTTTCAAACGCCTTTCTAATAAAGCAGTTTCATTGTTTAATGAATAATATTCCCCCAGTTTGAAAATAAATTCTTCTTCAACAAGATGCTCTAAAATTCTGCTTGTTTCATTGACATCAGAATCTGAATTGCATTGAAAATTTAATATCTCTTCTGCACGGAGCGGATAAGAAAAAATATCAAAATACAATAGTGTTTGAATTGCACTTTTTGCAGAATTTTCCAGTTCGGTAAATTGTATTTTGGCGGTGTTATTCATTAAAACCGAATATAAAGTTTCAATGATACAATAACAAATTATTATGGTTTCTGTTTTATTCTTTTAAATATTTCTGATGAAGTTTAAACAGAGAATTCTGTAAGTTTTGAGCATTGATTTTCTCCCGAGCAATCAGGTATTTCAACAAGCTCCATTCTTCTTTTAGAATTTATTTCAGTGTTTTTTCTTTTTCTATCAAAATTTTATTAATGTGATATTCAACAATTCCTCGTGTGCATATCGGACAAGGTTCAAAACTGTTATCAAAATTAATGAATCCTGATTCAATTTTTTTCATTCTTAAAGAAATAATAACGATTGATCCTAACAGGATTAAAAAACTTATAAAATGTAAATGAAGATCAGAAATATTATTTTTCTCATGAGATATTTATTATCTATTTTTAAAAACCTTTATCCAGTAAAATGGATCGTTCTTACTGAAAAAATAATTTTTTAAACTTGATGGATTAAATAAAATTTCAAATCTGAAAGTTCTCAGATCATCAAATTTGTGATGAAAATAATAATTCTTCATTTCAGGAAAACCAATGGTCTCAAAATATTTTTTGCTCCTTTCTTTTGCAGCAACCATTTGTGAAGATTTATACAAATAACTGTCAATAATATGGATTTCACTGTTATCTGAAAGCGTGAAAATTGCTTTGTTCAGTACTCCATACAATGATTGGAAATACTGAATGGCAGCGGCAAATAATATAATATCAAATTTTAATCCGGTTTGAATTATTGAATTTAAATCCCCATAAATAAAATGAATATTTTTCATATCATTAAATACAAACGCTGCCTGTTTAAGTTCTTCAAAATTTAAATCTACTGAAAAAACCTCACAATTTTTAATGACAGAAAGTTTGTTCGAAAGCCATCCGTTCCCGCATCCTACATCAAGAATTTTTAAGTCTGATTTTTTATTTTTCAAATATTCGATCAATCGTTTGGAACTTTTTTTTCTTATTTTCCATTCTTGGTAATGAATGTGATTCTCAGAAATATAGGCAATTCAGCAAGTTCTTCATTTGTGTAAATTCTTTTTTCAGCAAGGCGGAGTTCGTGATATTCTTTACCAAAATTATCATATTTGGCACCCGAATCAGGAACGAATATTCCGTTTTTATCCTGAGTGTGATTTTTTAATATCATTTCTGATTTTGTCAAGCGAATCAAACTGAAATTTCGGTAATTTTTAATTCATTTTTCTTATAAACTGATTTTGTTAATTGAATGTCGCACCAAATGATGATTCCCCACGAACCAATAACTAGCAACGCGATTTTATCGGAGTCTAAAAAATTATTAAACAACCCGTGGAAATAAAAAGTGATCAATCCGAGAAAAGCAGATAACATCAGTTGTCTTGTTTTTCCTGTACTGTGGTAAATATTTTTAATGGAAGTTTGAATACTCGTAAAAACTATCGCAAGCAAAATAATAAATCCCGGCAAACCTGTTTCCGAAAGTGAAGTTAAATATTCGGAATGACACCCACCTTTATCACCTTTGTAAGTACTGATGCGCGTCATGTCGTTGTGGGACTGGAAGCGCCCGTAAACAAACTGGTAAGTTCCCGGACCAAATCCGGTAAATGGTCGTTCAAGAAACATTCTCCAAGCCGATTTCCACCGGTTGATGCGCTCGGTATTTGATGCGTCTGATTTTATATTTCCAACTGATTGTATATGTTGAACAAGGTCTCTGTTGCTCACCGCTTTATTTTCTTTCAGATAAGATTCAATATCGTTGCGAAAAACAAAAACGATGAAAAATAATCCTGAAGTCATCAGCAATAAACCAGGCATTTTTGTTTTTAGTAAAACAAAAAGGTACAATAATCCTGCTACGCAAAGGCTTATCCAGGCAGCACGCGAATAAGAAAAAATCAAACCGACAAGAACAATTAAAAATAAAATAAATGTGAAAAGTTTTATTTTACCTTTTGAATTGAAAAATTTTATGATGATAAATGGTGTGACAAATGCCATGCACGCTCCTAATATTGCATGATCCGTGAAAAATGGTTTCGTCATTTGGGTATCTGCTGTTATTCTAAAATTGTGGTGGTATAAAAAAAACAGTGCAACAATCACAGGAACCACAGTTCCGATTACGTAAATAAAAAAGATTTTTAAATAATCATCGGGGTGTTTAAAAGCATTTGCAAACCCGAAATAAAAAACAGTGATGAAAGAGATCAGCAAAAAAAGTCTTTTAAACGAAACCAAAGGTATGCTGCTGAAAACACAGGCTATAGCCACCCAACAAATATGGATAAGAATTAAAATTGTTAAGGGATGAAATAATTTTTTTTTATTGAATGAAAAGGAATGAATGTTTTTAACAAAAATGAAAACGGTTAAAATTACGATGATTATTTCAGATGGAAAACTTATCTGGCTGCCGTAGATAATGTTTACAGGTATTGAAAGTGGAACAAGAAATGCAAGCAGATATAATAAAATCTGATTGTTGAAAAACAACAAATAAAATGTGAAGCAAAGTGGAATGATAATTAATGAAGCAAATAAAATATTGGTATCATTCAAAAACAGAGAAAGGTTTATTAATAAAATAAAACATAAAGTGATCAGCAAGTATTTACGTTGACACAGTCTGTGAACAAAGTTCATTGCAAAAAATTAAAATGATGAAGACGGTCTTTTATATAAACGACCATTAATGAAAATATAAAAGTTCCGAAAGCCGATATCAAAATATTTATGATACAGGATGGATAAACACTTTTATATGAAGGCGCAGCGCGGTTAATAACGTATATTGCTGGCAACGGTCGGAATAAATTATTCGAAGCTTTTTCAAATCGCATTTTCAGATCATTCATCAATGTTTCTTCAAAAAAATACCTGTTGATCTTTTCTTCAAGTGCAGTGTTATTTGTTTTTAATTTTTCGATATTACTGAAAGTAAATTCCTGATTGTGTAAAATGCTTACCGGAGGATTTCCTGTTTCTTTTCGTATGGACGAGATTTCCGAAACAAGGCTGTCAACAATAATTTTCTTATCCAAATATTGTTTTTGCAAAACAGTGTAAGCAACTTCAATATTCGATTTTAGCAAACGGTTTCGTATGGGGTCAATTATGCCAATTATAGTGTTTACAATGTCTGCCGAAAGTTTCGGAACTTTTGTTTGTGCCGAAATAATTACAGACATGTAAGGCGAACGGCTGAAGTAAACTATCTTTGAATATTTTTTTCGCAAGTCATCTCTCCACTCTGCAACGGCCGTATCGAGTTCAAAATAATTAACCAGATCAAATTTCTTCACTACGGTATCCTGAATTTCATTTGAATTAACAATTTGAAGAAGTCTGTCTGCCTCAATATCATAACCGAAAGAAGGATTGTCAATGGCTCCTTCCAAAGAATTATTCAATGTAGGCATCACCGTTCCGAAAGATGAATATTCAGGTTTGATAAAGAATGTGATGATAACTGCAATTAAAGATGCAGCGAGTGTTGAGATTAAAATATATTTTCTGTTTTTATAAAATATCCTTAGAAAATCAAGTGTGTCGTTTTGTTCTTTAGTAAAATTTTCATTTTTTCTTTTCATGTTGTTAATGGTTTCATTAACATGAATTAAATTTTTATAAAACGATAACCGAATGAGAATATCCACATGCTTGCACGTGTGCTGTAATTGTAGGATTGAAGTGCAGATGAATTATTTGCAATAAAAGAAACAGTTCCGCTCGAACTGATGTTCGTGTCATACCGAATATCAAAAGAAAACTTAAACAGGTCAACTCCAACACCGGCTTGTAATCCTACAACAAAATTATTGATGGTGGAATTGTTTACATAATTCGGATTACTGATCTGATCGTTTGCAATTGCATATTGTAAAACCGGACCTGCGTTAACACGGAACAATTTAAAAAATTGTTTTCCGGCAAGGAGAGGCACATCAATGTAATGTGTGCTCAAAGTTCCAATTCCCTGAATATCTCCACCGCGTTTGTTGTACATAATTTCGGGCATTACAAAAAATCCAAGAAGTTTCGCTTTCAGGTAAAATCCTCCTGTGAAACCATTATTGGCTCCGGTGTTGGCAAAATCGGCAAAATTCTGAACCATCGAACTTCTTGTAAATCCTGCCCTCATCCCGAAATCAAGTTCCTGACTTTTTACTGTTGTAACCAAAATAATAAGCGAACAAATAAGAATTATTTTTTTCATGTGATAAAATTTTATTGTTCTCAAAAATAGGGAGTGTTTTTCAGAATAGAAATTTTTCCTGATTTTTTAATCAAAAATAAAGCCGGCAGAACCGACTTTTATAAAAGTTATTTATGTAAATTTTAAAATGCTACACCTATCTGAACTCCTGCTGTTGGTAAGAAACCTGAGAAAGTAAAACTTGGAAAAGGAATTGTCTGATCAGGTTGACCGGTATATTTTACTGTAATTGTTGAGGGGGTTGACATATTGGTGAAACTTGCTCCCAAATGAGTTTCAATTGAAAACACGCCACCAATCAACCATTGGTAACCAACAATTACTCCAGCACCCATTGCTGTGAGACCTCTAATTTCAGCGCTGCCTGTCGCACCTGATGACAGATCTTTTCCTACTTCTTTAAATCCCAAACTGAAGTAACTTAGATATGGTGCTACATAAAAACCTTTTGGTGCTTCTCCTCCTGGGTAAAATCTGAACTCAGGACTTAGCCCAAAACCACTGAAGGTAAGTGTAACATTTGACAAGGAGGAAGCATCAGGAATAGACGTTGAATAAAATAAAAAATCTACATCACATGCTGCAGACATATTTTCTTTAAGCACTCTTTCATATTGAAGCGAAACCGTTGAAAGAAGGAGGGGAATCAATTTCAATTTTATAACATTTTCCTTATCGTATCCCCGATGAACTTTTTCCCGTTTCAAATATTTAAAAGGTTCAACAGATTTTGTCATGGGTACTTTTGTAAGATCAGGTTCAAAAGCAAATGCAGATAATGAAATCAATGATGTGATTGCGATGGTTAGGATAGTTTTCTTCATAGTATTAAGTTTATATTTGGTTTAAAAAATAAATCCCAATGATAATTCGGCATTTGGTGAAAGAGAGGTTCGTGTTTGTTCAGGTGAGGCTTCCTGATACACAACATTTTTATTAGCATCCAAAATAGTCAAATAAGAACTCGGACTCGTAACACTTAAATAACCTCCTCCTATTCCAGCATCAATCGTAAATGAATTTCTGATAACCCATTTCCATCCTAAAATGGCTCCAATCCCAATTGAATTAATATTGTCTAATGTACCACTGAAATTTTGAGTTATACTTCCGGATGAACTTACATTTAAAGACTCAGAGAAATAATAAACAAAACCGGCAACATAGAATCCTCTTGGAGCACCGCCATATGAAGGATAATACCTGATTGCAGGTTGTACACCCCATCCTTTGTTGGTCCTCAAAAAATCAATCGAACCTGATGAATACGGATACCCATTATACGTAACTGAACTTGATGAATACATAAAATTAAAATTACACAAAAGAGAAATTCCGGGAGAAATTAACCTTTCATATTGAATGGATAAAACAGGTCTTGAACTCAAAAGTTCAAATATATTCAGCTTAAGATTATTGCTAAAAAGAATTTCTTTGGCAACTTCTTTAGAAGTTTGACCAATAGAATTAAGAAAAAATAAAATAAATGATATTCCAGTGAGAATAAATTTGATCCGAATTTGTTTTATTATATTATAGTTCAAAACACGCAATTATTTATTATGCTTTTACAAGGATAACATTTTTTTCTTCAAATCAAAATGAGTTTTAAACGAATCAATTAATATTCGGCAAATAAGAATATTGTTTCCCTAACCACAATTGATTTTCCAAAAAGTTATTAGGGTACTCAACTTTTACATCAGTGATTTTTTCGCCAGTCATAACGGGAATTAATTTCGGTTGAATAAATCCTTTGTAAGGTGCAACATTCAGTTTCACAAAACGGTCTTTTACTTCTTTAAGTAAATCCTGGTCCACTTTCACACCATAGCCTTCCACCAGAGCTGTTGCGGCTTTAAAGTCGCCTTCCGATTTTATTCTTTGAATTTCTTTCAAAAGTTGTCCGAATAATTCACGAAGTTTTTCGTAATTATTTACCTTTACAAAAGTTTTTCCATCGCGTTTTACAAACTCAATTACATTTTCTGATTTTCCTTTTTCGTAAACCCATTTTGCAATTAACTGGCGGTTGCGCATGTGTGCTTCTTCCAGATTTTCTCCTAACGGAATTCTTGTAAGTTGAGTGATCAAACCATTTCTAATATATCCGTCAAATTCACATTTACCAACTTCAATGGATGGCATTACGCCAAGCTCAACTAATTTTGGATCCAAAATATAATAAAGCGCAACCAAGTCAGCACGTGCTTCTTCAAGTGTACTTGCATAATTTTTCAAAGTCTGATCCGGATCGCCAACACCTTTATTTATTTTTCCCGATGCATGCCCGATAACCTCATGCATATCTGTATGAAGATCGCCTGAAAGTGCGCCAAATTCTTCATTGCGTTTTATTTCTTCTTCGCTGTTTGCAAACTCTTTCATCATCGGGCTTTTTGCCGCAACAACATTATATGAATGAATAATATTTCCGAGCGAAACTGATTTGCTTCCATGTTTCTGACGAACCCAATTTGCATTCGGAAGATTTATTCCGATTGGTGTTGAAGGTGCGCCATCACCTGCTTCCTGGATAACAGTAATAACTTTTGCGGTGATTCCTTTCACAGTATCTTTTTTGTGTTCTTTCATTATCGGTGAATGATCTTCGAACCATTGTGCATTTTCAGCGATCTTCGAAATGCGTTTTGTGGCTTCCATATCTTTTATACTTACCACCGATTCATAAGATGCGCGTTTGCCAATGGCATCACCATACACTTCAATGAATCCGTTAACCACATCAATTCTCGAATCTACATCGGCAACCCAGGCGATATTGTATTCATCCCATTTTTTCAGGTCACCGGTTTTGTAATATTCAACCAATAATTCAAGTGCGTGTTTTTGTTTTTCATTTTCCGTAACCGGAATTGCTTTCTCCAGCCAGTAAACAATTTTTTCAATGGCCTGTGAATACATTCCGCCAACTTTCCATATTTTCTCTTCCACTTTTCCGTTTACTTTTATCATCTTCGAATTCAATCCCCACGAAACGGGTTCAGCCTCCTCTTTTTTCATGCGTGAAGAATAATAATCTTCTACTTCTTTTTGTGTAACGCCTTCATAAAAATTATTTGAGGATGCTTTTATGTTATCAATTCCGGGGGCAAGATCAACCACTTTTGCATCCACTTTCGGATCAAAGATTATCGGCTGAATAAATTTCAAAAATTCGTCAACTGTTTTTCCTTCAAGCGGCAGCGCTTTACTGTCAGAGCTTTTCACCAGTCCGGCAAAAAAATCAAAACTGCACTCGGGAACAAATTTCATATTCGAATAATGATGATGATTTCCGTTTGAGAAGAAAAATTTCTTCGCATAGGTTTCAAATTTTTTCCAGTCATCGCTGGTTTTATCAATTTTTGAATTTGATTCACAGATCGCTTCAATCGTTCTGCGAATGGTCAAACCGTATTTATATTTCTGGTCGTAAATAATGTCACGACCGGCATTTGCAGCTTCATACAAATAATACGACAATTCTTTTTGCTGCGGTGTGAGTTCATTAAACCCGGGAATTTCGTAACGGAGAACCTGCAAGTCTGCAAATCGGTCACATTCCACTTCGAATGCCGAAGGTTGTTCCCCGCCTTTATTTTTATGGTCACTTTTGCAACTGTACATAACTGTGGTTGCGCCAATAGCTGTAAGCATCATGATATTTTTAATTTTCATACAAATAATTTTTTGAAATCAACGGGCAAAGCAAGGGTTTAAATGGTATAATTCAAAATGAAATTAATCTGGAAATATTAATGAAAAGACCATTTAAGATCTAATTTTAAGCAATGCTGATATTTAAAACTCCTCCCCTTGAAAGGGAATGCAGGGATAGGGGGAGGTGTTCGCAGGACGTAGGGGTTACACAATGTCGGCTGAAGACTTTATTCTAAAAATCGCACACAATCATCACTCACAAATTTAGTTTTGTCTTTTACAAAATCCGGTAAGCCAGGAGCTTGAACTTTCTCTCCTTTTGTTTCTTTGGCTGAAACTTCAAGATTTAAAGATAAGAGTTGATTTAAAATTTCATCATCGCTTTCACCCATAAAACCATAAGCATCCATCACAGCTTTATCCAATTCCTCATGTAAATTGTTTAAAGTGTGCTTGCCTTTTTCTAACACTCTGTACAAATCGCGTAATGAATAATGATAATCTTTCATCGCCCTGTTGCGAGCATCACGTAATTCTTTACTCAGTATAGAAATTTTTTCTATTTGTTTTTGCGTAGGTTTTTGAGGCCAAGGGAAAGTATCCCAAACAGTATTTGCCGTATATCTTAATCTAGTCTCAAATGTAGAACATTTTGCTTTCCACCATTTCCAATGAATACTAGACTGAATTATTCCAAAAGAATAATCATCTTCAAAGCAAAAGGTAAATACTGCTGCATTCGGTATAATTTCGGAAGAAACGAATTCAAAAATATTTCTCTTAGATACTCCCGAACATGCAATATATTTTTTTATTTTTTTTAACTCATCTAACAGATCTTCTCGACCGTATGATTGTTGCCACCATTTTTTATAAAATCCAATATGGTGATTATTCACTTTTGCTTTGGGATTCCTTTTTAGAATAACATCATTTTCTTTTTCTTGCTTTTCTGCTTCTTCTTGTCTGTATGGTAGAATTACTTTTTGTAAAATGGAAAAAGGTTCTTCATATGATGAGGCTTCCACTAAATCCATCCCAATAAAATCAATTACAAATCTTTTAGGTTGAGAATCATAATGTCCGATCAATTCTTCAGCAATCAAGTGTGGCTTTAGCACTGCTCTATTTTTTTTAATCTTTGTAATTAATTCTTTTGCCATTTTAGTGGAAATTAAATAACCATCGTGACCTGGAACTTGACCTTGAAAACATTTTTTCGGATTTCTATTAACCTTTAGTGCTATTGCAGAAATAACATCCGTGCTAATAGATAAACTACTATTTATAGAGAAAAGTTTATAAGGTTCTAAATTGCCTTTCTTATCTTCAACAAAAAGAATTTTCTCTTTTTCATATTTTCCTTTTTTCCAACAAGCAATGGAAACAGTTACGGCTGCTTCCCCACTCCATTTTGCAGATGAAACAGCTTCAATTATTGTCCCTCCATTTTTTACTATGTAATCTAAACTCCCTTCACGACTATAATTTTGTGTAATTGTGTTTGTCCCCACTAAACCACCATAACAATCTTTTTTCAAATTTTTATGTGCTTTATAAAACCAATACACACAAAAATCAGCTCTCCCTGGAACTTCTTGATATGCTGTTCTCAATTTATTTACATAGTCTGCACCAAATTCAACTTGCATATTTCTTTTGCTTTGAAATGGTGGATTTCCAATTATTACATCAGCATCTGGCCATGCTGTAAACAAGGCATCTTCACAAATGATATTTTCATCTAAATTGTCAAGAGGAAGCGGATGTTCGTTATCTACATCTTCTTTCCCAATCAGCAATTCTTTTGCAACCATCATAGTAACTTTTGCTAATTCAACTGCATACAGATTTTTATCAATTCCAAAAAATTGCTTAACACTCACAAATGGTTCATTTTCCCAAAATTGTTTGAACCGTTTTGCATTTTTCTCACAATTACGAATCTTATCTAATAATTTTTTCTCCAACATTTTCATTTCACGAAAGGCCACAAACAAAAAATTTCCACTGCCACATGCTGGGTCAAGAACCTTATAATTTCTGAGTTCACGCAACAAAGCATAATTATCTTCAACACTTTTTGCCGCTTCAATTTTTCTCAGCCATGGATTTACTATGCAGGGATATACAATCATTTTTATATCGCTCTCATGCGTATAATGTGCTCCAAATTCATGACGTTGATCTTCGTCCATTCCATTCTCAAAAATGCTCCCGAAAATGGCAGGATTAGTTTTGCTCCAATCTTGATGACAAGCTTTTCTCAAACTAAGAATTTCACTTTCCGTTAATTCGATCTCATCAATTTTCTCAAATAAACCGCCATTAAAATAGTCAACACCTTTATATTTTCCAGCATTTGTAATTCCAGGCGTATTCATTTGTCTAAATAATCCGCTGATCAAATCAAAACTCGCTTCATGATTCAACTCGCATTCATCAATAATTTTCGTAAAAATACTTTCTGGTAAAAGTCCTGAGTCTTCAGCAAACATTGCCAACACACATTGCATACAGAAGTTGAGTGCTGTGGCTTTGTCAACTTTTCTTTTTAACATGCTACGATAAACCCAAGCAACATCTTTGGCTACCTCCTTTGTTATTTCAATCCAATTATTTACAAAAACTGGTGCCGTTCGCGTAGGCTTCAAAAAGTTAAAAGCAGCTTTACGTCTTTCTAATTCTTCAAATTTTATCTGGTCAAGTGGTTCATAAACTTTTTTATTAAAGTCATAAATCCAAAACTCATCAAAATTGCAGAGGATTACATATTGAGGCTTCGGAACTAAATCCATCCAATAATTTTTAGCTTGTTCAAGTTGTTTGACAAGATCTTCGCCCTTTTTCTTCATCTCAATCAACACACGATCTGCCCAAACTAAATCAGCAAATGAAGTCGATTTTTTATCCTCCCTAATTCTTAAGATTCTTCTTTCCCCTACTGCTCCAGCTTCAGCTAATCCATCCGGATACCCTACGGCCATAAAAAAATGATCGAGAAATCTTTGTGCTTCACCTTTCTCGTCACCCTTAATATATTTTTTGCAATACTGAATAAAATTTGAGAAGTCCAATGTTTACGATTAAATATTTAACAATTTCCAATATTAATAGATTTTATCTATTAATATAATACTTAATCTAATTTTAAAGAACTTCTAAATGATGGAAGTATGTTTAATTGGTGGTGTGAAAAATCCAATTGGAGATCGTCTCAGAGTACTACGTACTGAAAAGAAATTAAGTCAGGAAAATATTGCCTTGGAATTAGGTATATCCAAAAGCACATATTCAACTTATGAAACTGGAAAAATTAAACTTACAATTGACAGATTACAAGAAATTGCCAAGATATTAGATGTAGAAATATCTGAAATAATAATTGATGATAAAAGGAAATCATTCAATTTGTCAGAGCCTTCGAAACAATATGGCTTCGCAACCAAAAGCGATATTGAAGAATTGAGTTCGATGATAAAACAACTCAAACTCGAATTTGAAAAATTCAAAACGGAAATGAGGGATTCAAAAAAAGTTGCTGTTAAAAAAAGTAGAAAATAGTATTTAGAAACTTATCTTATAAATTACACCTTTTGCAACCGAAGGTCCAATCCCATTCAATCCCAGCAAATAAATTTCACCGTTCTCGTCTTCACCAAAACTGCTGATGTATAATTTTGGAATATCGGCAACAAGTTCTTCGCGTTTCCATGTCTTGTCATTTTGTTCGGTAAGCATGAAAAGTTTTCCCGACCAATCACCAAAAATATATTTTCCCTGAAAAGATTTATTTGCTCCGCGATAAACAAAACCACCGATAACACT
>Ga0207056_1011_pt1 | contig 50156 bp, 46 predicted proteins | sample Alteio_BWMinCont_58_FD_153289 | JGI IMG/M metagenome (GOLD analysis project Ga0207056, IMG submission 153289) | Enriched cells from forest soil in Barre Woods Harvard Forest LTER site, Petersham, Massachusetts, United States -... | ecosystem: Environmental > Terrestrial > Soil > Temperate forest >... | reverse complement strand
AAAGGAGTTTGGAGAATTGCTTGGAATGGGTGATGTCATCCAAGAAATCAAACGAGTGGATAGTGGCTATGTCGTGACGACCAATAATCAAGAAATGTTAGTCGAAGTGATTTATTCCCCGAGTGGTATTGGGCCCGCGAAGTTTGATCTTCAGTTTAATCAACCCATAAAACTTGCTGAGAAGATATCGAAAAATGGCTGATGTTAAGCTGACGAAACAGGAGTTGCGACAGCAACAGCATCGTTTGGCGCAATTGGAGAAGTATCTTCCAACATTGCAGCTGAAGAAAGCTATGCTGCAGGTAGAGGTCAACGACGCGCGGATTGAAATTGCTGCGCTGCATGAGCGATATCGTGAGCTGCAATTAATTATGGAAAACTATGAGGCATTGCCGCTTGATAGTGTCGAAAGTGAGTTGAGACATGCCCTTACTGTTGTGAGTGTCAAGAAGCGATTTGAGAACGTTGCTGGGATTGTTGTCCCTTATTTTGAATCTGTGACATTTGAAGATCATTCTTACTCTCTTTTTGACACTCCCCCTTGGCTCGACTGTGTGATCGCAAAAAAACGGGAAGCTGCTGAAGTGCTTGTGGAAATCGATGTTGTTAAAGAGAAGAAAAGTGCATTGGAAGAGGAGTTGCGTCAGGTATCGATTCGGGTCAACTTGTTTGAGAAATGTTTGATTCCTCGTGCATTGACGAACATAAAAAAGATCAAAGTGTTTTTGGGAGATCAGCAGTTAGCAGCTGTTTCACAAGCAAAGGCCGCCAAAACAAAAATAAATAGGCGGAAAGCTATGCAAACGGTTGTTTATTAAAAATCTTCTGGTGAAAATTTTTACCACAGAGAGGCTGTGAAAAACCGATAATGGCTTGTGCCGGCCCTCCGGGACGGTGTGGGTAGGTTGGCGGTTACCCAGGCTTCGCTTACCCCTCCGGGGAGCTTCAGCCTGGGCTATTACGTGAACAGGCCCTCCGGGCTGTATGTAGGAACTCTTATTTGAAAATCGCGTTTTCACACTGCCCGGAGGGCTGTTTACGTAATAGCCCAGGCTGAAGCTCCCCGGAGGGGTAAGCGAAGCCTGGGTTAGCACCAACCAATAACACCGTCCCGGAGGGCCGGCACAACGGTCTTTATGAGAGAAAAAAGATGCGTATTGATGTAAAAAAGTTCTTGTTTGTGGGATTGGAAAAAGAGCGTGTCCTCTTTTTTGAAAAAGCCCAAAATTTGGAACTCATACATTTTATCCAGAAATCACAAAAGAGCAAGGAAATCCCTCTAGAGATTTCTCAGATTAATACAGCTCTCAAAATTCTCTCAAAGTACCCACGTCTTTTTCAGGAAGATTCTGCAAGCCCTATTGATGCCCCAGATGTCGCTCAAAAAATCTTACAAATGCAATCTTTTCTGCAGAAAACTGCTGAGGAAATACGTCATACCAAGTTGGAAATTGCTCGCATTCAAGTTTTTGGAGACTTTTCATTACAGAGCATCCGTCAGATTGAAAAAGAAAGCCATCGAATTATTCAGTTCTTTTCTTCGAAGTCACGAATAACGGGCTCTCTTGATTTACCTGACGAAGTAATTTTTGTCGGATCTGAACAAGGGCAAGATTATTTCATCGCTATCAATAAAGAGCTTAAGCACTATCCTAAACTAACCGAAATGCGTTTTGACCATTCTCTTGAAGAGCTGCACGAAAAAGAAAAATCCTTGCAAAATTCCCTACAAGAGATCGAAACAGAGTTGAGTCTGCAGACAAGGTTCTATACTCACTTGCATCGCTCTCTCATTCACCTATTAAACACTCACGACCTTTCTCAGGCAGAACAAAGTGCCAAGATTGCTGCTGAAAACACCTTGTTTAGTATCGAGGGATGGGTTCCAGAAAATAAAATCGATCAACTTAAAGACCTCGTTGAGCATTTACACATACATGTGACTGAGATAGCAGTTGAAAAAGAGGACATGGTCCCGACTTATCTAGAAAATGAGGGGGTTCGACAGTTAGGTGAGGATTTGGTACAAGTATATGATACCCCTTCAAACACCGATAAGGACCCTTCTTTGTGGGTGTTAGCAAGTTTTATGCTATTCTTTGCGTTTATCATTGGCGATGGGGGATATGGGCTGCTTTTCCTGGCTATTGCACTTTATATTCGCTATCGTCACCCACCTGTAAAGAACAGTGGAAAACGTTTGCTTAATCTCGCAACACTTTTGTCTGTTGCTTGCATTGCTTGGGGCGTGATGACAGCCTCATTTTTTGGAATCTCTTTTTCTGCAGATAGCCCTGTCCGTAAGCTTGCTGCCACATCATGGCTTGTCGAAAAGAAAATAGAATATCATATCTCTCATCGGGACGACGTATGTGATTTCTGGATAAAGAAGTTTCCCCATTTAGAGAACGTGACAACGCCGGACGTATTCATCCATCAAGCTGTCAACACAAGTGCTGGGGGAACAGTATCTTATGAATTGTTCAACAAGTTCTGTGATAATGTCATGTTGGAATTGGCTTTGTTAATTGGGGTAGTCCACGTCATTTGTTCTCTTTTCAGATATATTAGACGCAATTGGCTGGCATTTGGATGGATTTTATTCACCGTTGGAGGCTATCTTTACTTTCCCTATTATATCAATGCAACATCGATGACTCATTACGTATTGGGATTTGATAAGCAGACAGCTGGCGATTTTGGATTGTATTTAATGACCGCAGGACTTGCTATAGCGCTTGTTCTGGCGATCGTAAAGTATCGATTTAAGGGTGTCTTTGAAGTGATGACTGCGATCCAGATTTTTTCGGATGTTTTGTCCTACTTGCGCCTTTATGCTCTTAGTTTGGCCAGCGCGATCTTTGCGGCGACTGTGAACGAAACTGCAGTAAGCATGAATATTGTTTTAGCCACAGTCTTAATCATTCTTGGGCATATCATCAATATTGTTTTAGGTATCCAAGGGGGAGTCATTAACGGATTACGTCTTAATTTTCTCGAATGGTATCATTATAGCTTTGAAGGCGGCGGACAGATGTTTAAACCGTTGTATAAGAGAACGAATTTGTAAAGGAGAAACCTCATGAACTTGAATTTTGATATGGCAGGTCCTGCAATTGTATTGGGACTTAGCGCAGCGGGCAGTTGCATCGGATGTGGGATTGCTGGATTGGCTTCTCATGCAGTGATGAGTAGAGTAGAAGAAGGGCACGGCAAATTTATTGCGATGTCGGCAGCGCCCTCTTCCCAGCTGATTTACGGCTTTATTCTTATGCTATTGATGAGTAAAGCAATTAATACGGGAACATTAGCGCCAATTTCAGCGATTTTTATTGGGACATTTACTGGGATGGCGATGATGGTGTCATCGATTTATCAAGGAATGGTGTGTGCGTCGGGGATTCAGGCATCGGCGAAACAGCCTGCAATCTACGGAAAATGCTTTGCGGCCGTTGGGATTATTGAGTCTTTTGCTTTGTTTGCATTCGTCTTCTCGCTGCTTTTGATTGCATAAGCTTTTTGCGTGTTTTTCTTTACCACAGAGCCCACAGAGAGCTCCGGAGAAGAAATGAGATAAAACAGGCCTGCATAGTGCCTTGCAAATCCTAACTCACAGATATAGGTGATTTTATGGAAATTTTATCTGTGCTCGGGTCTGTTCAACGTGCATTACTCGGAAGAGTTACACCTAATTTACGAGCTGTTCATATAAACATTGATAATGAACAAATCATTCTTTCTTTTTACTACGACAAATCGCCATCTGAAGAGGAGATAGAATTATCGAGCTTAGCCGATACAGACTTTATCTCAGACTTTCCAGGGCCAGAGTTCAAAACAGATTGCAAGGTCCTTGTGGTGCCATATCCGCAAATGTTGCCTGGAGCACAATTCTATGCCTATCAACGATTTGAACCGTGTTTTGAAGAGATCCTATTAAGTGATAATGTTCCAAATGAAGAAACAATTAGAGTTTTTAAAGAGACAGACGATGGAAAAAATTTAGTCCGTTACAAGCATGCGGATGAATTAATTGACAAACTGGGATTTAAATAGAAGTCTAAGCGGAAATTGCCCCAAGAGCCAGAAGAGGAGGTGCGGGGCTTTCTTGTAAGCTTATATAGTCATATCTCCACCATTGATCAACCCTTTGAAGATCGGCAAGTGAAAAAAGAGTATCTGCAACTGCTTCACAACTTTCTAATACCAAGTTCGTTGCAACATTTGGGGTTCCATATGCGCTGTGAAAGAGATTTGTGATGCTGATGGCGCAATCTTTTGTAGCTTCTCTGGCAATGGGGCCATCGATACTTTTATAGGTTAGAGACATTCGTAAACAATATGGAGTGCCTGCTGGAAGTTCTGTTAATCTTTCCTCTCCTAAGTCAAAAAATATACCGATTAAGTGTTTATTTATGGGTTTTAATAGTTTTATCAATTTTTCATGAAACTTTTTATTATTTTGCAGCCTATTTTCAAATTCATTGGGAAATGCCGGTCTGCCATAACGGGCGGCCAACCATTGTTTTAATGTACGTTTTTCGTCCGAGGGGAGATTGGCCTCAAGTTTTGCTATATTAGCAAAATCCCATTTTGCAACAGATTTTCGCCCTGAATGCTGTAGTTCAATGCAAACGCTTTCTGAAGATGCTTCATTTCTATAGGAAAGGTGTAAACAACGAACATTGCGTGCCGCTGTATAGTTGGAATCAACAGTTGGAATTTTTGTTCCCACTATTATATCTACTTCCTCCTCCTTTTCATGAGGCAGGTCACAGTCATGCGAGATAACAATAACGCATTTCTCACGGGCACTTTGATGAAACAAGCTAAGAGCACAGGAACTGTCATGTGTAAGAATCCCCCCCCTGTCTCCATTCCGTATTTCTTGGTAGCATATTATTTTGGCATATCCTTTAAAGATCTTTGGGGTAAGCAGGGATAGAAATCGAAGACACCCAATCGTTTGTTGGTTTTGCATTTGACTCCGCTAGTCCAGAACGTTGATAAGAGGCTTCCATAATTTTGGCTTCTGTTATCAACATTCTGATATGCTCTTCATAGGGCTGTTTGGTTTTTAGAAGATCGAGGAGTGAGATGCCTTCAGAATTTTTCATGTTTAGTAAAATCCCAGCCCTGAGAATACCAGCTTCTCTAAAAATGTCGGCAATTTTACTTAGAGTTGTAATTAGCTCTAATTTTTCAATCTCGGGATGAGAATCCTGGGCTAACCATTTGTAAATTGCTTGCCGAGAAACATTAAATAAAATGGCTAATTCTGTAATAGGAGGGTTTAGTATTACACGGATATTTTCGAGATGTTCTTTTGGCGTACGGACATCAATATCTAATTCGGAAGGAATTGTTTTTTCAAATACTAATGAGCTGCGGTGTTCAATATGATTTTGCCACTGTGAAGCTGTTGCTACAGGAAACATACTGCCTGTCCCAGCTAGCATGAATCCGATCGTTGCTAGTGCAGTATGTCTGGATCTTGAATTTAAAAAAGTTGTATGTCCCGTATTATTCATTTTGACCAAACCTTTTTAGCATAGTCAGTTATATTACTTTCAAACACTTTCTTAATTCCCATATGGAGTGAAAATAATTGAGTTTTAGTTTGTCCAATATCTAATGGCATCTGCCCTTCAATAAAATGATCTATATCTATCACGGCATGTGAGGGATAGTCTTCCCTAGTGAATTTAATCATTGGGGATAGTTCATGAGGAGCTATGTCAGGTGGATAGCCTAGAGGGCCCTGTTTACAAAGAATTCGATTGACCAACGTACCTGATGATAAGGAAGATTGGATTTTTGTGTCATAAACAGATTCGTGCAGTGAATAGCGCGGAGTCGCGTGGATGCGTATTCCGTGCAATCCATCATTTAAATACTGTTCAACAGCTTCACCTGTTTCAGGCAGCACAGCATTCAGATAACGCAAACCTAATCTACTTAAATGATCAAGCTTAATGATGGAATGTATTTTTTCTAATCCAAGTAGGAATGTATTAAAAAATTGATCATGTGTTTCGTAATGCGTTGTATGATAAGCCAAATGAGAAGGGCTTAGAATAAATCCTGATTTTCGATCAGAATTAGTGATTCTCCAGAGCGGGAGTTCTATAAATTCTGCCCTAGTTATAGCAGAAGGCAAAGGGGTATCAAAATGCAGTGAAGTGATTTTTTGTGCATCAAATAAAGTGTAACCCTCAAATCGCAACTTTTCTTGAATTTCATTAATATAGTTTGCCATAGCAGCTACAGGGCTAAACTGCACCTGCGCTATTGTGTAGTATACTGGTGGATTAGACAATTTTTTGCTCATTAATAGCCTCATTAATTGCTAACATCAGTTTACACTTCAGTTGACATATGTACAAGGTTTTTCAGGAAGAGAATTCCTGCTAAAAAGTAATGGACATGGACAATAGTGGACAGTAATGGACCGTAGTAGACAGTAATGGACGACGCTGAATCGTTCATTACGGTCCATTACTGCCCTTGTCCTAGATTGTGCTCACATACTGCAGAACAATCTCTGGGGTCAGCACTTGAGGCAAAATCTGCGGTGAATCTTCGCCGCTGCCGTACAACAGATACAAAGGCACGCCGCTGCGCCCTTGTTTGCGCAGCTCTTCTGTAATGATCGGATCCCTTTTGGTCCAATCGGCCTTCATTTTAACGACGCCGCGCTCGTTTAATTTGCTGGTCACATCGTCATGCGTCAGCACCAAATGGTTCACTTGACAAATCAAACACCATTTGGCTGTGAAGTCCACTAAAACGGGCACTCCCTTCTTCTGTAATTCGGCTAGGCGTTGTGGAGAATAGGGTTCCCAATCGCCGTGAGCCGCACCTGAGGCAATCTCCTGGCCAACAGCAGTAACTCCCCAGGGTTCTGTGGAAATGATAATGGCATAGATTCCAAGTCCGAAGCAGGCAAGGGCAAAGATTCGGCCGATCGATCTCGTCACTCGCGATCTAATAGGCGTTCCCCATTTTCCATAGACCCAGCATCCAAAAGCAAATGCTACAAATGCTGCTAATAAAATCGAGAGGGACAATGTATTTGTTTGTGCTCCAAAAACCCAAGCTAGCCACAGCACTGACATTAGCATCAAAAAGCCCATGAGCTCTTTAAAAACAGTCATCCAGGCACCTGGTTTAGGGACAAAGCGTAATAAAATGGGGAAGGCCGACAATAATAGATAAGGCAGTGCCATTCCGAGTCCCAATGAGGTGAAAATCACAAGGGCATCGATGGCAGGGGCTGACATTGCAAATCCTATAGCAGAGCCTAAAAAGGGTCCTGTACAGGGCGTTGCAAGAGCTGTTGCTAGAATTCCCCCCACAAAAGAGCCTTTGAGCGTATCTTGAGTTTGAACTTTGCCCGCTAAAGACATTACAGAAGTACCTAATTCAAAGACTCCGAATAGGCTTAAGCTTAGGATCAAGAGAACAGCTGCTAGGATCGCGACAAAAATAGGCTCCTGGAGTTGGAATCCCCACCCGACAGATTGTCCATAGGCTTGCAGAATGAGCAAAGCTCCGGCCAAAGCCCAGAAGGAGGTCAAAACGCCCCCGGTAAAGGCCAGGCCATGTTTGAAAATGAGACGGCGGCTTTGGTTTGCCATTTTGACGAAGCTCAATATTTTAAAGGAGATGATCGGCAGCACGCATGGCATTAAGTTTAAAATGATTCCACCGATAAATGCTAAGAAAATGGCCATTACAAGATTGATGTTTTCTTCAGAAAAGCCTAGATCGATGGCGACACTTTCCGGGGAAGGAGCATTGGTGATGATTGACTTGACAAAATCAGCTTCTACATCGAAAGCATGAGTGATTCCCTTGCTGTCTAAGGCAACAACAATTCCCTTCAACACCTTTGATAAGGAGTTTTCTGATTGGGGATGGGGTTTTAAGACGATCGAATATTGTTGTTCATCATCCTCAGTTGTTGCGACAAAGGAAGTTGCATTACTGTGATCGATAAGGGAGCTCTCTTCTGGGAAGAAATCGACAGAAAGAAGCTGAGTTCCCTTGCTGAAGGGTAATTTCAACTGCATTTTAATGGTGTTGTCTTTGTCTTCATGGAAGGCTTTGACATTATAAAGCTTGTTTGGAACATGTGCACGAGCGTCTGTAAACAGGGATATATGATCGGGATCTATTTCTGGAACCCCATTCTGTATTGTCAGCTCTTTACTTGCCTCTGATTGCCCAGGAACACATGCTGTATCGGAGCAAACCAACCAGTTTACGGTAGCTGTAATTGTGGGGGAAGTGGCAGAAACCGTTGAAGGGGGCATGATTTGGGCTAAAAAAGTGATATCACCCTCATATCCGAAGCCGACCATAGAATCGGTATTAAAACGCTCCGGAGTTGGCCATACGATTGGGGAAGAGACATAACCGTCAGGGAGAGTAAGCTCGATTGAAGTGGCCATGCCAGCATCTCCTGGATTTTTCCAGTAGGAGTGCCAATTATCTGCGACACTTAAATGGATTGCGATCCAGAAAGGGCGGCCAGGTTCAATTGTTTTTTCTTCTTGGACTAACTTAAGTTGTACCAATTGATCCGAATTTGGCACTTCTTGTGTATAACAGGCTGCAGTTGTGCAGAATAGGAACGCTAAAGTATAAATCCAACGCAAAATTGTACCTCCTCATAACCTGTGATTCGGAGTAGTGTCCCATCCCACCTCCCTACTCCGAATTCCAGGTCATAACCCTTCTCCTTGACAAATACACTCTCTTTAGAGTATGCCTTTTGCCAAGGTATGATAGGCTATTTGTAAGAGAGGCTTGGGAGACTGTAAAACATTTTTTCAGATTTCATAAGTCTCACACTTTCAAGCCTCAAAAATTAATTTGCTTTCTAATAGTATAGGGGATTTCACAATGTTTGTAAAGTATAAACTCATTATTTTAACGACTAATCCCTTTTTTGATGCCTATTTTCACTCTGATTTCCTAGGTAAATTAATTTTTCTTGGATTGATTGCTTTATCGATATGCAGTTGGGTTATTTTGCTTCATAAAACGTGGATTACATATCAGGCCCGCAAACATTCTGCCGAATTCTATGCAACATTTCAGCTGCAGAAGAGCAATCCCCTCAGTTTAGATACCGATGCTGCCAAGCAGAAGCAGCCCAACCCTTTTAAAGATTTATATGATATTTTAAAAAAGCATACAGTTGAGATCTTAAACAAGAATAAACGTTTTGGTAATGGAGGGGAAGTTGCAACAGCATCCTATCTTTCCCCTGCTGATGTTGAGTTTGTCGATGCCCATTTAATGAGCGGCATTGCATCACATGTACAGCATTTGGAAAAGAATTTATTTATCCTAGCGACTGTTGTAAGTCTAGGGCCTTTTCTTGGATTGCTTGGCACTGTTTGGGGTATTTTGACCACATTCTCCGAATTGCAAAATCAGAGTTCTGCAGGATCGAGCCAGATGGTTCTTGGAGGCCTTTCCTTGGCTTTAGCAACGACAGTTTTGGGATTATTAGACGCCATTCCTGCTATTATAGGATATAATTATTTGAAAAATAAAGTCAGTTCTTTCGAGACGGAAATGGAAGGATTCTCTACTGAAATTTTAGCAGCAGTAGAAATGCAGTATCGCAAGGTAGACTTCAAATGAATCGCAAAATGAAACGCCTTCGGCATATTGAAGAACCGACTGTCAATCTAACGCCCTTGATCGATGTCGTTTTTGTAATACTGATTATGTTTATACTGATTGCTCCAATGCTTGAGTTGGATCAGGTTGAGTTGGCCTCTGCCGGTGATCGAGATGGGGTGCATGCAGTGCATGAAAGCAGCCCTATTATTATCCATGTGCATCGCGATAATACCGTTTCATTCAATAATCGGAAGGTCACTACTGCTCAACTTCCAGCATTGTTCAAACAGGCAAAACAACAGTATCCAAAAGCGCGGCCCCAACTCTTTCATGATCAGAAGGGGCATTTTGGCGTTTATCAAACAATTAAAAATGCGGCGGAATCCGCTGGATTCGATCAAATGGATATAATCCTAAAGCCTGCATGATGCTAGCCATTCAGCTAAAGTAACAGAACAGGATATGCAGGCATGCCCCTCAGGCTAAGAAAGGAAACGTGTTAGTAAAGAATTAAACGCAAAGCTCCCTGCCGGAGGGGCAATCGAGTGGGTTCGTCTTTGACGTACTCCGGTTCTTTCGAAAAATAACTTGAGTTATTTAGGAGGCGCAAAGATGCGAAGTCGCGAAGAAAGAGGAGAGAATGTTAAATTAGAAAAACCAATCCCCTCTATTTTCTTTGCGGCTTCGCATCTTTGCGCCTTTGCGTTTAATTTTTTACTAAGACGTTACATGCCCTATCCTGCTGCTTGCGATCCTGCATTTCCTGTTCCTGTTTTTCCGTTCGCGCTTCCTATTTCAGTTACTTTTTTGCGGGAGTAGCTGTCATGATGCTCACTAGCTTACAGTTTAAGGACCGCACACTACTATACATCTCCGTTGCTGTAGTTATTTTTCACATAATAGGTATTGCATCGACTCCATTCCTATCGCCGCAAATCACAGAAACAAAATCGAAGAAAGAGCAACGGTTGGTTGTTCAGACCGTTACACTTTCTCCCCCACCAAAAAAGGCAGCCGAAAAAGCCAAAAAAAAGCCGATACAACAAGAAACCGCAGCAATCGTTGCCCAGGCTGAGCCAGAGCCTTTTGAACAACCTGTGGAGACAAAGGAAGTCGCTACAGCTATTATAGAAACAATACCGGAAGAACCCCACCGTCATCTAAAACCTCAAAAGTCAATTGAAAAGCCAAAAGAAAAACCAATAATAAAGCCAAAAGAGCAGCTAGAGCCAACTCCGAAGCCGATAAATAAAAAGGTCCAAAAAACCCCAGCTGATAAGAAACCTCAGAGTAAACCTATTCAAAAGAGTACACAGAAGACGAGTAAGCCAGCAGCACCCGTTAAAAAAGAGGTGTCTAAAAAAACAAAAAATCCTCCAGTAAAGCAATCGCAGCCGAAAAAGACGACAAGTGAAAAAGGATCTCCAAAAAAAGTGGATCTAAAAAAAAATAAAGTTAATGCGCAAGAAGCTGCTGCACAAGTAAAGCGGCGCGAGTTAATAGCAAGCGCACAGAAAAGCATTGCGAAAATTGGACAGTCTCATGATACACTTGCTGAAGGTAGTGCTGTGAGTTTTGCTTCGACAACGCTTCCTGGACGTATTGACAACTTGCAAGTGGAAACATTTCGAGAGGAAGCTGCAGAACCACTGACCTCTCAAGAGATCACTTACTATGATGAACTGGCAAGCCGCCTCAAGTTATTGCTCAGACTGCCCGAATTTGGCGAGGTTAAAATTAGGCTGACACTAACTCGTGCGGGACGATTCGTTAAGGTCTCAATTGTTCGCGCAGAAAGTAATGCTAATAGAAAATATATAGAAAAAACTCTTCCTACAGTTAAATATCCGAGCTTTGGCAACAACTTCAGTCAAATGAATGAATACACCTTTGTCATCGCTTTAAGTAATGAATTATAGCATGATAACCGAGAGAACTATGCACATTTTATTTATAACCTTACTAATTATGTTTGCCCCATTTATGAATGCAGTGGAAGAAAGCGAGCAAATCAACATTCGCCTTGCCACTGATAACCAGTCAATGCCCCTCTATTTATCGAAATTTATAAATGAAAACTCAGGATTAGGGTCCGAATATTTGCAAAAACTCGAACAAATTCTGACGTTCGATCTTAATCATAACGGGATGACTTACACTCTTTCCCAAACTACAGAAAATGAAAAACTCGTCAGCCGCCTTTCTTCAGGCACCGTCAGTGCAAAAGAATGGAAGCCCGTAAGCATTTATTATGTTGTTAAGGTGGTGGCAAGGACAGATAAAAAGCTTTCGACGACACTACTTTCAGTAAGCGGGAATGCAGCCAACAGTATAGATGGAATTACCCTCACAGGTGATCTCAATCGCGATAGAAGGCAAGTCCATCAACTTGCTGACGCTATTTATAAAGCTCTTTTTGATGAAAATGGGATCGCTACTACGCGCATTTTGTACAGCGTTAAACCTCGTGGAGAAACGCCAAAAGACAAATGGGTTGCAGATATTTGGGAATCTGATTACGACGGTGGCAATGCCCGCCCAGTGATTCGAGATGGCAGTTATAATATTAGCCCTGTTTACATTCCCCCCAAAGCAGGATTTTCAAGCGGAAGCTTTTTCTATGTCTCTTATAAATCTGCTCAACCCAAGATTTTCTTCGCCACTTTGAAAGAAGGGGTAGGTCGACGCATGAGCTACCTCAGAGGGAATCAGCTGATGCCCTCAATTTCTAGACAGCGCAATCAGATAGCCTTTGTTTGTGACGTGACAGGAAATCCAGATCTCTTTTTGCAGAATTTTTCCCCTGATGAAGGAGTTAAGGATAAGCCTCGGCAAATTTTTGCAGCTCACAAGGCCACACAAGGATCTCCAACATTTAGTCCTGATGGTAAGCGAATTGCTTTTGTAACGAACAAAGATGGCTCTCCACGCGTATATGTCATGGATGTTCCTGCTCTTGGAACGCCTTTAAAAGACATTAAGGCGCAATTGGTGACGAAGCATAGTCGCGAAAGCACTGCCCCCACATGGTCTCCAGATGGAACAAAACTTGCTTACTGCGCCCTGACATCTGGTGTACGTCAGATTTGGGTTTATGACTTTACCACAAAAGAAGAAAGGCAATTGACCAAAGGCCCGGGCAACAAAGAAAATCCCTCATGGGCACCTAACAGCATGTGCCTAGTTTATAACTGCAGCGACACTGGGGCTTGCGAGTTGTTTTTGACGACGATTAATCAAGGAATATCGACAAAAATCAGTACAAATGCCGGAGAAAAGCGTTTTCCAAATTGGGAAGCCCGAGCGGGATAGCGCTACATCCTTTGCAGCAATTCCCGCTAAGAAGTAACAAAATACGCAGCATTAAGGAAAGCACTCTAAGAAGAAAAGTAACAGGATATGCAGGATCGCAAGCGGCAGGATATGAAGGATAGCAAGCATCCTCTTGAAAAGAAAAAAATCTTAATGAGAAGCAAACGCCGGAGGCGTTTGCTTATCATTAAAAATTATTTTCATATTTCAAGAGGGTGCTTGCTATCCTTCATATCCTGCCGCTTGCGATCCTGCATATCCTGTTACTTTTCTTCTTCGACGTATTCTGTCTTAGCCTGATGTACATGGTGCATATACTTTTTTCGTGATGCGTGTGAGCATCAAAAATGTTGAATGTTTTAGCAAGGTTGAAAAATATGAGAATTCTTTTGGGGCAAATTAATCCCACTATCGGTGATCTCTCGGGTAACTTAAACAAAATCCTTGAAGGGATCAATATTGGAAAGCAAGCATCTGCAGATATTGTCGTATTTCCCGAATTGTCAATTTGTGGATACCCGCCAGAAGATTTCTTGTATCTAAGCGATTTCATTACAGCTTGCGAGAATTCGCTAGACAAGATTCGAGAAGCATCTAAAGGCTGCACCGTTATCGTAGGGTATCCCCGACAATGCACCATCAACCCGAACAACCTCTACAACAGCGCTGCAATATTTACAAACGGCCAGCTTATCGGTATTCAAGATAAAATCCTTCTGCCCACTTATGATGTTTTTTCTGAAAGGCGTTATTTTGCCCCAGGATCCCCTCCTCACTTATGGGACCTTTGCGAAAAGAAAATAGCTATCACAATATGCGAAGACATTTGGCAGCACAGCGGTTTGCTTGAAGAGGCAAGTTATCCCTTTGATCCAATCTTGGAATTAAAAAAACAACAACCTGACCTTTTAATCAACCTTTCGGCATCTCCTTATAGTATCGCCAAAAAGGATACTCGCTTAAAAGTCTGTCAGAAGGCTGCTTTGAGCCTTAATGCTCCTGTGATGTTGTGCAATCAAGTCGGTGGAAATGATGGATTGATTTTTGATGGCTATAGTATGCATGTTGGAAAAGACGGACAGTTAAAACATATTGCAAAGGGATTTGAAGAGGACTTTTTACTGGTCGACTTAGATCAAAAAAGTGCAACGCCGCGTTTTACAGACAACTCCATTAGCGACCTTTATGACGCTCTCGTATTGGGGGTTCGAGATTATTTTCATAAGTCTGGCTTCAAGAAAGCCTGTTTGGGGATATCGGGAGGCATAGATTCTGCTGTTGTAGCTGCCATTGCATGTGAAGCACTATCCTCAGAGAATGTTTTAGGGCTTTTTATGCCTTCGAGATTCTCTTCTCCAGGAAGTATAACAGATGCCATTCAGCTTACAAAAGTTTTGCAAATGGCATGGAAGGAAATATCCATTGAAGAACCCTTTACGAGCTACTTGAATCTTTTAGAGCCTTGCTTCGAAGGGAAACCTTTTGATGCCACAGAAGAGAATTTGCAAGCTCGCATTAGAGGAATGATTCTGATGGCATTTTCAAATAAGCTTGGGTACATCGTCCTTAGCACAGGAAATAAAAGCGAACTTGCATTGGGCTACTCTACTCTGTATGGAGATATGTGTGGAGGGCTTGGGGTGATTAGTGATGTTACAAAGCAAAACGTCTATGCTTTAGCGAAATGGATCAATCGGAACGGGGAAGTGATTCCCTACGCTACCATTAACAAGCCTCCTTCTGCAGAACTTCGTCCAAATCAAAAAGATTCCGACACGCTGCCCAAGTATGAGGTCGTCGATAATGTCGTGCAAGCCTATGTTGAAGAACATATGCCCCCAGCAAAAATAGCTGAGAAGTTTAAATATTCAATAGAGTTAGTCAACGAACTTGTAAAAAAGATACACAAAAATGAATATAAAAGACGCCAAAGTCCTCCAGGCTTACGCGTTTCAGCCAAGGCTTTTTCTGTTGGAAGGCGTTTTCCCATCGTGCAGCGTTGGGTGTAAGAGGTAAGCAATTTGGCTATTGGTTTAACTTCGTCCAAAAGATAGCTTTAACGAAACTTATAATTCCCTCTGCGTCTCCCCGCCTCTGCGTCTCTGCGTTAAAATTGTTGTAATGGTTAACGCAGAGACGCAGAGGGAATTATAAGTCATTAGAGCTATATTTAATCCCCTTGGACGAAACTAAACGAATGACCAGCAATTTCACTGAGGTATGTAGGACTGCAACAGGGCTGCTAATTGTTTGGCGCCGTCGGTTGGAGCTCCATGATTTTGTATGGGTATAAATAAGGAGCTGGAATATGCAGCGCAAGCTACTAAAAATGAACGGCTTATCTGCTGATGGTATTCGATTTGTTCTATAGTGTCTGAGTCTCTGTTTCTAGTATTGTCGAGTTTGCGTCTTGCATAAATGAGTGACGCAGAACACTCTATCATTCCGATAACATTCGGATTAAATATCCTAATCACTGCTTCGGGAATTCCTGGACAATATCCAAAGGGAGTTTTCACCAAAGCGTGAGTATCAATACAAGCAATTAGAGGCATTTCCGCTGCCATTTTTTTGGCTGCATCAATTCCAATTTTTTGGAGTAATGGCAAAGGCAATTTTCTTATGGTGTCCCTATCGATGTTTTGCAAGGATGCCTCTTTGAGCATGACATCCCCATAATTAATGATTTGCAATTGAGGAAAAAGCTTAACGGTTTCTTGCAAAACTGTAGATTTTCCACTTCCCGGTATTCCGGCTAGAATAATCGTTAGAGACATAAGCCCTTCCTTGTTCGCCTCTTTCATTTATTCTCATTTATTCCTGAAATCAAGAATAAATGAGAATAAATATAAATGCTAGCATGGCCTGCATCAGGAGTGATGAGGTTAGGTTGTAGGCGGGCGAATGGCTATGCTAATTTTAATCGTTTTGCAGAAGAGTGTGTAACAGTTCAGATACCCCCTTCACTATATGTCAGGCCTTCAGCCTGAGATGTTTATGTGCCAAACCTAGGGCGTTGCCCTAGGCTTTTATAAATCAGGCTTTCAGCCTGAGCATAGTTCTCAGGGCAACGCCCTGAAATATAACAGCCTAGGGCAACGCCCTAGGTTTGGCACATAAACATCTCAGGCTGAAGGCCTGACATATAGTGAAGGGGGGTATCTGAACTGTTACAAGAGTGTTTAATTATTGTAAGCTGCTCCATCATTTGTATGGAACATCAGAATTTCTCCTATGAACTTTTGAGCATTTCTTCAAATCTATTTGCTTAGCTGTGTTTGTCATGGTAAGATGGCGGCAAAAATAGATTATTTTCTGCTGGATCGAACAAAATAAAGTAGGAGTTATTTGATTATGTTTAATTTATTGCTAGCTTACCTATCTTTTTTCTACTATATCAATGCACCTTTCACAGATATGCGTGAACTGCCAAAATCAGATGCTGAAATCGTTTCTCAGGCATACTTCTCAGAAGAGGTCAATGTCCTACAAGAGGCTCAGGACTGGGTAAAAATTGAAACACTTGCAGACCATTATCAAGGATGGACCAAAAAAAGCTCCCTTTGCCAAAGGCAGGACTCCTTTTTGTCGAGTTCTTCAGCAATCACAGCAAGAGTAAATCGTTGTGCAGCTCATCTATACAGCGTACAAGATACCATTTATGGACCTATCTTAACTCTACCTTTTGATAGCAAATTAGAAGTGCTAGATCCCAAGCAAGAATCCGATAGTCGCTGGATCAAAGTAGCGCTTGTAGATGGCCGTGAAGGTTTCATCCAACGTGGTGATGTCACTCTTACTCAAACGCCTCTGAATCGTAATCAAATGTGTGCTTTAAGTTTGCAATTTTTGGGCTTGCCATATACCTGGGGTGGCCGTTCTAGCTTTGGATATGACTGTTCTGGATTTGTTCAAATGCTATATCGTCAAATGGGTATCTATATGCCACGCGATTCCAAAGATCAAATTCGTTGGGATGGCTTTAGTCTTGTTTCAATTGATAACATGGTTCCAGGAGACTTGATCTTTTTTGGATTGGCAGAAGACAAAATACGCCATGTTGGGGTTTATCTAGGAAATAGTCAATTCATTCAATCTACTGTTGCTGAAAATGCCCCATACATCCGTATAAGCCGCCTATCAGATCCAGAATGGAATGGTTCAGGCAGATTCAAATATATTGCTGCGCGTACCTTAAAACAGAGTAGTGACTGAGCTTAATGCTGCTACTTTTGGTTGGCATTTTTTCTTGTTGGAAAAAATTGCCGCGAATGCGGCAAAAGCATGTAGCCACAGGCGTCAGCCTGTGGTCAAGTTCAATTAAAATTAAGCCGTGTTAGCGGCGACAGAAATCAGGAATGCCGTATGGAAGAAGAAGCAATAGTGACACCATGGGAAGTGACATCGACAACAGGAATTGATTATTTGAAACTGATCAAGCAATTCGGTTGTCAACCTATTGATGGGACATTGGTACGACGTTTTGAGAAAATCACAAAAATGAAGGCCCATCCTTGGTTGCGTCGTGGGATTTTCTTTTCCCACAAAGACCTCGACCTTGTTCTCAATGCTTATGAACGTGGCGAGGAGATCTATTTATACACTGGAAGAGGTCCAAGTTCTGAATCCCTGCATTTGGGACATATGGTCCCTTTTATGTTTACGAAATATCTCCAGGATGCTCTGGACGCCATTGTTGTAATCCAGATGACGGACGATGAGAAATATTATTTCAAAGAGTCGTTGTCTCTTGATGAGGCAAATCGTCTCACACGCCAAAATGCCAAAGATATTATTGCCTGTGGGTTTAATCCGAAGAAGACCTGGATTTTTTCTAATTTGGAGACAGTTGGAGGATCTCTGTATCGCAATATTGTTTTGATAATGAAGCATACTTCTGGGAACATGATCCACGGGATATATGGATTGGATCTCAATAACAGCGTAGGTCAATTCAGTTGGCCATGCTTTCAGGCAGCTCCTGCGTTTAGCACATCCTTTGAGAATATCTTTAAAGACCGTCAAGTGCTTTGCCTTGTTCCCATGGCAATTGATCAGTACCCTTATTTCAAAATGGCTCGAGAGATCGCTCAAAAGCTAGGTTTCATAAAACCTGCAACTATACAGTCCCGTTTTTTGCCAAGTCTTGAACATGCCCATGACAAAGCGAGTTCTACAGGCCAGAAAGAAGTGATTTTTATGAACGATTCACGCGATAATGTTGCTCGTAAAATCCGTGAAAAGGCTTTTTCTGGAGGAGGTACGACAAAGCAAGAGCATATTGAAAAAGGAGCTAATCTTGCTGTTGATGTGCCCTATCATTATTTACTTTATTTTCTTGACCACGATGCGGAATTAAAACAAATCGCTGAGGAATATCGAGCAGGAAGAATGATGACCTCGGAAGTTAAAAAGAAAGCGACTGAAGTGATTTGGGAGATCTTGAGAGAACATCAAGAAGCTCGTGCTCTAATTACAGATGATATTGTTAAATTATTTATGAATCCAAAACGCGATTTTGATCATTCTCGACATTCCAGAGAATCGACTGCTCATGACAATGAGGAGCAGCATTTAGGGTTTCACTTTGACCCCTATTTTAGATCTATTTAAAAGAAGAACCAGTTCCTGGTTAGAGTTGTTTTGTGTCGATTCCCACACCTGCGGTTTTTGCTCGCAGGCTCGCGAAAACCTTAGGTGTGGGCTACAAAACGAAATAAAAAAAGAGGAAAAATGAGAAGATCAATCCCAACAATTCTATTAAAAATACCATTTATATTATGGCTTTTCTGTTGGCTTATCTCTCCATTTGAAATCAGAGGATTCTATTATGAAAACCTTACTTATAAGTATTTTACTCCTGTCCATGTTTTAACGGTTGATCCAAAAGAAGATGTGATTGTACCTGTCAGAGCCTCTGGGGATGAAGTAGCTAGAGAAACAGTAACCGTTCTTGCAAAGCGTTACGGCGCAAATGCAGCTGTTAATGGGGGATTTTTTTCCGAACTTACCGGGAAGCCTTCGGGAATTTTAAAAATAAGCCATCATTGGTATGGCACTCCAGTTAAACCAAGAGGGGCAATAGGATGGTCTTTCGGCGGTCAGAGAGTATTAATTGATAGAGTTTTAACCAATTGTCAACTTAAGGATTGCCCCGACAACGATGCCATAGAAGTAATTCCAGCATCTAATCCACCTTACACAACATCTGAAGAATGGAAAGAGCTTGAACATATCGTTGGAGGGACCCCGGTATTAATAAAGAATGGAAATGTAATAGAAGATTTTAGCCCTGAGAAAACTATCGTATCGTTTTTAATCAATAGGCATCCGAGAACAGCTGTTGGAATAAAGGAGAATGGCGAATGGGTTTTTGTCGTTGTTGATGGGAGAATCTATGGTTTTCTTGGAATGACAATGAAAGAACTGGCTGCATTAATGCTTGAGCTCGATTGTGTGGAAGCTTTAAATTTGGACGGAGGGGGTTCATCAACCATGGTGATTGAAGGATCTGTCATCAATGAATCCTGTGGCGAGATCCTAGAGGCTGGCAAGTTCGTCGAGGCAGTTTCCGATGCCATTCTAATCTATTCTCAGGCTCAATGAACCCTGTCGGGCCGGGGACGGTTCTGGGGAGCAACGAATGGACAGATTATGCGAGAATTTTTACGGCTTCGTTCCCCCCATTTCCGGGTCCATTTAATGAATGATCTTCTCATTTTTTCCCTTTCTTATCTCATTCTGTAGCCCACACCAAGGTTTTCGCGAGCCTGCGAGCGAAACCGCAGGTGTGGGAACGATAAAAATTAAAAATAAACCAGGGAACTGGTTCTTCTTTTTTGCTCTTTTTAATCACATGTTTGGTTAAAAAAAGAACAAAAATGAAGAACCAGTCCCTGGTTTGTTTGTGGTCTCGTTTATTCCCACACCTGCGGTTTTGCTCGCAGGCTCGCGAAAACCTTGGTGTGGGCTACAGAATGAGATAAGAAAGGGAAAAAATGAGAAGATCTTTGAAACCAATCGGACGAAATTAAAACAATAGCCGAATTTTTAGGTGCACAAAATAATATCAAAACCCTAAAATAATTCTCATGAACGATCAGTTTCACACTCTTTTGAGAGAAAAGTTTGGGTTGCAGTCTTTCCGTCCTGGGCAGCTCGAGGCCATGCAAGCCCTTTTCAAGCACAATCGCCTGCTCTGCATCCAACCGACAGGCTATGGCAAATCGCTACTCTATCAATTGCCTTCATGCCTTCTTGGAGGCATCACATTGGTGATTTCTCCTCTTCTGGCCCTTATGCGGGATCAAATCGACCAACTCACTCACCGTTTCCACATCAATGCCGCATCATTCAATAGCGATCAAACCGATGAAGAAAATGCAATTGTATATCACAGGATTCTTGCAGGCGAAGTCCAGATCCTCTTCACCTCGCCCGAACAACTCGACAATATTGATCGGTTCAGTTTTCTATTAAGACTTCCTATTTCCCTTTTGGTAATCGATGAAGCCCATTGCATCTCAACGTGGGGGCATGATTTTCGCCCAAGCTACCGCCAGATCCTAAAATTCAGCCAAGAGCTCAAAAGAGCGCATCCGATGCTTAAAGTGCTTGGTCTTACTGCCACCGCTGACGAACGTGTTGAGAAGGACATTGCAGGTCAGCTTTCTTCTGTACAAGAACCTGTCCATGTGTGGCGTGAGAAAATGGATCGTCCTAACATTCACCTTTCTGTTATGCCTGCAGTGGGAATTGCAGCCAAACTCGCTCTTTGCGAAGGTCTTTTATCTAAGCTTACAGGCAATGGACTTATCTATTGCGCTACGCGAGAAAATGCAGAACTCGTTGCCGAATATCTCAAAATCCAAGGCATTTCCATCATCGCTTATCATGCCGGCTTTGAGTCTGAGGAAAAACGTAAAATTCAGATAGCCTTTTCACAAAACTCTTATCGAGTCATTGCAGCGACCACTGCGCTTGGCATGGGGATCGATAAGAAGGATCTCCGTTTTATTATCCATTTCGACTTCCCTGGTTCTATCACAGCTTATTACCAAGAAGTGGGGCGGTCTGGCCGCGATGGACTGAGAGCGGAAGGAATTTTGCTCTACGACAAAGCCGATCGGAAGGTGCAAGACTACTTCATAGATTCTGGATTGCCCACAGAAAAGGATTTTCAAGAGGTCCTGAAGGCTGTGCGCTTGGCGGAAACTCCTCCCAATCTTATGAATATCAAGCGTCTGACAGGCTTACACCCGACTCGAGTGACAATTGTCCTTGCCGAACTCCTCGAACAGGGATTTTTGAAGAAGGAAAGCGTATCTGGTAGGCAAGTCTACAAAATTGACCGTCAGGGTCAGCGACTCGATCTTAGCCGCTATACAAACCAATATGCAGTGAAAACCGGAGAATTGAACAGAATTATCTCTTATGCGGAACAAAGGATCGATTGTCGGATGGCACTTTTGCGACGTGCTTTGGGAGATCCTTCCGCAACAGATTGTGGGCGCTGTGATGCCTGCCAAAAGCAAATGCCCATGGCTGTTCCCGATACAAGCGCTGCGATGCGCTGGCTTTCTCAACGTCCTGTCCCCATTGCAGGCTTTAAAACGGACAACATCTCGCCTGGATTTAGCTTATTCGACAGCAAATTGAGGGTCCCTCTTTTTCTTGGCTTCATGAAAGGACGAGCAGTTACAGAAGAAGTCGATCCTGAAATTCTGACTCTGCTTTTAAAACACGTCAATTCTATTGCTCCTCGGATCGGAGCAATCGTATCACTGCCTTCGAAGACCTGGAAGGCGCAGCAAGGCTTTGCGAGCGCGCTAGCTAAACACCTCAATGTTCCACTTCTGTCTGATCTGCTTGTTTGGTATACATTTCCTGAAAAACGGCAAGGAGAGTTGCTCAACAATGACCAGCGACACCACAACGTCCATGAAAAAATGCATGCTCGTTTGCCAGCTAGAATGCCGCCAGGAGCCCTCATTCTCTTTGACGACTATATCGGCTCAGGTGCAACAATAAAAGAGGCGGCGCGATGCCTGCGTAAAAAGCTCGATCATCCCCTCATTCCAATTACCATCGCTTTTGTGAAGTGGCGTCTTGGCAAACCCGGATTTGTCTAAACAGAGATGGGGATGAGTATGCACCATTAGGGTAAGGCAGGAGTTTTTACCACAGAGGTCACAGAGACAGGGAGAGCTGAGGAGGAGGAGAAGATGGAATAGCTTCTAGCCTTCTCCTCCCCATCTCTGAAAAAAAGGTCTTAGACCAAATAAACAGCAATACATAATGTTGATATACATCCCAAGATTTGCTATCAACATAAACGCCCTTTAGAATAATTGACAACCCATATGCAGCTAGAGCAACTTAAAAAAATTATTGCCAGAGGAGAATCAGAACGTTTAGAATTTAAACGATCTACTGGCCAACGTACAGAAGCCGCAAAAACTGTCTGCGCTTTGTTGAATGGTTCCGGAGGATTTGTTATTTTTGGCGTTTTGGACAATGGAGATCTTGTTGGTCAAAATGTTGCAAGTAAAACATTAGAAGACATCACAGCTGATCTAAAACGCATTGATCCGCCTGTATTTCCCGAAATCATCACTGTCCCTCTTCACGAAGATAAAGAAGTGATTGTTATTCGAGTACATGGTACACAGGGGGTTTATACTTTTGATCACCGTCCATATTTGCGTCATGCTTCCACAACTCAAATTATGCCTAAAGTGGAATATGAACGGAGATTAATTACTTATCTACATGCTACACGTCGATGGGAAAACGAGCCATGTCCAGAATCAATAAAAATAAGTGATCTTGATGAAGACCAGATTTTTATGACTCTTCAAACAGCTATTAGCATGGGCCGAATAGATAAACCACAACATGTTGATATCGAGTCTATACTTCTAGGATTCAATTTAATTTATGAGGGGAGACTACTTAATGCAGCAGTAGCATTATATGGCAACTCTCCAAAGCTCCAATCTCTATACCCTCAGTTATCTATTCGATTAGCGCGATTTAGAGGCGAGAATCGTCTTGGTGAATTTCTCGATAATCGTCAGTATTGGGGTAATGCCTTTAGCATCATGAAGAGAGCGGAAACGTTTTTGCTCGATCATATGCCAATTGCTAGTAGAGTCGTACCTGGAAAAACCCGAAGAGAAGATTATCCAATGTATCCTCCTCTAGCCATACGAGAAGCCACTGCTAATGCTATTTGTCATAGAGATTATTCATTCGCAGGCGACTCCGTTACATTTGCTCTATACAATAACCATCTAGAAATCACTAACCCTGGTGCTTTTCACTTTGGAATTTCTCCTGAGAAATTAACAAAACCCCACCCCTCTCGCCCATGGAATCCTCTCATGGCTGAAGTATTTTATAGGGCAGGAATCATCGAAAAATGGGGCACAGGAACGCTCAATATCCTAACTTGGTGTCAGATAAATGGAAACCCCCCGCCTAAATGGGAAGAACAATCAGGGTATGTTACTTTAGACTTCTTTCCTCAACAAATAATAGTGGAGCCAACGTCTAGATTAGAAGCCGCTCCAGTTCACACAGTATCGCTCAGAGAAAACATTCTTGAAGCCCTTAAAAACAATCCTCTTTCCATGCAAGAAATCGCAAAACAATTAGGGTATACACATATTTCTCGACCCTTAAAAACAGCTATAAAGGAAATGCTCGGTGATAAAATTATCTCCTATACCATTCCTGAGATGCCTAGAAGCAGCATGCAAAGGTACCAGTTAACTAGTCAAGAATCAACTTCTGTGCCCTTGTCCGTGCCCTTGTCCGTGCCCTTGTCCGTGCCCTTGTCCGCTGGGCCTACATTACAGCTATCACCAACACTTACGAGTGCTATTTCTCTTAAAGATCGTGTTCTTAAACTTCTGAAAAATAACAATCTTTCTAGAGCAGAAATCGCAGAACTACTTGAGTATAAAAATATTCCAGGAGCACTTAACAGGGTTTTAAGTGAGCTGCTTAAAGAAAAATTGATCACCTGTACTATTCCAAAAAAGCCGGGAAGAAAAGCAAAAATATATCAATTAACGAGAAAATTCCATAGAGATTAGGGTTTTTGATGGCAGAAGAAAACTAGAAGTTCAGCTATCAAATGATAAACATGGGCCCAGAGGAGAAAAAATTCTTGAATTTTATGCTCAAAACAAAACGCCGGGGGCTCATCGGATCTTTTGGTATTATGGTCCCGGAAAAAAAAGAAATAACAGTTGTTGCAATTACCCCTCATCCATAAAACAGTACTGCGGAGTTTGCACAATTTGGCAATTCTGTTGAATTGATTATAAATACTGAAGACGTCTTCGTTCAGGATGCCTAGCTCGCGATCGAGCCAAAACGCGGCATGACAAGGCGGATGAGTGATGATCATCCTGAGATTTCAAGAGACCGTGAACTTTAGATCCAATCCGCGGAAATGAACTTACAGGGATTGAGCTGAGTGCATACTGTTGTGATAAACAATCTCTATATATTTCTTGAGCAGCCTCATCGAAATCAACAATTGTTCTCATTTCCCTTACATCTAATTTAAAATTACCCCCAAAACATGCATTTGCAATTCTAGGGGAAACGCAAGGTGTTAAGAATATGACAAGATTTATTGGTAGAGAAAAGGAATTTGATTCGCTAAAGGGACTGCTCCGGAAAAAGAGAGTTCCAGTCTTGTTGTGATTCGTGGACGACGAAGGATCGGAAAAAGTCGTTTAGCTGAACTGCTAAAGACGACACCTGATCGGCTATGATTTTTTTTCAACAGGCTGTTAAGGAAGCATCTACACATTATTAAATTTATTCCATAAGGCTTTTTTAAACCATATAGGCATTAGATCTGTTTTCATTTCTAGGTGTTTCCCATCTGTGATTTCTGCTAACCAGATATGTTCATGAGTTGAGTTATCAAAGATATAGGAACGATTGGTAAATAAAACTGCCTGCATTAATAAATCAAGGGAGCGTTTATACCGACTTACTATTTTATCTTCTGGCACGGAATGACCACCCATCTTTACACGATTATGGACTCGTGAGATATTAATCGAAGGGTCTTCAGTTGCAACATAATAGAGATAGGTTCGATAACCTCTTGCCTGTGCTTTCTGAAGTTGTTCAACCTTATCGGGGAAAGACATCACAGTTTCAAATGTGAAAGATTTTGAGCATTCAATGAGCTTGTTACGGATAAAGTCTGCAGCAACTGATGCAAAGTAAGCATTGACTCCTACATCATGAAAAATTAATTTCCCATCATTAAAACGCAGACTAACTGCATCATCTAGCAAATTCGCTGCTTCATGGAATGTTCAACCTTTGACCACGAGTGACAGGAGTTGGTAGGGGGAGTTTTTTGATAAATTTTCGCTTTCCATCAGGAAAAACTTCGACGAGTTTTCCGTTATCACTTATTAGTACACTATTGCCGAATGCCAAGGCAGCCCAATATGCCTGCTTGAAAGCTACTTCAGCGAGTTCTGGAATGTGTTCTTCAAGAAAACACATGGCTTCTTCACTAAGTGTCATAATCCGCAACTCCTAACAAATTAATCGTTTTGCAACCTGTAATTATTTTTCTACCTCGGAGGTCATAAAGAACAGAATAATGAATTCTGAAACCCCTTGAACAATGTTACTGATGTTAACACATTTTCTGTGTTAATTTTAACACGTTTTCTGTGTTGATTTAAAGCTTTGAAGATTTTTTAGCGCGAATTGTTCATCCTTCTTCGACGGAATCTGCTAGGATTGTTGCTTTGTTTTGGTAGACTTCGAATACGCCGCCTGTGATTTGATACGTATGTTCCGTGTCATCTGGCAGTATCACTTTCACTTGTCCTTTTTCCAAGGTTGAAATCATCGAAGCATGATCGGTAAGGATTTGGAATGACCCAATCGTTCCAGGAGCGGTTACCGAATGCACTTCTCCCAAAAACACTGTCTTTTCTACAGAAAGAATCTTTAGCGTAAACATCAACTCTGTTTCTCCGCGCTCTCTAAGACTTCATCAATTGTTCCTGTCATATAAAACGCTTGCTCTGGGACATGGTCCAATTCCCCTTCCACAATCATTTTAAATCCTCGAATCGTGTCCTTCAATTTAACATAGCGCCCTTGACGTCCTGTGAAGCTTTCGGCTACGAAAAATGGTTGGGAAAAGAATTTTTGGACTTTGCGCGCTCGACTCACAATCAACCTATCTTCAGGAGAAAGTTCATCGAGACCTAAGATTGCGATAATATCTTGCAGATCCTTGTAGCGCTGAAGCACTTTTTGCACTTTAAAGGCCAATTGATAATGCTCTTCACCTACATAGGAAGGGTCTAAAATATGGGAAGAGGATGCCAATGGATCGACAGCAGGATATAGGCCAAGTTCTGCGATTTGCCTCGACAGTGAAACTGAGGCATCCAAGTGGGTGAATAAGCTTGCTGGGGCGGGATCGCTATAATCATCAGCAGGAACATAAATGGCCTGCACCGATGTTATAGAGCCAGATTTTGTTGAAGTAATCCGCTCTTGAAATTGCCCCGTTTCTGTGGCAAGTGTGGGCTGATATCCCACTGCAGAAGGCATTCTTCCCAACAAGGCTGAAACCTCCGACCCTGCTTGCACGAAGCGGAATACATTATCGATGAAAAGCAAGACATCTTGATTTTGGGTATCTCTAAAATACTCTGCAATGGTGAGTCCTGTCAAACCTACCCTGAGTCTGGCTCCAGGGGGTTCATTCATTTGACCAAATACTAAGCAAGTCTTAGAAAATACGCCTGACTCTTTCATTTCGAGCCATAAGTCATTTCCTTCTCGAGTTCTTTCTCCAATTCCACAAAACACAGAATATCCTCCATGCTCTGCAGCAATATTTCTGATGAGCTCCATAACAATTACTGATTTTCCTACGCCGGCACCGCCAAAAAGACCCACTTTTCCCCCTTTTTGAAAAGGTGACAGCAAATCGATGACCTTGATGCCTGTTTCGTAAAGATTGGCTTGCACTAGTTGTTGATCAAGGGGTGGTGGAAGTGCATGGATTGGCATACGAGGGGCTTGCGCGGAAACAGGGGGTTGTTTATCGATGGGCTCTCCAAGGACGTTAAAGATTCTCCCGAGGACTTCTTCTCCTACTGCCACAGTAATTGGTGCGCCCGTGTCTACTGCTTTCATTCCTCTGACGAGGCCATCAGTCGTAGAAAAGGCGATGCAGCGAGCAACATGGTCTCCGATGAGCATGGAGACTTCTGCGGTGAGGTCTATGCCGCGGGCTTCATCTATGATTTTAATGGCGTTATTAATGTTAGGGAGGTAATCCTTTGGAAATTCAATATCGATTGTCGGCCCTATCACTTGTTTAATGAAGCCTGTATTTTCCTTATTTTCCATGATTCTTCCTTTTATAAGGCTTCTGCTGCGGAAGCAATTTCGAGAACTTCTTTTGTGATGCTTGTTTGTCGTTGTTTATTTCTTTCAAGCACGAGTTTTTCTTTAAGATCTTGTGCATTTTTTGTTGCAGCGCGCATGGCACAAACTCTTGCAGCCAATTCACTTGCGTAGGCTTGATTTAATATGTTATGGATTTCCCCCAAAATATAGTGTGGAAGCAATTTTACCAATAGCTCTTCGATGTCAGGTTCAAAAATATAATCTCTATTTTGCAACACATTTTTCTCAGGAACGAGTGTGATGGGTAATAATTGTTCCGTCATTACTTTTCGGGAAAATATAGTCAGGTGTTGTGTATATATTAACCAAATAGATTTGTATTGCCCATGTAAGAATTTATCAATCAAAAATTTAGAAAGAGTGTCGACGACAGGTAATTCTATTTTTCCGCCCCAGTCGGGAATTGCATTAATTACAGGCCATTTTTTTCTTTTAAAGTGGTCGATTGCTTTGCGTCCAAAAACTATTAAATCGACATCATTCGGAGAATGATCCTTTAAAAAGGCCTCGACTGTACTGAAGATATTATTATTATAGGCTCCGCACAAGCCTCTGTCGGTGCCGATGACAATGACTGCTATCCTCTCAGCTTTCCCTGGACGAAATAATGGATAATTGGGTTCTGTATTGGTTGCAATAAGTCTGCCGACAATTTGTTGCAGCTGCAGCACAAATTGGGATGTATGGATAGCTTTAGCATGCGCTTTTTGAAATCTTGCTGCAGCGATCATTTCCATCGATTTTGTGATCTGCTTGATATTATCGACAGAGTGTATGCGGCGTCTAAGCTCTTTTAAGGTAGCCATCACTAACCTTTGGGGGCATGTTCTAAAACAAAACGGGTTTTGTATTCTTTTGCACGTTTTTCTATTGCTTCAGCATGATCCTGATCGAGATCCTTTGTTTCTGCAATGAATCTGGGGATGTCAGGATATTCTTTTTCTAGATGCTTCAGGAAGCCTTCGATAAAACCTTTAACTTGATCGATCGGCATGTCATCTAATAAACCTTTTGTTCCTACAAAGATGGAAATGACTTGAACTTGCAGGGGCTCTGGTTTCAACTTCCCTTGCTTCAAAACCTCAACCATCCGCTCTCCGCGAGTAAGCTGTGCTTTTGTTGCTTCGTCCAATTCAGATCCAAACTGAGCAAATGCTGCGAGCTCTCTGTATTGTGCTAAATCAAGTCGCAGGCTCTGGGCCACTTTTTTCATGGCTTTTGTTTGTGCTTTTCCACCGACTCGGGATGCTGAAAGGCTCACATTGACTGCAGGTCGTATTCCTGCAAAAAACAGATCCGATTCCAAGAAGATTTGTCCATCAGTAATCGAAATCACGTTTGTGGGGATGTATGTGGCAACATCACCCGCTTGGGTTTCAATGACAGGTATGCCCGTTAAGGAGCCGCTTCCAAGCTCTTTGCTCAGTTTTGCAGATCTTTCCAGCAGGCGTGCGTGCAAGTAAAAAATATCCCCAGGATAGGCTTCACGGCCAGGAGGACGCCTGAGCAGCAACGCAAGCTGTCGATATGACTGTGCATGCTTTGAAAGGTCGTCATAAAAACAAACGGCATGTTGTCCTTTATACATGAAGTATTCCCCCATGGCTGTACCAACGTAGGGGGCCAGATATTGCAAAGAAGCTGGAATAGAAGCAGGGGCGGCCACGATAGTTGTGTAGGCCATGGCACCGCGTTCTTCGAGAAGAGCGACGATGTTGGCAATGGTGGAGGCTTTTTGTCCTATTGCAACGTAGATACAGCGGACGCCTTGTTCTTTTTGATTGAGAATTGTATCCAGAATGAGGGCAGTCTTTCCTGTTTGACGGTCGCCGATGATAAGCTCTCGTTGACCTCGTCCGATAGGCAGAAGGGCATCAATGACTTTTACTCCGGTTTGAAGAGGTTCACACACAGGTGTTCTGTCGACAACTTGAGGAGCATGCCATTCGATGGGACGTGTTTCGGTGCTATTGAGCGGTCCTTTTCCATCGAGCGGGCGTCCCAGCGGGTCGACGACGCGTCCTAAAAGTTGTTCTCCAACAGGTGTAGAGATGATTTTTCCAGTTCTTTTAACAATTTCTTGTTCTTTAATTTTTTCATCGCCGCCGAAAATAATGATGCCGACGCTATGGGGTTCTAGGTTTAGGACCATTCCTTTGGAGCCGCTTTCGAATTCGACGATTTCAGACATCATGACATCGTCGAGGCCCCACACTTCGGCGATACCGTCGCCGACTTGGATGACTCTTCCGATTGATTCGAGCTTAACTTTGTCGTCGAAATGTGCAATTTCTTGTTCTAAGACCCATGAAATTTCGTCAGCATTGAATCGCATATCTATTTCCTTTCCAAGCTTTCTTGAAGACGATTTAGCCTAGTTTTAAGGCTATAATCCAACATTTTATTATTAGAAAACATTAAAATCATTCCGCCGATAATTTTGCGGTTAAGTTCCTCGTAAAGATCGATTTGTTTACCAAAGGCGCCGGAGATTTTAGTTTTTAGGGCTCGTTTATCGCGATCATCAGCAGTTTCTGCGAGGACGAGTTTGACATCGAGGATCCCTTGTTCATCGCGAACTCTGCGTGAGAACTTCTGAACGATTCTTGATAAAAGGTTCATTCGATTCATCTCGAGCAATTTTTTCAAAAATGCGGAGACAATCGGATCGAGTTCCTCGCCAAAGAGGCGTTTTATGATATTTTGTTTTTCGTGATGGCCAATTAAAGGCGAATATAAAACCGTTTCAAGTTTGGGGTGTTCTTGAATAGTTTTCAGGACCATTTGAAGGTTGCTCAAATATCTTTCAGCGTCATTTGGTTTTATGGATAATTCATAAAGAATATTAGCGTAAAATGTGGGCAGAGCGTGCTCATTCATTTAAAATCTGCCTCAGCTACATATTGAGCAATTAACTCTTTTTGCCGATTAGAATCGAGATCTTTCTTAAGGACAGCTTCGGTAGCCTTCATGGTGAGTTTGATGATATCTTCTTTTAACTCTTGCTTTGCCTTAACGATTTCATCCTTTGCCGCAATGTGTGCATTGCCGATGATTTCACGCCCTTTTTGATGAGCTTCTTGTTCAATTTGTTTTGCAATAGCACGCCCTTTTTGCACCTCTTCTTGGCTAAGCTTTTTCGCTGTGGCTTCAATTTGGTCCAGCTTTTCTTCATAGCTCCGTTTCAAGGAATCGGTCTCTTTTTGCTGCCATTCGATGGCAGCAAATTCGCTCCGAATTCTCTCTTCGCGTTCCTCCATCAGATCGAGCAGGGGTTTCCAAGCAAAACGTTTGAGAACCCATAGCAAGATCAGGAAGGCAATAATCTGAGCGACGATCTGTCCAACTTCAATATTCATAATTGAATTGCTTTAACCTGTTTTGCCCAAAGTAATAAAAAATACGATCAAAGCATATATTGTAAGTGCTTCGATCAAGGCAGCGCCTATGATTAGAATGGTAAGAATCTTACCAGATGCTTCAGGTTGGCGTCCAAGAGCTTCCATAGCACCTTTGACAGCTAAACCTAAGCCTATTCCTGATCCAAATGCAGCTAACCCCACTGCTAGGGGAGCTGAAAATGCAAATGCAGACCCATAATCCATAATACTTCCTTTAATGAGAGGTTTCTTTATGTGGGATAGACAAAAGGATATAAACAGCACTTAATAACGTAAACACAAGTGCCTGCATCACGCTCGTTAACATCCCTAAAAACATAAAAGGGATTTGTAAAGGCAAACCAGCATCAACAGGCAACTGAAAAAAGCCAAATGCGACTACTCCCAGTAGCGTAAAATATCCAATTAAAGCTTCTTCTCCCATAATATTTCCAAATAAGCGGAGCGAAAGAGTAATTGGCCTAGAAATTTGTGTCAATAGCTCGATGGGAAACATCATGGGCACCATAATCCAGCCAAGAGTGTCTTTTGGGGAACCTGCAAGATGATAAAGGAATCCAAAAAATCCCATGTTTCTAATGTTTAGATATTGCACAAGCACGAAAACGCAAAGCGCAAGGGCAATGGGGATATTAAGACTGGCCGAGGGAGCTCTCATCAAGGGTACTAAGCCAAAGAGATTCATTGCCAGGATGTATATGAAGAGCGTTCCTAGAAAGGGAATATACTTTTTTCCATCAGCTCCAAGAATTCCATTTATTACATCTGTTAGCATCTCAGTCATGATTTCTAGGCAGTTCTGAAGTCCGTGGGGAATCATCGATCTCTTACGAATTCCATAGCGGAAAACAATGATGACAAACGCAGCAATGATCACTGAAAAAATAATGTTTTCCCAATCCTCCAGAATAAAAGCCCAAGGAGCGTCGGCATGTAGTTTATGCAAAAGGGAAATGATATTGGGTGGCTCGTTGAGCGCAGAAGCAATGAAATTGCGAGTCATAGAGTTAAGCCCTTAGGGATCTTCCCCAAAATTTTTGATGATTCTATAGCATTCTCTAATTCCACTCAATATTCCCAAAGCGAGGAAAATGTACATTAAATAGGGTTCTGTATTGAACTTTTTATCTAGCCATGTTCCCAGGGCCCATCCTAGGACAGGTGGGACAGCCAAGGTAAACGGGATGATCACAAACGCTGCAATTTGCTGAGGGGTATTTACCTTTTTGTCCATTAATTCGCGATTATCAGCAATTACCGATTTTTGTAAAGGAAGAAAAAAAACACATGGATGGGCAGGTGTGCGAGCATTGAACATCAGGCTAAGTCCGGAGGTCCGGAGACGTCTTGGAAGAAAAGTAACAGGATATGCAGGATCGCAAGCGGCAGGATAAGAAGGATAGCAAGCATCCTCTCTTTAAAGGATGAAATATGAAGGCTGAAGGATGAATTCTGCTATACAATTGCTCTTCTTTATCCTTCAGCCTTCATATTTCATCCTTTAAAGAGAGGATGCTTGCTATCCTTCTTATCCTGCCGCTTGCGATCCTGCATATCCTGTTACTTTTCTACTCAGAGGTTTTCTGCCTGAACCCGATGGTCGCACACCTGCACATCGGTTGTTGCTTTTGTTTGTTCTAGATTGTAATTCGGCGAGAGACTATAATGCTGGGGTATTATGCCTGTAGATGCTTTTAAAATTTACACCGAACAGCTTCGCGATGGTCGCGTTGAGACCATTACGGAAACGTTTGCTTCCGATTTTCTCGATGTCAATGAGGAAGATTTGACATTTACCAAACCTGTATTAGTTGAGGGTGAGGTTTATTTGGCAGGCGAAGATTTGATTTTGCATTTTGAAATCAAAACTTTTGCAAACATCCCATGCTTGATATGCAATGATAAAGTGCTAGTAGAAGTATATGTTCCGAATTTTTATCACGCAGAACCGCTGGAACAAATTAAACACGCTGTTTTTGACTTTCGAGAATTGATCAGAGAGGCGATATTATTAGAAACGCCTTCCTTTGCCGAGTGCAATGGAATGTGTTCAAAACGGAAAGAGATTAAAAAGTATTTAAAAGAATCAGGCAAAGATGAGGGCTATCGCCCCTTCGCAGACTTAAAATAAAGGAGTTATCATATGGCAGTTCCTCGTAACCGCACATCAAATGCACGCAAAAACTCGCGACGTGCCCATCATGCTAAAACACCAAAACAATTTTCTGAGTGTCTAAATTGCAAGGCACCAAAATTGTCCCATGTTACTTGTTCATCATGCGGAACTTATAAACGTTCAGAGCCTGTTAGCAAGCCTTAATCAAGGAGAATCAGTTGCGAATCGGCGTCGATTTAATGGGGAGCGATAATTCCCCGTTTGCTTTCTTCGAAGCGCTGGTAACAGCTAAGCATTCGATTGATCCTGCCTTTACTTTGGCGGTCATTGCTACCTATTCTGTTGTCCATGAAATTAAGCTGAAATATCCCGATTTGAAAGGTTTTGAATTCTTTCCTGTTTCAGACACCATTGGAATGGAGGATGACCCTCTCATCTCCGCTCGTAAAAAGGGCTCTTCTATTGCTGTCGGAATCCGTCTATTAAAAAAGCGATATCTCGATGCATTTATTTCAGCAGGCAATACTGGGGCTCTAATTACGAGCGCCACTTTGCAGCTGCCGCGACTTCCAGGGGTGCGTCGACCTGCTTTGTTAGCGCTATTACCTACACTTACAGGCACAGTGGCAATTTTGGACATTGGCGGGTCGGTAACATGCCGTGCAGACCATCTTGTACAGTTTGCATATATGGGGGCGGCATTCCAAAGCTGCAATCAAGGAATAGAGCGCCCTTCTGTGGCGCTGCTCAACATCGGAATTGAACCCCAGAAAGGCAATTCAGCAGTCCGAAAAGCATACCAAATCTTGTCTGATACTTCAAACCGCGTTCCTTTAAATATGAATTTTGTGGGCAATGTCGAGGGCAGGGAGGTTTTTCAGGGGGGCGTTGACGTTATTATTACGGATGGATTTACCGGAAATGTTTTGCTAAAGGCCAGTGAGGGAGTCTCTTCATTTATTTTTAGTCATATTGAGGAGATTTTAAGTGAGAAGCAATGTGATCCTTCGCTTTCTGGTTCATTGCAAAGGCTGAAGAAAGAGTTTAATTATGCAGAATACCCTGGAGCCATTCTTTGCGGAGTAGAGGGATTAGTCGTGAAGTGTCACGGAAGTTCGCCTCCGAGAACACTTGTGAACAGTATTAATGGAGCGATACATCTTGTTAAGCAAAATGTGATCAGCAAACTGAAGATGCAGTTAGAGTTTTTATGCGGCCAAGATGACTCGAACATCCACCGAGTTGCCCCGACTAGAACCTGAATCTAGCGCGTCTACCAATTCCGCCATGGCCGCTTAGACTAGACAGGATAGTGCGCAGATGGCATTTTTTGCAACAGAAGAGTAAATAAACTGAAATTCGGACAGCAATTGTGGGTGATCGGCAACTCCCGCTAAATAGTAAATGGACATGGACGGTAATGGACTGTAATGGACCGTAGTGGACTGTAATGGACGATACTATATTGTCCATTACAGTCCATTACAGTCCACTACGGTCCATTACAGTCCATTACCGTCCATGTCCATTTACTATTTAGCGGGAGTTACGCGTACAATCTTTCGTTCATGCTGCGGCCGCCGTTGGCAAACATTTAAGAATTAATATGATTTAAAAATAGGGAGTAGGTAGCATGAACTACATAGCACTCATCCATAAGGAAGAGAATTCTGATTATGGTGTTAGCTTTCCCGATTTTCCTGGATGCATATCCGCAGGAGAAACATTAGAACAAGCAAAATCAATGGCTCAGGAAGCCGTTATTAACCATATCACCATACTCAAAGAAATGAACGAACAAGTGCCAGCTCCAACAACTCTGGAAGAAATTATGTCATGCCCTGAAAATCGATCTGCGATTGCATTCCTTGTTGAGGTGCCTTCTAATCATACCGTGCGCATCAACATAACGCTTCCAGAAGATGTTTTGAATATTATTGATCGTAGAGCGAGAAGATTGCATCTTAGCCGCTCTGCTTTCTTGGCAGAAGCTGCTCTACACTTCGGAAAGCATTCCGGAAATAACCTCAAAACTGCATAAATCAATCAAAAACTCCTTGCAAATTTGAAGTCCTACCTATAAATTGCAAGGTATATGCATTATTTACGCCGTCACATCGAAAAGCAAATTCTTGATTCCGCGAAATATTTTAAAGCCATTTTATTATTGGGGGCCCGTCAAGTTGGCAAAAGCACTTTGCTATCTCATTTATTTCCCCACCTGAAAGTTATTGTATTCGATCCCATCCAAGATATTTATGGTGCTCGTCAGGACCCTGATTTATTTCTAGAATCTTTTCCTGCGCCGCTCATCTTAGATGAAGTCCAGTATGTACCTGAGCTACTTGCTGCTTTAAAAAGAAAAATGGACAAGAGCGAGTTGAAAGGTCAATATTTTTTAACAGGGTCCCAGAATTTAAGTATGTTGCGTACCATTGCAGAGAGCATGGCAGGTCGAGTTGGAATCTTTCATCTCGATAATTTCACACCCCAAGAAATATTGGGAAGAGGCAATCAAAATGGATGGATCCTGGATTACTTAGAAAATCCAGAATCCTTTTATCTTGGCAGGGAAACCACACCAATAGACTTCCCTCCGCTTGTGGAATTTCTCTTTAGAGGAACATTTCCTGCGACTTTTGATCTACCAACAGATCAAATTCCTCGATATTTCCGATCTTACTTGCAAACTTATATCGATCGGGACGTGCGGATACAAGAAGATATCCGTCAATTGGCTGAGTTTGATCGTTTTTTGGGAATCATTGCCTCACTAACCGCTCAAGAGATCAATTCATCGCATATTGGCCGTGAAATAGGGGTTTCGCCCAATACTGCGCGCAGATGGCTTGATCTTTTGGTATTTAGTTACCAGTGGACGGAGTTATTGCCTTATCATGGCAATTCTATTAAACGAATTAGCGGGAAAAAGAAAGGATATTTCAAAGATACTGGTTTTGCATGCTATTTGCAGAAAATGGACACTCCAGCAACATTGGCTGTGAATCCTAAACTTGGATCTCTCTTCGAAACTTGGGTGGTTAATTACATTTCGCAACAGTTTGCCACGATGCCTGTCGTCCCTAATATTTATCATTGGAGAACTGTTGGGGGAGCGGAAGTTGATCTTATCATCGAATGGAGAGGTAAATTGTATCCTATTGAAATGAAATGCAAATCCAACTTGTCTCGAGGAGATTTGACTGGAATCAATGCTTTTCGTAAAACATATACTGAAGTAATGCCTGGGCTGGTCATTTATGCGGGGGCTAGGTGTTACAAGTTGGATGCAGATACGGTGGCCATCCCATGGAACCTGTTATGAACCCACACTCCTGTCTCCTGCCGTTTCTCTACCCTCTCCGTGGTCTTTGTGGTAAAAAAAATGGCGCTCGTCCCTACCACCATTGTTCGTAAACAGCTTGAAAGAGTTTAGTCGCTCGCGGTCGCCACGCCTCAACAATTGCTTGTGGATCACACAGCAGAGCGTTTTTCACTCCCCAATGCAAATAGTCGTTATAAAGTGGCTGAAAGGGATTTGTCAGGCTTTGCACCATCTTTTCTTCAAAATCCTTCCCTTCGTCTGTTATCAAGTGTGGTATCCATTCTGGGATCAATGGAGAGACATGTTGCAAAGCAGCAAAATAGTACTCAAGATAATCTGTCAATAGACAATCGGGGCTTTCAAAAAACGCCTCTTTGATTGCGCTTTTTTTGCCATTGAGAAAAATCAGATCGGGATTGCAAGGAATCCGGTGCGCTTTTATGACAGCCATGTAAATCAAAAATTCGGGCCATACCTTTGCCAATTCCCCTTTCTCATCCTTGCCGCGTACAATTAATCCTGAGGCACAGACTTCCTGCAATGTGCCCACAATTTGAATTTTCGTTTGATTGTACTCGACACATAAAGGAGGAAGATTCCAACTTCCATTTTCTGATTGTTCCGGTTGTTGGAAGTGATCGGATAAATGAATTTGAAAAATAGATTCTGGAGCGATGTTGTGAGTAGATAACTGCTCCTTTAGTTGTCCAATATCTGTCATGACTTTTTCAATGGAGAGTTGCTTGAAAGGACCCATGGGAAAGCTTCCAGATTTAATTGCCTTTCCTAACAATTCGTCGACAGGATTTTTGAATGCAGCTTTTTTGAACAAGAAGCTCTGCATGTGGGAGACAAGGAATTCCTCTTCATTTTTTAAAATCTTATCTTCAGCTTTATTCAAATAGATCCCTAAACTCTTGTTAAAAAAGGCTTTAATGGGGTTTTTCGCCATTGCTGAGAGGTCCTTAATCGAAAGGGATAGGGTCGGCACAACATTCGCAAGTTGTTGTGGGATAATTTCGAAGCTGGAAACGAAGTTTGAAGGGGTCTTTTTATCTACGTTATAGAAAGCTTTTGCAGCTGAGTAATGGTTTTTGGAAAAAGTGTATATTTTGCTATTTGGAGAAAAATACTGTTTGTCAAATGGATGAAAGGGATGTTCATAAACACAATGTTCTGAGGGTTTGGTCCCTTCCATCAAATATCCGTTATCTAAATAAGAAAGCAGTTCTGTTACTAGTAATGAAGGGGGTTTAGTTTTTCCATCTTCACGCGAACTTCCACAATAAGTGATGATGAGTTTCTTCCTTGTTGATAAAATGGCTTCAAGAAATAGAAAGCGGTCGTAATCAACCTGTGAAGGACAATAATCAGAAGTCTTACTACTTGCAAGCAAGTTTAATGAAGAAACATTTTCATGTCTTGGGTAGTCTCCTTCATCCATTCCCATAAGGACGATGATGTCGGCTGGAATGGCTCTCATGGGAAGCATGGCGCAAAATCGTACCTTATTTAAATCATCTTCTTCATAGCTTTCGATGCCGCGGTTGAGAATCCGTTGAAGATGATGCAAGACAGTGCTAAAGGGCAGCAAAGTTTTCCCTAGCTTGTGCTCAGCCAGACGCAGCTTTTCAAAGCATTGTGTCAAGGCAGTATGGCCCTCCTTGCCAGCATCATCTGATGGGACAAAATAGGCTTTTAAAATGGTGGTTAGATAACTTGACCAGTCGCCTAGAGAGCGTTTTGTGTCATCATTGAGGCGTGCCAGATCCTTGTAAAGGGACCTCATGATTTCGATCCATTTTCCCAATAGGTTGGTTTGTGTAAATTCTGTTTCTATTGGTGAAATGTCATGGGATGAAGATGCTGTCATTGCCATTCCATACAGGAGCCGTTCTAAAGCTTCTTCCCATGTTCCTTGGGGGGCATTCTCAACCATTCCATGACGGCAATGATTTTTCTGTAAGAAGGCATCGCGATGCCCGGCATTGACTCCCCAGCGTATGTCGGCCTGTTGGACCCATTTTCGGATCTGTTGTAGCTCTTCCATATTCAGTTGATGCTGCTTTTGAAAATGGGGAAAATCAAACAATTTTAAAATCGAGTTGGCATCCCAACGTCCAGACGAGAGCTCAACGAGGTGTAGGAAAGCTTTTACAAGTGGATTTTGAGTCTGTGTCGACAAATCGAAAATCTGTGCTTTCAGAGAGCTTTCAGGGTCATTAAAGACAGCATCGATGTGAGGAGCGTATTTTTGTATGTCTGGGGTCATGACAAGAATGTTACTTGGACTTACTGCATGATTGCCTGATGACATTTTTTGGAGAGCTTTAATCAGGATATCTTGCAGGATTTGCACCTCTCGCATGGTGGTTGCGGCTCGATGCATTTGCAGAGAGTCATCTTCTTGAGATAGGACGATCTTTTCTTTAGATGGCTTGCGAAGTAATAGAAGGTCGGTTTGAATGGCTTGCAAAAGAGTTAAGGGCTCATTGGAACAAAAATAATCGACGTTGTCGAAGAGGAGATTTTCATATTCAGGATAATCCAATACGGATTTTGGAAGTAAATATTGCTCTTTTGTAATCGAAGGAGTTTCTTCTACCAACTTCACCATTTCGCGGCCCAGCTTGCCAAAATTCGCCAGAAGGGGGTTGTTGTCGCTGAGATAGCCCTGCAAATCTCTCAATTGATTTTCAGGTACCTTTTGATGTTTCAAAAATGTGCGCATTCTTTTGCTTTCAAAATCGGTAAGCAGATCACTCCAGAATTGCAAGCATGGAGATAACAAATAGTATGAAATTGGGAGGTGTTTTGAAAGATTTGTGAAAAATTGATGAAATAGATTTGGCAAATGGCTGATAGCAAAAAGATGAATCTGAACATCCGTTCGGGAAAAAGAGGGTTTAGGCTGTTTTTTAATCCGATCGATAAAGCTGTAAGAAGAGTCCCATCGGGAGTAGATGCGCTTCCAAAGCAGCGGCTGCCATTGTTCCTGTTCCTCCGATTCCCACTGGGAGAGCAAATCCTTTCCATATTTTCCATACTTTACAAATAGATCATTTAGCAAGTCGGAAAGGCCTGCCAGACGGCGATCTCCTTTTTGAGGTATCGTCGTGGCATGAGGAGGGATTTTTAAATAATCAAATAGAGGTTGCCAAATATTTGTTTCATTAATTGAAAATGTTTCACGAGCGGCAACAAGGGTGCGTATTTCACATTCGATAGCTAGGGAGAGTTCAAAGGGATTCAATTGCTTAAGAGGGGCATCGAGTATTGTGACGTCTTGAAGTTTTTGGAAGAGGTTGTCCAGATGGCAGATTTCAAATCCTGTTGCGATTCCAATTTCAGGGTCTTGAGCCATGAGCATCGTTAACCAAGACTTCATAGCTGGACTTGGTACAGCGATCAGACGGCGGGAAAATGGAGGATGGGAGCAAGCGAAGAGTTGAGCTTTGAGATCGTGATAGAGAGCTTCTGTTTGGTTGCTAAAAAAAAATTGCATGTGTTGGTTTAAAACTTCAGATCGGGATTCGTAAAGGCTCTTTTTTTCAACCTTATTTAGTTATGCTTGCATTGTAGCTTACGAGGGTTTAAACCACAACTTTACAGGGAATTGCAAAAATATGATTGGCAATTTCTGCTGCCAATAAAGAACTGGTTCGCCTTTACTGGATAGTTGGTAAAACAATTGTCGAAAGACAGGAAAACAGTGGGTGGGGCAGTAAATTTATCGATAAATTGACAAAAGATTTGCAAAATGAGTTTCCTGGAATAGAGGGTTTTTCAAGACGTAATGTATTCAGGATGAGAGCGTTTTACCGTGCATATAAATTAGTGCCACCCGCAGTGGCACAATTAAGCGAGGTTGAACATCTTGGCGTCTTAGCTCAAATCCCTTGGAGTCATAATGTTGTTTTAATGGAAAAACTAGATAGTCTCGATGAGCGTATGTGGTACGCAAATAAAACCTTAGAGCATGGTTGGAGCCGTGATATGCTCACTACATGGATAGACTCGAAACTACATAAGCGAGAAGGTAAAGCGATCACGAACTTCAAGACCACTCTACCTGCTCCACAGTCAGATTTAGCACAGCAAACATTAAAAGATCCGTTCCTGTTTGATTTTTTAACTTTACATAAAGATCATTTAGAAAAGGATCTTGAAGATGGGCTGGTGAACCATATTCAAAAGTTCTTATTGGAACTTGGGCAAGGTTTTGCCTTCATGGGAAGACAATACCAAATTAATGTAGAAGGCGACCCATACCACCTTGACTTGCTCTTTTATCACGTCAAACTGCGAGCCTTTGTGATAATTGAAATTAAAGCCCGTGCATTCAAGCCTGAGGATGCAGGTCAGCTTAATTTCTATCTTTCGGCTGTGGACGATGCATTAAAACAGCCTGGAGATAACCCAACAATTGGGATCTTATTATGTAAAACAAGAAAGAAAATCAAAGCTGAATATGCTTTTCGGGATATTAACAAACCAATGGCAGCAATTGAATACGAGACAATGCTAACACAGGCACTCCCTGAAGATCTCAAGTCAAGTTTGCCAACCATTAAGGAAATCGAAGAAGAATTAGAGAAGGACGCAAAAGATGGATGAGGTTATTTTCAAGAACCACTTTTATATTTTCGAGTGTCTCTGAATCGACTAATTCTATTTTATTAATTCATCTAGATTACCAGTCATTTTTGTCATTAAATCCATCTCCAATCATTGCATGTTCCCATTCCCTAGACTCTTCATTTCTTTTCTCGTCCTTAGCAGCGAGCTTATACTGCTCTTCTAATGACATTTTTTTATATTTAAGTTTTTCTACAATTGCTTCAGTGGTAGGGGTTGATTTAAGCATTGGGATCAATCCCCATTGCTTTCCAGAATTCATCAAGTGTCTCATAGCTTTCAAGCTTGCCTTTTCTAGATTCTTTCAAAGCTTCAATAGTTTCAGCATTTGGTTCGTGAGTTCGAGTACAGGGCATTATCTCTCTCACAGAAGTCAAAAGAAATTCACTGATCGTCATGTGTTTTTTTGCGGCTAGCATTTTAATATAGGTTCTTTCATCTAACGAACACTCGACAGTTAATCTGACCTTTTCACGATGGTGATGGGCATTTGCACTCATAACTTCTCTCCTTGGTTACGCCTTTATTATAGCTGTCATTGTATTTTATGTAAATACGTAAACTACAACTTTATGACTTCAAATTGCAATTGAAAAGCTGAACAAAGAAGTTGAGATTTACAAAAAAATGGGAGAGAATTACATTCAAGAGAAGGGAACGAGGGAAGAGTTGATCATTTCCCCGCATTCCCCGATCTCTTCATACTAAAAAGTGAGTAATCCGATGTTTGATAAATTTACCAATCGAGCAAAGCAAGTGATTAAACTGGCGAAGCGCGAAGCTCAACGGTTGAATCACAACTATCTTGGGACAGAACACGTTCTGCTCGGATTACTGAAGTTAGGTCAAGGGGTCGCTGTCAATGTGTTGCGAAACCTGAATATCGACTTCGACACCGTACGCAGTGAAGTCGAAAAGCTGGTGGGATATGGACCTGAGATTCAAGTTTATGGCGACCCGGCTCTTACGGGTAAGGTAAAAAAAGTCTTCGAATATGCCAACGAAGAGGCCGCAAATTTAAATCACAATTATGTTGGCACTGAGCACCTACTTTTGGGATTACTCAGACAAACCGATGGCGTTGCTGCGCAAGTATTGGAAAATCTAAATGTCAATTTAAAAGAAGTTCGTAAAGAGGTCTTGAAAGAACTTGAAACATTTAATCTGCAACTCCCCCCCATAGGTGGTCCACCGCCAGGTGCAATACCTCCAAGTGCTTCTTCCGGGCAATCACAGGGCAAAACGTTTGAGAAAAATGGACATGGCAACTCCGGTTCCGACAAGATGCCAGCGCTAAAGGCTTATGGACACGATCTTACTGAAATGTGTCGTGAAGGAAAAATGGACCCCGTCATTGGACGTAAGGATGAGGTCGAACGGCTCATTTTGATTCTCTGCAGAAGAAGAAAAAATAATCCAGTATTAGTTGGGGAAGCAGGGGTAGGAAAGACAGCGATCGTTGAGGGGTTGGCCCAGGCGATTGTGAGAGGTGAAGTTCCTGATAATTTACGCAAAAAGCGTCTTATTACGCTGGATCTACCGCTGATGATTGCGGGGACGAAATATCGAGGGCAATTTGAAGAACGCATTAAAGCTGTCATGGATGAAATTAAGAAGAATGGAAATATTCTTCTGTTCATCGATGAGTTGCATACAATAGTCGGAGCAGGAGCTGCAGAAGGGGCTATTGATGCATCAAACATTTTGAAGCCAGCGCTTTCTCGCGGTGAAATTCAGTGTATTGGAGCCACAACGATCGATGAGTATCGAAAGCATATCGAGAAAGATGCTGCCTTAGAACGTCGCTTCCAGAAAATTATCGTTCAGCCCCCTACCATTGAAGAGACCATTGAAATTCTGACCGGTTTGAAAACGAAATATGAAGAGCATCATAAGTGCCTTTACGAAAATGAAGCATTAGAAGCTGCTGCGGTTCTTTCGGATCGCTACGTCCACGGAAGATTTTTACCAGATAAAGCTATCGATTTGATCGACGTAGCAGGTGCGAAAATGCGCATCTCTATGATGAATCAGCCACAAGATATCAGCAAATTCGAATCAGAAATCGAAGACTCGCGCCTCGCAAAAGAAGATGCCATCAGCAGACAAGAGTATGAAAAAGCTGCAAAACTGCGAGATAAAGAAAAAACTCTTCGAGATCAATTGCAGAAAATACGCACTGAATGGGAAGTGAACAAGGAAGAGCACGAAGTCATCGTCACCGCTGAAGATATTGCCACTGTAGTTGCAAGGGAAACGGGAATCCCCATCAATAGATTGACTGAAGGGGAAACGCAGAAAGTCCTCAAAATGGAGGAGATGCTTCGCAGTAATATCATCGGTCAAAATGATGCTGTCAGCACCATATGCCGAGCCATTCGCCGCAGCCGTGCTGGAATAAAGGATCCAAAGCGTCCTATTGGTGCGTTTATGTTCCTTGGTCCTACAGGAGTTGGAAAAACTTTGTTGGCCAAATTGCTGGCGGTCCATTTGTTTGGCGGCGAAGATGCCCTGATTCAAGTGGATATGTCCGAATATATGGAGAAATTTGCTGTCAGTCGTATGACAGGATCTCCTCCAGGCTACGTCGGACACGAAGAAGGGGGGCAGCTGACCGAACAGGTACGCCAAAGGCCATATTCTGTTGTTCTATTCGATGAAATTGAGAAAGCTCACCCTGATGTCATGGATATTCTTCTTCAAATCTTGGAAGAAGGTCGGCTGACAGATTCCTTCGGACGTAAGATTGACTTCCGCAATACTATTATTGTAATGACATCGAATGTTGGAGCCGATCTGATCAAAAAAGGTTCAGAAGTGGGATTTGGTGCTTCTGAAGATTCGCTAGATTATGATCGGATTAGAGACAAGGTTTTGAGTGCTGTCAGAAAGCACTTCAAGCCTGAGTTCCTCAATCGTTTGAATGATATCATTGTATTCCATCCCTTGAATCGCGAGCAGCTCCTGCAAGTGATCGAGCTTGAAATTAGCAAGATGCAAATAAGGCTGACCCAAAGAGAGATTATTCTTGAATTGGACAATGCAGCAAAAAGCTTCTTAGTGGAAAAAGGGTTCCAACCTGAAATGGGAGCACGTCCATTGCGCCGCACAATTGAGGAGTACTTAGAGGATCCTCTTGCAGAGAAAGTTCTGATGCATCCAAATGAAGGACGCAAATGCGTTGTAACAGTTGAGGGTGACCGTCTTGTCTTCATTGATCAAGAAGTTCATACTTTGACGCGAGAGAGTACTCTCAAAGCACCGGTTAAAACGTGATTCGTAGTAGTCCAGTTCTGGAGGATTTGAGGTGGGCGGGGACGGTTCTCGCATAATTTAACAACAGGTGGGATGGGACAGTTCTTCATAATTTAACAAGTAGGCGGAGGTGGTTCTGCATGTCTTAACAATTCTGAAGATTGTTAAGTTATGCAGAACCACCTCCGCCTACTTGTTAAATTATGTGAGAACCGTCCCCAGCCACCTGTTGTTAAATTATGCAGAACTGTCCCATCCCACAGGGTCTAACTTAATCTTGTGGTTAATTTTTAAAGTGTTTAATATTGGGCTTTTGCAAATTTACGATAGGAGTCCAATGTGAAACTTGTTCAATCTCTACTCTTTTCATTTCTTTTCGTTTTAGTGCCTACAATAATGTATTCTAAAACAGACTCCATTCATCATAAAATGATCGCAGACTTGGACATTATAAAAAATACTTTTGAAGTGATGTATGCTCCAAAGGATTGGAAGAAAAGCTATGCAGGTTGGGATTTGGATGAACAAATCAGCCTGGCTAAGTCGCAAGTGCATAGCAACCCCAACATGTCAATCAAAGAGTTTCAAAGCGTCCTAAAGGGCTTTTGCAATTCTACACGTGATTATCACGTCGGCATCACTTTTTATTCTACAGAAGCAGCTTATTTGCCCTTTCGCGTGCAAAGTGGTGGCCAAGGCCGATATTTTCTTACATGGATTGATAATGTCCAAGTTCCTCCAACTTGGAATGTCGGTGACGAGGTATTGTTGTTTGATGGCATCCCCACCGATGATGCAATTGCGCAAATTAAATCGACAGACCTTGGGAATCCCGAATCCCTTACTGATCAAGGTTTGGCAGAAATATTTCTTACCGCACGGCTAGGTTCACTTGGAAAACAGGTACCAAAAGGTCGAGTCTTTGTCACGCTCAAGCATCGTGATGGGACTGTTTTTGACTATCCAATGAGGTGGGATTACACTCCCGAGAAAATCACTCATACGCCATTTGCTCAGGCCATGGCAATGTCATTTAATAAAAAGGATGCAGGTGCAAATTCAAGTTCAATGCCTAAGAAATCATTGTGGAGTCACTCTTTTTTCAAAAAGGAGATGACCGCTGGTTTTTATAAAGGATATTTAGATGCATTAAGTCCTTATAAAGGGGACGAGGCTCGCTTAATAGGCAGTCGGATAGGCTTTTTGCCTGATTTGGGACAATTAATATGGGCATCAGATTACACTAGTTATTTTGATGCCTATCTTTATGAAAACGAGCAGCATCAAATCATCGGATATGTCCGCATTCCAGACTACTTGGGAATCGATGCTGGAGCTCGAGAGTTTCAGCACCTGATGGACCTTTTTGAGCGGACAAGTGACGCTTTGGTCATTGATCAAACCAATAATCCTGGCGGTCATTTGTTTCATGTATATGCCCTCGGTTCAATGCTTTCTGAGTACCCATTGCACGTGCCCTCTCATCGTGTATCGCTGACTCAAGAGGATATCTATTTTGCATACGATGCATTAGATGAGATACATTCAACGGAGATGGGTCGTCTAATGGCGCACGAGGATACTGAAGATGCCGAGGAGCCCACGCTTACGGGATATCCAATCACACTCAATGTGATATTTGGTTTGATCCGATATTTTAATTTTATTATCGACGAATGGGATGCAGGACGATCGATCACTCAGGTAGCGCCCATGTATGGAATTGACTACATATGGCCATCTCCGTCAGTGCAATATACTAAACCCATCCTGTTTATGGTTAATCACTTAGCCTTCTCATGTGGAGATTTCCTGCCCGCGATTTTGCAAGACAACAACCGAGCGACAATTTTTGGAACGCGCACTGCAGGAGCAGGTGGGTATGTGTTAAGTCATGCGTATCCAAATAGATTTGGCATTTCTCATTTTTCATTTACAGGTTCAATAGCAGAGCGAGTAGATAGCAGTGTTCTTGAGAATTTGGGTGTTGTTCCTGATATTATTTATGAGGTGACTGCCGCCGACTTGCAAAATAATTACAAGGATTATGTCAATGCGGTAAATGCTGCTGTCATGGACCTCATATCTCCAAAGCCTCTTGAGCAATTCGAGGTAGATGAACTATGAGGTAGAGCGGGATAGAAAGTATCCCGTTATCGAAAGATAGAGGAGCTTGAGAGATGCGAATACCTATTTTTGATGCTTTTTCTTCCATAAATTGATGCAGAGATTTTAGCTTTCCCCTTGGGCCAGATTTAACTTCAACGGGAATGATGTGGCGACCTATCGTTAAAAGGTAATCGACTTCTGCTTCACTTCCTGTTTTCTCACGTTGCCAATAAAAAAGCTGTTCTTCTCTGTGCGGATCCGAATAGGCCAGCAATTCTTGCCCCACAAATTGCTCAGCTAGCGCTCCAGCATTAATTTGGATCAAATCTTCCTTCCAAATAGTTTCTGGATCTAGTTGCAAAGCCCTTTGTAATAGTCCGATATCAAGAAAGAGTGTTTTAAACATTGAACGTTTTAGTTGGCTAGATAAGGGGATACCTGCCGCCGAAGAGGCATAGATCGGGCGGAACAGTCCTGCCCACTCTAGTTGTTCTAATGCGTATTTGAGTTCTCTCGAACGGATATGTGCATCAATTTTAGAGTACTTAAACTGCTGTCCAATTGTTTGAGGCAAACCGTCAAATAGAATGCGCAAATACTTTTGTTCAGCTTCGGTAGCATATTTAGAAAAATCAGCCCGATAGGTGGAAAGCAGGATGTCTTGAATTTGGGCACATTCATATAATGATTCTGTTTGGCAATACTTAGCAACGGCAGCTGGCATGCCTCCCGTTAAAAAATATTCCTTTACTAGCTGGAGCATCTCTAGATGTAGGTTGGGAGATGGAGGCTTTCGAATCTTACAAGAGGTCAGTTGTTCTAAAAGCCCAGACTTACCTCGGGCTGAGAGATACTCTTCAAAGGAGAGGGGTTTTAGATAGAGAAATTGAACTCTGCCAACTGGGAATGAAAACTTGCCGTTGATGAGAGCAAATTCCATCAAAGAGCCCGCTCCTATGACATGAAGAGACTGTAGTTTTTCTTTAAAGTAGCGCAAAGCAACGATAGCTTTAGGACATGCTTGAATTTCATCAAGAAAGAGAAGTGTTTTCCCAGGTAATATGGGGGTATCTAGAATCCTCTCAAGGCGTGAGCATATTTGAATGGGATCGAGCGTTTCAAAACAGGCAATTGCTTCTGGTTGAGCTTCAAAATTGACTGATACGGTTGACTCAAATTCTCTTTTGCCGAATTTTTCTACAAGATATGTCTTTCCAACTTGCCGAGCTCCACGAAGCAATAAGGGGTAATGAGTTGGATTTTTTTTCCATTGCCTAAGACCCTGCTCCAACATTCTGTCCATTTTTTCGCCCTTCATATGGTTAATATATAGGGTTATTTTAGCCAATCGTATGGACAAAATCAAGGAAAAATATACGTATTATGTGCATCTTTTCATTATCGGGATGTAGGGATATGGGCTTGTCTTATATTTATCTGGATGACGACCTATCAACAGCCTCCAACAGGAATCGCCATACTTAATAGACTCAGGCCAATTGTAAAGATTAATAGGCTGGAGTTTATAGAGCTTTTTAATTTGATTAAAAGTAGTATCCAAATCTAATTCCAACATCCACTGATCGCCGTCAATGACAATATTTTTTATTTTAATATTCCATACGAAATCATCTTTCCATTTTAGCGCTTTCTCATTATAATAAAAGAAACTTGACTCATGCCAAGACAATGTTTTTAATATGGCATATTCATGTGAAGTTTCTAGTTCCTCAAATTTTTTATCCGGATGCATCAAAAGCACGCTCTCTTGAAGATAAGAGACTAAATCTTGGATTTTTTGTTGATCGACAGTAAGAATCCATTTAGATTCTAACCGCATTGTACTTGGGCATCCCTCTTCAAGCCCCCCATTATGCATAATATCAACAATTTCGCGATGAATTGTTCCTTGAATCCACATAGCTTCGGGGTTCGATTGGATCATTGCTGACGTAGATTGATCTACTTCAACACTAGCGAAGACATTTGTAAAACACGCAATTAAAACAAGCAATACATATTTACTCATAAAAAACCTAGTTAATTCAGTTTAAAAAATAAATTGTAGATTATATTATATATAAAGTCAACGTTTTCATCATTTCTCTGAGAATCCAGATTTCTCATCCCTTTTTATTTCGCCGTTAATTTATCAGAAAGGGACTCCACGCGTCTATCATGAGAATCAAACAAATTTGACAAAGACTCATCGATTTTCTTCAAAGCAAGCTGACAATAAAACTTCCCAATCTCAAGATCATTGCCAATAAGTTCCGGTTTTCCTTTGGCTTGGCTCAAATCGCGATCTAACCTGCTCAACACTGCCGTCATCGTATAAATACTCATTGCTGAAGTAGCTAAGCGATCGAGCAGAAGCTGTTGTTCCAACACTTGTTCCTTATGTTTTGCTAAGGAGCGCACCACAGCAATGCCAAATCGTCGGATTGCCCTAGAAAGCTGAGCTGCCTCTGCCTGTAATTCAGGAGACCTTACAGGAGGCTTCGAGGCATTCCACCGTCGATAGCTCCGTTGAGCATACCCCCACAAGGCTTCGATGAATTTTGGTGGGCTCTTGAGTTGGTCTACAATAGTTTTGAGTTCGATCCCCACATCTCGCATCCCGACTGCACCGATAAAAGCACGCATCACTTCATTGGAACCTTCTCCAATCATATTCAACCTAGCATCTCTCATCATCCGTTCAAACGGTTGATCCGTAAAGAAGGAACGTCCTCCATAGATTTGCATGGTATCATACAAAATCGTCCATACCGAATCACTTGCAAAAACTTTCAATATGGCCGCTTCCAGCATGATGTCGTCTACACCAGCGTCGATTAACCCTGCCGTCAGATACGTCGTTGACTCCATGGCATATGCATATGCTGACATGTTGGCAATCTTTTGTTTGACGAGTCCAAATGATGCGAGGGGTCTCTTAAACTGATATCGACTGCGTGCGTGTTCAATTGCTCGTTTGACGAGGTACTTGGCGGCACCAGTGCATGTCGCCCCAAAAGCTGTTCGACCATAGTCTAAAACTGTGAGGCAAACGCGGAGTCCCCCTCCGATTGGTCCCAATATGTTCTCAGCAGGCACTTCCATGTTGTCGAAAGCAAGATTCGCAGTTTTAGTTCCACGCATTCCCACTTTTTCAAGAGCTGGATTTGTAACCTTAAACCCCGGCATATCGGGGGTTACCAAAAATGCTGTAATTTTGTCTTGCTTCCCTTGCGGAGTATCGATTTCAGTACGTGCCATGACGGTTAAAACATCAGCGATGCCCCCATTTGTGGTCCATTGCTTTTTCCCTGTGATGCGATAAATCTGGCGACTTGGATCATAGATAGCGCGCGTTTCAATGGCGCTGGCATCTGAGCCTGCATTGGGTTCCGTCAAAGAAAAGGCAGCAAAGAGCTCCCCATGCGCAAGAGGTTTGAGCCACCGTTCTTTTTGGGCAGGAGTACCAAAAATGAGGAGGGCTCTTAAACCAATGCTTTGATGGACATTCACAAATAGAGCAGTGGAAGCGCAACGTGCCGCCAGGAGTTCGATGGCGTGGCAAAAAGAGGTCTGTGTCATTCCTAGTCCCCCATATTCTTTGGGGACGGTCATGCCAAGGATTCCAAGCTTGCTCAACGATTGTATGACAGAATCAGGAATGGTTGCATTGCGATCGATCCAATCAGGATCGATTTCATTTTCGGCGATTTGAGACAGGGTTGTTTGAATAGATTGAGATGTAATACGCTCTTGCTCAGTGACTTCTGGAAATGGAAGAGTATGGGTGGGGTCAAACACGCCAAAGTAAAGTTGTTTGGCAAAGCTGGGTTGTTTTACAGTAGAAAAGAGGAGCTCTTCCGCGAGTTTTGTT
>Ga0207056_1010_pt1 | contig 56284 bp, 50 predicted proteins | sample Alteio_BWMinCont_58_FD_153289 | JGI IMG/M metagenome (GOLD analysis project Ga0207056, IMG submission 153289) | Enriched cells from forest soil in Barre Woods Harvard Forest LTER site, Petersham, Massachusetts, United States -... | ecosystem: Environmental > Terrestrial > Soil > Temperate forest >... | reverse complement strand
CTTTACTGCTTCCTCATTTATATAATCCCTAACGACAGGAGAATCCCTTCCCAGACGTTCGCGCAGCCATGAAGTTAAACACCTTATATGACATGTGTTTTTTTTCTGTAATCTATGTGTTCTCCCTCTTCCTATGTTAGGGTGTGTTTTGTTATAAAGAAAATTATTAAGCTTTTCAATAACTGGAAGCATATCTTGAGAAGAAGATTTTAATGTAATAAGAGCTTCAAAAAATTCCGGTGTCAGTTCTTTCAAAGTTAAATTGTTATATACCAAATCAGTGGTGTGGGTCTTACTTATTGCAGGACTTCCTTCCCCAGTGTTAATAATTGTAAATGAGTATTGATCTTCGCTTGTTCTTCTGATTTGATATAAAACGGCATGCGTCAGAGAACCGCCTGGAATGATCACACAAGGTCTAAGATTTTCATCTATATCTGGACTATACGGAGGGAGTGAACGAAGTTTCTCCATGAGTAACGCCGAGTACTCTTCTTTACTTATCCTTAATGTACATGTTCCTGGTAGAAAATAACTGGTTCCAGCTAAATTTAATTCAGCAATTATTCTGCTAATATTCGCTTTGTTCGAAATCGAGTCAGGATGGTGAACTAAAAATTGAGCGAGTTGCTTTGCAAGATATTCACAATTTTCAGGCATGAAACCCTCAGATTTGAAAACTAAGGACTCATCTGAATCGAGAAGTAATCCATAAAAACGAGCAATTTCCGCCCTAGCTTCTTTGCAGGCATTGATTGCTTTGAGGGTTGATTTGTTTTTGTCCAGTTCAATACGAAGTAAGGCAAGAGCACCTATGAGTTCTTTCTTAATCCCTTCGGCAGATACATCACTTTTAAACGATTGCTCAAGATGAGAAATATTTTCCTCTGCATCTTTGATGAGTGATGAAATACCAGAAATATTTACTGTGACATCACCTTCATGAAATACGGAAACATTTTTGGGATTTTGCTTCGACAACACCGTTCTCATTTCTTCCACGAGAGATTGAGAGTATGCAAGATTTTTTTTCTCCCGGTTCATTTCAGAAATTTTTCTTCGTACACCTTCCTCTTGATTTTTCAACTCGAAATATAGTTCTGAAGCTGCTTCTTGTAATTTTTCCGCTATAGGATGCCTTCCCAGTAGTTTAATCTTAGCCATGTCTGCTATTACAGCATTTCTTTCTGCTTGAATCTTTCTTAACTGCTCATCGAGTGGCGTTAAATCATCAGTTGCACTTAATGTTGTAGCTGAGGCAGCCTCTTTGCTCCTAGATGGCTTCATAGACAGGATTAATGAGAGTTTTTTGCCCCAGATATCTTCCTTTGCTTTAAAATTTGCCTCAATTCTTTTTCGAACACTTTCTAAAGTAGCCTTCATTTTCTCAAGAGCGGGCTGAATTGTCGCTCGTAATTTTACCGCAGCAGGATGATCTGCAGGAAGCGGAGCGAGCTCTTCTAGGTCTGCAGTTCCAGATTTTATATCTGCCTCAATTTTACCAAGTTGATCGCCCAAGCTGTCTATAGCCTGATGTGCGCTTTTTAATTCCTCTTCGCTACTCAAAGTTCTTTCTTCTAAGATGCTATCCGCTTCCTTTTGCAGTGCATTTTCTTGTCTTATGAGTGCTGAGGATGAAAATTTATCCCAGATGGCTTGTTTTTCGAGTATCTTCTTTTGTTTCTCTTGTTTCTCTTGTTCAATAGCTTTTCGAATATTACTTAAGATTGATTTCGTTGCTTGCTGTAATATCTTTAAGGGGTCTGTGATTTTTATTTCATCGGGCTGCCATAGATGAGTTGCTACTATCTCCCCGACGCGATCTCGAAGCTTTGCCGACTGATTAATTGCCTCGTTGAGCTGATTGAGTTTAAGAGATAACGATTGAAGATCTTTAATGCCTTTTTGATTTTGGATGTCACTTAAACATTCTGCAGCGATTGCTGCGATTGGAGCATCAGATTTTTCTAGAGAAGATTTTAAGTGTTTAAGAACTATCTCAAAATTTTGGAATTCGGATGAACTGCTGAAAGATATAGTCATAAAAATACTTTAAATGTGATGTCTGTTATATACTTTTATAATAGCATTACATTATATAATTAAACAGTCATAAAATTGGATATGAATCATTGAACAGTAATTTAATATATGATAATATTAAGGGAAATGAAACGTATTTTTTATTCAAAATAAGGACCTTTATGTCTGTAAGCTCAATAGATGAGTATGAATTGAGAAAAAGAAGAGAGAAGAGAAGGGAACATTATCAAATATATCAAGCGATTATAGATGTCATGAATAGCGGCAACGTTGATAAGAGTAATCTGGTCACTACTGTTGCAGAGTTGTCACAGTTCAATGGACGATGTGTCTCTGTAAGAAATACTAACAGTCAAACTGAAGACTCAGATCGGTACCCAAGCCATCTCAGTAGTATTGCTGAAGATCTTTTACGCAAAAATTTTGTGAATACAGCAAAAAAAACAGAAAAGCCTCTTTCTGATAGAACAAAGGCCAAAAGCAACTCCAATAACACCTCTAACAGTTTAGCTGGAATCTTTGCAAATCACATATGCTGAGCTTTATCTAATGATAGCGAAGTCTGCAAAGAGGTTTTTGGGAGAATAATGATTGACGTCCATTGAATGGATCAATGCGAGGCCATTGTGCTTGTGAAGATGTTCTATAAGACGATCCAATTTTTCTTTCGGACCTTGGGCGTATATTTCGACATTGCCATCAGGGAGGTTTCGAACGGTTCCTTTGATCTCCAAACGTCGTGCATAATGCAGAACTGCAGCCCTGAAACCCACACCCTGTACTTGACCCGATACAATGAGATGCATTTCAAGAATCGGCATATTGTTATTTTCCATCAATGTCGTTCCTAATTAACCACATTCTTCCTGACAGACTACCTCTTCCTCAAGAATTGTAGAAGCCTCTTCGAGTGGAAAGTTTTTGATCAAGTCTAGAATCATGTCTGGATTGTTAGCTTTGCTAATCAATTCGCGGAAAGCGCGTGTTCCGGCCGATTTCTTTAGATACCAACACCCCACGCGTCGCATATCGACTGCTACGCGATGAGGCAAGTGGTATTTACAAGTGAACAGAAAGTGTTGTAACAAGGCTTGCCGATGGTCTTCAATTGTGCGGATGACTGGATCTTCTCCAGTCAGCAGTCGAATAATGTCTTCGACAACCCAGGGTTGACCCATAGTTCCGCGTGAAACCAGAACGGCATCACATTGCGTATATGAAAACATCCTTTCAGCGGCTGCAGCGTCAAAAACATCCCCGTTGCCAATCACTTTAATAGTTGTTGCCGCCTGCTTGCAATCTCGGATGTAATCCCAATTTGCAGGGCCTTTGTAAGCCTGCTGGCGGGTTCTGCCATGTATGCAGATGGCTTTGGCCCCTGCCTGTTCTGCAATGCGGGTAATTTGAACAGCATTTATGCTATTTTCATCCCATCCAGCGCGAATTTTCACGGTTACAGGTATGTTGACAGCAGCCACCATATTGGCAATGACGTCGCCAATGAGTTCTGGTGTTTTCATCATTCCTGATCCGCTACCATCCTTCGTTACCTTATCGACAGGGCATCCGCAGTTGAGATCGACGACGTCAAAACCAAGTTCTTCGATGATTTTTGCTGCTTGACCTGCGATGTTTGGTTTGCTCCCGCAAATTTGCCCCCCTATCGGATGCATCGAAGGGGCATAATCTAACATGTGGAAGGTGTGTTGATCATGGCGAATGAGGGCATCCATTTTGACCATTTCGCAATACATCAAACCAGGCTTATAGAGCGCTGACATTTGCCTGAAAGGAAAGTCAGAACAGCCTGCTAGAGGTGCGTAAAAGATGTTATTTGGGAGAGTCGTATGGCCGAGTTGAAAGGCGGGTTTAAGAAAGGGGTGTTTGTTCACGCAAGAAGCCTTTGAATGATGCCGTTGAGGATGCTTAGAGCAAAGAACGCAATCATGGGGCTAATGTCGATGACACCCAATGGGGGAATGATGCGGCGGAATAGGTTTAAGTAGGGATCGGTGTAGAAGGCGATAAAGTGCATGAATTTATTATTTTGCAACTCTGGAATCCAAGATGCGATGATACGAGCAAATATCATGATCGTATACGTTTGAAAGAGGAGATTAATGATTTGACTAAGCATTGAGATACAACGGGTTAAAAATAAAGCAAATTATACCCGTAATCAGAAAATGAGTCAACCCGCACATCCACCTCTTTAAAGGATGAAATATGAAGGCTGAAGGATAAAGAAGAGCAATTGTATAACAGAATTCATCCTTCAGTCTTCATATTTCATCCTTTAAAGAGAGGATGCTTACTATCCTTCTTATCCTGCCGCTTGCGATCCTGCATATCCTGTTACTTTTCTTCTTCGACGTTTCAGGCTTTAGTGTGATGCGTATGCCTGCAAATCCTGTTAATTTTCTACTGAGACGTTGCATGGTGAGTCTGTTTTAGCTCGGCGATGGAGGTGTTTTGCGTGATAAATGTATGATAGACGAGTCTGTTCACATAGGTTTCTAGAATGATTCCGGCCACTAAAAAGGTAACAATTGCTGAAAGACAATAGCCCAAACCATAATAAATCGGTCCCATTTTTAACGTAACCAGAGTAAATAGCGCATTCGTGCATAGAAAAACAATCTGCACTGCAACGGCTCCTCTTTGATAGTCGTAATACGAGAGCAAAATGATAGCAAATAGAGTGATTATTTGAAATGATGCTCCAATGATGGCATATCGAAATGTTCCAATGTTATAAAGAGAAATTTGTAAATACTCTAGTATGGCTGGAGCCATGATAAGGGTGACAATGCAAATGACACCTTGTATTAAAAAAGCATTATAAAAAAGACTTCTCATCGACTTCAGTAAAGCTTGATATCGGTTCTGTATTTCTCCATAGTTATTATGCTCTAAAATTCCCTGATAAAACCTTACATAGTGCTCAAAAAAATCCGTTTCCTGATTCAGCACGAAAGAAGCCATCACCGGAATAATTGTTAAATACGCCAAAAACATCAAAGTGTTGTATGTTGGATAAACTAACAGATTGTTCGAGAGCACCTCAGCTTCCGGGGCAAATAGCATGATGCCCTTATCAATCCAAATAGCTAAGTTGTAACAAAGACCCCCAAGAGCTATCACCCAGTACTTTTTGAAATAGGGCAAAAGGTCAAACGGTTCGGAAATTTTAGGGGAATATGAGGCCAATATGGATGCCAGGAGCGATATTAAAATAAAAGCGGACCCAATATTAAATCCTAGAAGCAAACCTATTTCTCCGTATAAGGAATGGAGATAGGTTCCAGAAGCTACTGCAAGGATAGATCCGATCACAATCCCCCATGTGACTGTAGTGTAGTATTTTAGGCTTGTTAAAAAAACCATGCAGAGCCAAATGGAGGTCACAATCATAAAATTCACAATCGCTAAAAAAGCCGTTACCGCAGACATTTTGGCGAAGAATATATAAAAAATGATCGGAATAGGAAAAGAACATCCTAATAGCAACAAAAGGGATCCAATGAGAATACCTGAGGTATTATTGAAATTATTAGTATAAACGCTGTCTGAGAGGTATCGAGTGACTAAAACTGTGATGGGAGCAGAGATAATTAAAGAGAATGCAAAGTTATAGAAAATAATTGCACGAAATTCTTTTACAGGCTCTGTGAAGCCTAAATAATAGCTTGTAAATAGATGCAGAAAGGCAAGAATAAGAACAGTGGCAATCCAATATCCCGAAGAGACCATGACAGAGTATAAGTAGCCTCTTAGCACGCCTGTCAGATTATTTTGCTGAAGCATTTGCCGTAAGGCAAAACCTACACCTGCCATAAATCCCTCAGTAGACTTCTTGTGTTGTTATGATTACAAAACATTGCACGCCGTCGCCGCAGCCAAAATCTGTAAGTCCCTCTCCAGAAGTAGCTGTAATGCCTACCTGTGAAATGTTCAATCCCATGACTCGAGCTATATTGCCCCGCATATCGGGAATTCTCTTTTTAAAATGGGGCTTTTTCCCTTCAATCGTGACGGCAACATGAGAAATTTTTTGATTTCCAAGTGTTTTGACCCCTTCTTTAAGATAGACTTCACTATCTGTGATTCCAGCTTTAATGCAAAGATCATCTGCAATGGCCCCTAAAATAAGAACTCCTGTTACAGATGAAATGGCATTACAGATAGCGTGAAACACGACATCACCATCAGAATTTGCGTTGAAACCGGGAGTATCTTCAAAAATTAAGCCTGCGATAATACATGGTTTGGAAGCATCTGGAGAGAGAAATCGATGGCTATCTTGCCCAATGCCAGTTCGCACAATCATCGACATATAACATTCCTTATGTTTTTCAGCAATTCAACCACGAACAAGCCTATTCCACAGGTCGATAGGAAACGACTTGGTAGAAAAGTAACAGGATATGCAGGATCGCAAGCGGCAGGATAGGAAGGATAGTGTTTATCCTCTTGATATTCAAAGAATTGCCAATTGAGCTGCGGCCGGGGGCCGCAGCTCAATTGGCAATTCTTTTGAAATTACAAGTGGATGCTCATTATCCTTCCTATCCTGCCGCTTGCGATCCTGCATATCCTGTTACTTTTCTACCAAGTCGTTTTCTACACCAGCGTGATATTTATATTTATGTACAAATGTTTGTAAATTCTGTTACAGGTTCATGAATCTTGTTGTATTTTGAAGTCCCGTTTTGCTGCCTCGACTATACAGGATTCTAATGTTTTTGGATCAGATACTTTTCCAATAATTATTTGCTTACTGAGCACTTTTCCCCCTTGCCGTTGTTCCGCCAAGAGAGTAAGTTTATCAACTTTGATGTGTGTGAACCCATTGCGGGCAGCAAATACGCGGATGCGCGACAAATGATAAAGCGCTTCGGCAGGTTTTGGTGGTGTGCCGAACCGGTCTTGTATTTCTTCCCAAATCCCATCCACTTCTTCCCAAGACACCGCTTCACCAAAGCGCTGATAAAACTCCATGCGCAGCGTGACTTCATTAATATAATCTTCTGGCAAACGTGCATCAATAGGAATCTCTATTTTTGTATCATACATGGTAACAGGAGCCTGACCTTGAAATGTTTTAACGGCCCTTTTTAACATTTTGCAGTACAAGTGGAATCCAATCGCAGCTACATGTCCCGATTGTTCAGTTCCTAAAATATTTCCAGCTCCTCTTATTTCTAAATCCCGCATCGCCAGCTTCATCCCCCCTCCATAGCCTGAGGATTCAGCTAATGCATTCAAACGCTTACGTGAGGTGTCGGTTAATTTATGGAGACCTCGTACAAGGAAATAGGCATATGCCCTTCTGTTCCATCTTCCAACCCGCCCCCTTAGCTGATAAAGATCTGCCAAGCCGAAATGGTCAGCTCGTTCGATGAGGATTGTATTTGCATTGGGAATGTCGATTCCGTTCTCAACGATTGTAGTAGCGACAAGAACATCGATTTGGCCATTTTTAAAGGCATGAAAGACCTGATCGATTTCATCCGAATGCATTTGTCCATGCCCTACAGCCACACGAGCTTGTGGCAGCAGCTTCTTAACATGATCAGCAGTCTCATAGATTGTTTCCACTCGATTGTGAATGATGAACGCCTGCCCATCTCGAGCCAATTCCCGAAGCAATGCGTTTTTTAAAACCTGGTCGTTAGGCTCTGTGACGATTGTACTAATAGGAAGTCGATCTTGCGGTGGTGTATTGATTACAGACATCTCTCGGGCACCTACGAGAGACATATGTAAAGTTCTCGGAATTGGTGTCGCAGACAATGTCAAGCAATCGACATTGAGTTGAATTTTCTTTAAATGCTCCTTAGCTTTAACGCCAAAGCGTTGTTCTTCGTCGATGATAATTAAACCAAGGTCTTTGAATTTGACATCTTCACTAATGATCCGATGCGTGCCAATGACAATGTCAACAGTTCCTTTGGCGACACCTTCCAGTGTTTCGCGTATTTCTTTTGCGGAACGAAAACGGGACAAAACCCCAATAGTAACGGGGAAGTTTGCCATGCGCGCACAAAAGTTCTCAAAATGCTGCATGGCTAATACAGTCGTGGGAACAAGCACTGCAACCTGTTTTTTTCCATCCACCACCGCTTTAAAGGCTGCACGCATGGCAACTTCTGTCTTGCCATAGCCGACGTCTCCACAGACCAGTCGGTCCATCGTTTTTGTCGACACCATATCTTTCTTAATGGCTTCTATTGCAGCTAACTGGTCTTCGGTTTCTTGATAGGGAAAGTTTTCTTCAAATTCCAACATATCCGGACTATCAGTTGCATAGACATACCCAGGCTGCATCGAGCGTTTTGCATAAAGCTCTAGGAGGTCTTTGGCATAGACTAAAATAGCATTTTCTGTTTTTTCCTTCGTCGTTTTCCAACGGGAGCTTCCTAAAGTATGCATTTTAGGCTCTTCCTCATTAGCGCCTATATATTTGCTTATGAGATAGGCTTGGCTGATGGGGACATAAAGCTTAGATTCATTTGCGTATTCAATTTGGAAGAATTCTGAGGGGATTCCATTATGATCAGGACGCTTTTCAATACCGAGAAAACGGCCTATTCCATTATTCATGTGAACGACCATCTCACCGGGAAGAAGATCGTACATCTCTGAAGGGGTCGTATGGTAAGTGCTACGCTGTTTTTGACGTCGGATTTTGAAGCGTTGAGTGACCTCTGTCATTGGCAAAATCATCAGGTGTGAGTCAGGCAGAACAAAACCACTCGATAAATAATTAATGTGAAATGTGGTCTGTTGTGGAATGGAGATCTTGCCATGCTGAATTTTTTCCTGAAACGCCGCTTCTTCCCGTTCTGTTGCGCATAACACATGCAGTTTGAAATCTGCGTGAGGCAATTTATGAAGGGCACTCAGGATATCTTGTCCGGATATTTCCAGGTTTTCAGATGCTTGAGGAACTAAGTAGCTGCCGATAGGAACAAATGGATTTTGCCATCGCTTTGCTTCCCACTCCCGATTGAACATTTGAAATGATAATTTGTATAGGGATGCTTTCTCAGAATAGTAGCCCGCTCCTTGCTGCTTATCTAAAACGCGTACTTCGCTTAATTCCTCAATCGGTTGTTGAGTAAGAAAAATTTTCTGCAGCGGCTGGATTTGATCTAAAAAGGCCTCGATGCTGCTAAAAGCACTCGAAGGGGTTCCGCCAATATTCACCAAATTTGCATACCGGTCTTCTAGAGCAACGAGATCATCTAAAATAATCAGCGTATCTTTTCCCAAATAATCAATTACAGAGTTGGTGTGAGTGCTTTTTTTCAAGAGTTCGAGCTCTTGTGCGGGAGGAATATTTGCTTCTTGAATGGGTAAAATCGATTTCTGACCAATGGGATCATATGTTCGCAAGGAGTCAATATCATCTCCCCAAAACTCTATTCGGTAGGGTTCGGGTGTCGATACAGGAAACACATCGACAATACCGCCACGAACTGCAAATTCCCCTTTATCAGAGGCGATAGGCTGCCGTTTGTACCCCATTTCTGAAAGACGTTCTATCAATTTCTGCAAAGGGAAGGATTCCCCCACGCGGAGTGTGAGGTATAACTTATGAAAGCTCTCGCGGGATATCACTCTTTGCAAGCACGCTTGCAGACCAGTTAAAATGATGTAGGGCTGTGCAGCTGTGGACACTTCACGCAAGGCCTTATAACGATCTCCCACAATGTCTGGGCTTGGAGCTATCTGATCAGAAGGGAGGGTTTCCCATGCAGGAAAATCTAACACTGGGGCATCGGTGAAAAAGGCAAAATTGTTATAGAGCTGCACCTCTTCTTGGCTAGCTCCAGTCAGCATTAGTACTTGTTTTCCCGTTGCTTTTTGGGCAATAGCAGCCACAAGGGCTTTGGGAGTATTCCACAGCTCTTCAATGAGAACGGAGGAGTCAGATTGCAAAGCATGTTCTAAAGCACGCAATTGATCATTAGCAAGTAATTGATTCAAGATCATTCTAAAATAGCCCATATTTTTCTTTTATAAACTCTTTAGCCGTTGCTAAAGCTTCTTCAATCTTATGAGGGGCCTTTCCGCCAGCTTGCGCACTATTCTGCTTACCGCCTCCGGAACCTTCAATAATTGGTGCAATGGCTTTAATAATTTCTACAGCTTGAATTCCTTTTGCTCCCAAATCATCGCTGACGCGGACAAATAACTGACATTTTTCTGTTTCTGCCATTCCCAAGACAACAATTCCCGACTTCAGCTTGGCAACAACCTCTTCAGCACAACTGCGCAGTTCTTCAGGAGGCAAGTCGACTTGTGCTATAACTAGCGTGCCTTGTTTTAGAGGTTCTCCATTTGAAACCAATTGTGTGACAAGAGTCGCAGTCTGCCCTTTTTTGGCGTTTTTGAGTTCTTGAGAAAGCTTTTTGTTTTCCTCTAATAGCTTCTCAACCCGTTCATACAATTTCTGAGGCTGAGTTTTCAAGAGAGTTGCTGTTTGGTGTACTAATTCTTCACTTTGACGAGACAGCGCTTCAGCATCCTCTCCAGTCACAGCTTCGATGCGGCGCATTCCTGCTGCAATGCTGCTTTCTTTGGCTATTCTAAATAGACCTATGCTGCCAAGAGCGCTGACATGAGTTCCTCCACAGAGTTCTTTCGAAAAATCAATGTCGACAACGCGAACTCGGGAATCATATTTCTCCCCAAAAAATTGCTTAATATCCTGTTTTTTTTGGGCCTCTTCATAGGGTATTTCATAGAGTGATACGGTAGTATTTTCGCGAATTTTTTGATTGACGATGTTCTCGATTTGCTCGATTTCTTCTTTTGAAAGGGATTTGTGATGGCTAAAATCAAATCGAAGTCTCGCAGGATCAACCACAGAACCCGCTTGCTTCACATGCTCTCCTAAGATTTTATGTAGCGCCCAATGCAAAAGATGTGTTGCGGTATGATTTCTCTGAATTTTGTGACGTCGTGTGACATCTACTGTTGCCGTTACAAGATCTCCGACATTCAATTGGCCATTTTGCAACTTACCAACATGCCCAATAACGCCTTTAAACGGGGAAGTACAATCTGTGACAGTGAAGGCGGCTTGAGCGCTTTGAATGGTTCCAGTATCGCCTACTTGTCCTCCCATTTCTGCATAAAAGGGGGTTTGATCCAAAATCACAATCCCTTCGTCGCCAGCGTTCATTTGAGTGACAAATTCATCATTCATTACAAGTGCTGTAATGTGACCTTGAGCCGTTGTTTGATCATATCCGAGAAATACGCACTCTTTATTTTTGTGAACGTAATCTGCAAAAAGATTGCTCGTCGCAAGTTGTTGGCTTGTTTTTTGTGTATTTCGAGAACGTTCACGTGCTTGCTGTTCTAATTGTTGATAGCGTTCTAAATCGACAGAAAGTTCTGCATCTTTTGCCATTAGCAAGATCTCTTCAATGGGCAAACCATAGGTGTCTTTAAGTTTAAAGGCATCATCACCAGAAATGAGTTTATTATGCTTTTGAGAGTTTTCCATGATCGAAGACAATAGATTGCCTCCACGACGCAACGTACGGAGAAAAGCCTCTTCTTCATTCGTAAGCACATCTTCGATCCGTCCTTGCGCTTTTGTCAATTCTGGATAATCGCTTCCCATTGTTTGAACTAGTGTTGGCAGTACTTTTGCCAAAAAGGGTTCTTCCATGCCCAAAGTACGTCCATAGCGCACTGCTCGGCGAAGAATTTTGCGTAAAACATAGCCACGATCAATATTGCTTGGTTGTACACCGTCTGCTATGGCAAATGCCAAAGCTCGTAAATGGTCTGCAATCACTCGAAAGGCAGGTGCCCGCGCATGATCAGTAATATCGTATTTTACATGAGAAATCTGTTCGACTTGACGGATCAGACTTCGTAATACGTCAGTTTCAAAAAGGCTGTCTACATTCATTTGCAGACTTATGACGCGCTCCAGACCAGCCCCTGTGTCAATCGAAGGACGCGGAAGAGGGTCCATCACACCATCAGCAGTGCGATTGTATTGCATGAAAACCAAATTCCAAAACTCCAAAAAACGCTCCCCGCTGACATCTTCGACGGGTGTTTTTGCGGTTCCGTATTTTTCCCCTTTGTCATAAAGCAATTCTGAGCAAGGACCACAAGGACCCGTATCTCCCATAGCCCAAAAGTTATCCTTTTCATCGAACCTTGTGATCCGATCGGCAGGCACATATTGCTTCCACATTTCAAAAGCCTCGTCGTCTTCACGAAAGACTGTCGGCCATATTCGATCTGGATCAAATCCAAAAACCTGCGTGGACACTTCCCAGGAAAAACGGATTGCTTCAGATTTAAAATAATCTCCAAAAGAAAAATTGCCGAGCATTTCAAAAAACGTGAGGTGGCGGCTAGTGTGGCCTACATTTTCTAAATCGTTATGTTTGCCCCCAGCCCGAATGCACTTCTGACTCGTTACTGCACGCTTATAATCCCGTTTGCTCTTGCCGAGAAAAACATCTTTGAATTGGTTCATCCCAGCATTTGTAAAGAGTAGCGAAGGGTCATCATGAGGGAATACAGGTGCGGAAGGAATGATTGCATGCTGATATTTCTTAAAATATTCAAGAAATTGGCGACGTGTATTTTGTGTTTGCATAATTTTGTCCTCTGGAAGTGGCAAATTATAATGCTTATTTCCCTCATTGTCCAGCCCGAAAGTAACAAGATAGGCAGGCAGAAGTGAGCATCAGGCTATTCCAAAAGATTTTACCACAGAGATCACAGAGAGAAGAAGAGAAGGAATTAGAGAATAATTAGGAAAAAAATCAATTCCTATTAATTATCTCTACCTCCTTCTCTTCTTCTCTCTGTGATCTCTGTGGTAAAATCTTTTGAAATAGCCTGATGTGCATTGTTATTGTTTAGCGTATGAAAAAGTGCGGGAATGGTGTATCTTTGTGTCTATGCAAACAGAATCTCAGAGTAATGAACTTATGTCCACGCGCACACGTGATGGCTATGTCTGGACTCGTGTGCTCGACACCCCCTTCTGGGGCCTCTTCAACCTGCTTCCATTTATTTTGTATAAAGATCTATTTGCCACCCCATTTCAATTGGCTCTTCTTATAACCCTGAAGCCATTGGTCTCCATTTTTTCCTCTTATTGGGCCGCGCGAGTTTATGCAAAACCAAGCCGTCTTCTTCCAAGCATCATCCTTGCACGTTGGATTGCTTATCTTCCGTTTTTATTGCTACCAATCTTCCATAATGCATGGTACCTGATTTTCTGCTTTGGACTATTTATGTTTTTACAAGTGGGGATGATGCCTGCTTGGATGGAGCTTTTAAAACAAAATGTTCCAAACAAAACCCGAGAAAAAGTGTTCTCATATGCGCAAGCCTTTGGTTATTTAGGCGGTGGACTTCTCCCATTTGCCTTGGGATGGGTTCTGGATGAGTGGAAGGGAGCTTGGCATTGGATGTTCCCCTTGGCAGCGCTTGTTGCTTTGACCTCTCAATTTTGGCAAAGGAAAATCTTAGTCAACCCCGCATCCTTCAAGCCAACAAATCATAATGAGGTCCATCCTCTCTGGCAACCCTGGCGCAATGCCTGGGAGGTCCTGCGACAAAGATCTGATTTCACTAAGTTCCAAATCGGCTTCATGTTGATTGGATCTGGCCTGATGATCATACAGCCTTCCCTTCCCATATTCTTTGTCGATAGACTACATCTTTCATACACCGAACTTGGCGTAGCTATAACGTTGTGTAAGGGGGTCGGATTCGCCTGTGGATCTCCTTTGTGGGTACGTTGGATGCAGCAGGTGAATCTATTCCATTTTGGAGCTCTCATCGCCCTTTTGGCTGCCCTTTTTCCATTTTTGTTGCTGGCAGCACAAGTGCAAATGGGTTGGCTTTATATCGCCTTCCTCATGTATGGCTTTATGCAATCGGGTAATGAGCTTAGCTGGAATATGTCGGGGCCGACTTTCGCTAGACAAGAAGATAGTGCTCCCTATAGCAGCGTGAACATCATCGCTGTAGGACTCCGAGGAGCCTTGATCCCGTCGATTGGAGCTCTTTGTTTGGAGCAATTTGGACTTAATTTTGTGATTGTTCTGAGCAGCATTCTTTGCTTATTGGCCTCATTTCGCATGGCAATCTATTCCAAAAAGAATGTCCTTCAGAATGTTTAATGTCTTCGCTATTTATACAACATATTATTGAAATCGATGATGGAGGAAAAGAAATTACTTTCTAAAACTTGCTCATCAACTCCATTGACATGAATAAGCACAGGCCGCGTAGACATATTTCTGGGTAATGCTAAGCTTTGAATTTTTCCCTTAACTTCATCTATGACACTTCTTGAAATTTCTTGATTGCTGAATTTGATTTCACACAAATAACAGGTCGAAAACCTCGTTTGAATGAGATAGTCTATTTGACAACCAGCCCAGTTTATCGTCTTTCTTTGAAAATAAGGATTATCATTAACAATATCAGAAACATCAATACCAAGAATTTGATGTATGACTTTTCGATTGCTGAGCACAAGATTTTCGAACTGTAATCCCATTGCTGATTGCCACTGAGGAAGTAACTTCAAGGCTTGTCTTTCAATCTTCTTTTTATTTGGGCTGATATATTTCAGATAGAATCTCAAATAATTATCCTTAAGGCGAAAATGGCTTAATTTTGAATCCAAGCCTGTTTTAAGGTTCCACGTGAAGTCTTGAGAAACAAACCCTGCAGTAACTAGATCCTGCATATAATCGGAGATGACACCGCTTTTTTCAACATCTAATGCAGTATAAATATCTTTGAGCTCACAAGGGCCCTCAGCTAATCTCTCGACAATTTTTTTGTAGGTAGCGCTTCTCTGTGAAAATAAATCTGAAAAAATTCTTTCAAATTCACTAAAAAGAAACCCCTCTTTTTGAAAACATAATCTTTGGATGTTTGTTTCAGCACTTTGGTTGGGAAGAATCTCTTCTAGATAGCGTGGAACGCCGCCAGTTACGGATAAGAGTTTAAATTTATCGAACGAAGATACTTGTTGTTGTTTTCCATCCCAAAACTCATTGCATTCATGCAGAGGAAGTTCTTCTAATGTAATATCTAAGGAGATTCTTCCCATGAAACCTGTGCTACTCAATATATTCTCTTCTATCCAGCTTGAAATTGAACCGCAAAGAATAAGAACAAGTTGCGGATTACTTTTGAAATATAGATCCCAAGCAGTTTTAAGCTTTCCAAGAAAGGTATGATCCTTTGATCCCATCCAACTAATTTCGTCTAAAATAAGGACAACTTTGCCTTTTTGCGTATGCTGAGCAAGGTGCCAGAATAAATCACCCCAATCGTCAGCACGAGGCAGGGGGATTTTCATGACTCGTTGCAGTTGAAGAGCGAAGTCTTCTTTTTGATTTGCGGCTGAAACTTCACTGGTAGGTGGCAGACCCGAAAAAACGTAATGGGGTACACTTTTCGCAAATTCCTGAGCTAGACGGCTTTTTCCAATGCGGCGCCTTCCACGTATAACCACAAGGCTGGCGGATTTTTTTTGGAATAGCTCGCTTAATAAACGCAGCTCTCTCTTACGACCTATAAAGGGATGTAGCATGTGATCACTTTCCTCATTTTGGTGATAAGGCAATTATACTATAAATTTATCACCAAATCAAGAAAAAGCGATTTTGGTGATAAATAAATTCATCACAATTCTTATCACCAAAATCGAAAAACGAATCTTGTGATAATTTGTTTCGCCTTAGAATACGGCCATTTTTTGAAAGATACGGCCAAATTTTTGCGAATACGGCCACTTTTTTCGGAATACGGCCAGAATACGGCCATTTTTTTGAAAATACGGCCACTTTTTCTTGAAAAATGGTCGTATTCATGTTATTCTTAAAAATAAGAATCGAGGTTTCGTATGAACTTTCAAGATAAAAAATTAGCAGTATTGCATCAGTTAAGCCAGGAAGATGAGCCGATTACCCTAATGGCTCTCCTTGAAAAACTCGACCATGATCATGGATTTATAGAGAGAAGTGTCAGAAGGTGGCTCTCTGAAATGGTGAATGAGGGACTAGTGGAAAGATTTGGCAAAAAACGTGGAACTAAGTATCAAGTTGTAAAGCGAGCTGATCGAAATGCAGGTACAATAAACGGGTGTTTTGGATTAGAAAGCAAAAAAACTATTGAGAAACTGAGTCGTCCACTTTATGAGCGAAGTCCGGTGGTCTATTCAGACTCCTGGTTTGAATCCTATCAGCCAAATGCAACGTTTTATATTCCGGAAGAGTTAAGAAGACAATTACAAAAAGCGGGAAATCGTTCCAAAAAAGAAGATCCTGCTGGAACCTATGCACATCAGATTTTTAATCGTCTGCTTATAGATCTCTCCTACAATTCTTCCCGATTAGAAGGAAATACATATTCTTTATTGGATACTCAGCGACTTGTTCTAGAAGGAACTGGCGCTGAAGGTAAACTCGATGAGGAAAAAGTGATGATTCTTAATCACAAAGAAGCCATTCGCTACCTGGTCGACAATGCAGCTAGATTAGAAGTAAAAGAAGAAACGATTTGTACTTTGCATTTCCTTTTGGCAGAAGGATTGCTGGAACCTCGATATGCAGGAAAGATCAGGGATTATGGAGTGCGTATAGGCGGGTCGACCTACATTCCTTTTGAAGATAAAAGACAGTTACAAGTGCGGCTTACACGCATTCTAGAAAAAGCAGCATTGATCGAAAACGCATACGAGCAAAGCCTGTTTTTACTTGTACATATTACTTATTTGCAGGCATTTGCCGATGTGAATAAACGGACTGCAAGACTGAGTGCAAATATTCCTCTAATCAAAAGTAATGTTGTTCCGTTGTCGTTTAATGATGTTGAGAGAGACGATTATACTTCTGCGATTATTGCAATATATGAATTGCAAGATATCCATCCTCTTCTCGATCTGTATTTATTCTCTTATATGAGAACATGCTCGATGTATGATTCGACGATCAAAGCTATGGGTTTTGATGAGATACGGGTCCGATATCGGCAACAACGGCGAGCTCTTATCCGTGAAATCATTCTTAACAAATTAATAGGGGAACCAATGAGAAAATATATCTCAACTCAAGCCCTGAATTTGCCAGAGGATGTGCAGAAATTCTTTATCGAAGATGCTTTGGAAGATCTGCAGGAAATGGACCAAAGCCGTATTGTAGGCCTTGGAATCACTCCAGATCAGCTACAGTCATGGCTTGATATCCGTAATCATTTCTGATTTTTTCTGTAGCGGAAATACAAAAGGCCCAGGACCATAGCCACGATCACTATTACAAGAATTAATGCGTATTTATCTAAACATACGCCATCAATGATTTCAAGCAAAGACGTGGAATTTTTTCCGAAAAAGTACCCTACAGACAAAAATGTGGAAACCCAGATCAAAGCCCCCGAATAGGCGAAAAGTGCAAATCGTTTGTATGTTAAATCTGTCATACCCGCAGAAAAGCCTGAAAAATGGCGAATCCCCGGTATAAAATATCCAAAGAATAATACCCATGCTCCATAACGTTTATACCAATCATCGAGCTTTACAATTCTGTCTGGAGTCAGACCAAACCACTTTCCAAATTTATGTAAAATGTAATGTCCTGCTGTTCTCCCTAAAAAATAGCTAACGGTGATCCCACACATACTTCCTGCGTATGCGCAAAGTAGCGTGGGATAAAGATTGAGCTTACCATAGAATAGCAAGGCGCCCGTAATAACCATCAAAGTCTCTTCTGGTATAGGCAGGGCCACGATTCCTAAGACCAACATGAAAAACAATGCAACGCTGCCATATTGGAGCAGCCATGTCGATAGGGTCTCTATTTCGCAAAAATTTTCCATAACCATCATCCAATTTCGACAGGCTTGTGGTTTGCATAATTTATTTTACGCAAAAAATGCCCCTCAGAATCATAAATTGTTGCCACTCCCTTGCCAGCACGCACTTCGCTTACTGGTACATTTTCCCCGATCATAAAATAACGCCCTTGCACTAGCTTGTCGTGATCATATTCTTCAATCATCATCACACTGCCGTCCTGATACCATGCTGTCAAAGTGCCATTCTTTTTGTTCTCACTCATTTCTCGCTGGCTTTCTTGCATTCCATTGAGATACCAGCTTTTTACAAGTCCCTGTATTGCCCCTCCGACCCAATTAATCGAAATATATGGCTTCAAGAGTGATTTAGAATTGAGTTGGGGATAGTAGACAACTTCCTCACCATTTTTCAAAGTGTTTTTTATTGAATACTTGCTTTCAAGTTCTCCACGGGGATTAAAGACTTTCACCTCTCCTGCTTGCTCCCCTTCTTGATACTGCTGCAGTTCGCACAAACTATCGTGTCCAAATATCGCGCGGTATCCTGCCCCTTCATCCACCTGAGCAATCAATTCTCCGCAAGCATTGTAATATCTGCCTGTGAATAACTTTCCGGCTTGGTACACTTCATTAGACGCGATTTTCTCACCGCTCCAATAACGAAACGCAGGTCCCTCTTTTTCGTTTGCGACGTAATGCGTGGTCTGCAAAAGCTGTCCGTTTTCTAAATAAATCAAATGGTCGCCAATTAACTTATTTTGATGGTAGTTGGTCTGTTTCCAAATATTGCCATTAGCATGATAGTAGACTGATGGGCCTTCGAGCACCCCTCCCTTATAAAAGATATCTGCTATTAGTGCCCCAGAATCATTCCACACTTGACAAGACCCCTCAAATAGCCATGTTTCTTCAGCGGCCACTGTAATGTCAGCCTCGCCTCCAATAACGGTTCCTGTTAGCTTTAAAGCTCCATTTGGATGCCATTCTTTATACGTACCCTGAGCTCGATTATTTAAGACTTCCAGATATTGCCGGGGCTGTCCATTGGGATGATAGCTTGTCACATAAGCACGTATATCCCCTTTTTGGTTGCGCTTGTAGACACGAAGAACTTTTTCATAAGGCAGATTCGATAAGAAGTCGACACCCTCATACTGTTGTAGGCGATCTGGATTGCTGACGGTCTCAGAAAACCCATTACGATCAATAATATTGATGCTGGATATGGCAGGGATGATGACTATCTCTTCCTGCACATGTTTCGAGCATCCAAAAAAGAACAGGATAACCAAACAAGATAAAAACAAAAATAATTTATGCATATGATTAGCCTCAAAAAGCAATGTGTGCAGTAACAGGATATAAGGTAGGAAATGTCTGCATCTCCTGTTACTTTTTAGCGGAGTTGCTGCACAGTGTGTTTTATAAAAATTCTCTTTTTAGGAGCTTTAAGTTTAGCTGAAACACCTCATTTCTTTCATTAATTGGTTTACGTTCCAATTTAAAATCGAGAATCAGCAGCTGTGGCCGATTGGGGCTGGGTTGATATTCCCCAATTGTCACCCCTTCTACTTTAGCTAAAATTTTTTGGACGTCTTGTAAATTAACTTCAACGGGGTGCACCAATGTTTCTGTCGTTTCTTGGAAAAAGGGGGTAGATTGGACGACGCCTTCTGAGAACGACATCATGTTGCCCGACCCGGTCAAGAATTCGAGACGCTTCTTTATTACTTCATCATCAGCAACATTCTTATTGCTCAGGGTCTTGTGAAGGCCTTCTACTTCGGGCTCGAGAAAGGTTAAGGTCTCCAAATATTTATCGATATAGAAGTGATCGGCATCGTGGTAATGACTTATGACTGCCATATTAGTCGCTTGTTTTTTTTCTCTAATCAATGCCATATTCTTAAGATCGTCAATGGAAGCGGCTAACGAAGAAACTTCACCCTGCTTAGTTTGGAAATAGATTAATGAAAAGATCAGGGGAAGTAATCCCAAGAGGATCAAATAAAGAAATGTTCGCTCTTTGGGGATATTTTGAAACATCATTGCCCCTCTGGTTTGATTGCAGGGTACATTGTCTTATCTTTTAGAAAGAAAGAGGCTCGATATTTGCCGCGATTAGAACTCCACTTCACTTCTCCTTTTGAATCGACAATTTCATTAGGTGCAATGAGTGCATCGTGAAATTCTCGCGCGAGTTTCGGCGTCGATGTAGTAAATTCCACCTCAACTTTTACCTGATACTTTTCTTGTCTCTTTTTGACTTCAGGACGCTTTACCATTGAATAGCTGATGCTATCGATCACAAATGGGGGGGCTTTATTCTCGGCCTCCTGAGTTGTTCCTGTTACGATAGGGTGGACGCTTAGCCAAGCTAATAAGTCACTGACTCGAGGGGTGTTTGGCAACAAGGGAATCATATCGGGATTGTCTCGAAGCTCCTTCTGAAGCACACTTATCCTTTGTCCGATCTCATTTATAGTAAGAGCTTCTAAAGGCAAAATGCCATCGCCGATTTCCCTGTGAGGGTGTTTTCCTTCATATTCTTTTTCAAACTCTGGATATGATTTGCCCATAATCGAGAGGAGGGACGCGTATTCTGAGCGGACTTTTTGCTCCTCGAACTGGATATAGACATGACCAAAGAGATATAGGGCGAATGACAGAAGCAATGTAAGAAGGTAGTACAAGGCAAGTGGTTTTTTTAGCCATCTCCAAGGATGGGGATATACAAATTCTGCCTGCCGGAAATTAATGGAGTCTTCTTTTTCTATAAGCGATCCCACAGCTAGTCCTAAAGGCACTGCAAAGCTCTGCAACTCTTCCTTTGAAAAAGTAATGGTGGGTGCTGGATCGGGTGTGAGGATCTGTTTATTAAGGGGTTCACAAAGAACATTCCCAAAGTTTTGTAAGGTTGACCCGTTGCCAGTAAGTAGAATCTTGTCAATTGATTGATCTCTATTCTGTTTGGCTAATGAATAGAGGATCCGAGCGAGATTAGATTTCAAATCTTCAATGGCTTTATAAAGGGCTGGTGAATCGGTTGTACTTACTGTTTTAAAATCTATTTCTGTTAACGATTTAGAGGAGGCATCTTGCTCAATCGCGTCGTAGAGGCTGCTGAGAGATAGTTCTGTAGATTGAGAGGCAACTAATTTCCCCTCTTTGACGAGAACGCAGCTGGTCTCCTGCCAACCCAGGTGCACGACGTATAATAAATCATGATTTGTGCAAAAAGTTTTACTGAAGGATGCCAGTGCCATTGGCACGCAAGAGATCTCTTCGGGCTCAATGCCCAAGGTTGCCCATTCTTCTAAGTGTTTTTGTACGTAGTCTTTTCTCGTAGCGGCAATTGTCAGCAGTGTTCCTTCGGGGAAGCCCCCTACCTTAATTCGATCTATCAAGGCGTTTTCTGTTGGATAAGGCAAGAGGGGTTCTGTTTGGAACGCAAGGACAGCATCGATGTCTTTCATTTTTTTGAGGTTGATTTCAAGAGGGCGGATCAGCACTTCTTGGGTTTTCAATGCGGTTACAATGATGCAATCTTTGGAGCGATTAAGCAATTCCTTCATCCGTCCTTCGGTGTAAAGCGGATTGACATGTACTGTTTCGCATTCAAAAGAAAATTCCAAAAAGGGTTTTCCTTTGCGCAAAGAGAGCTCTACCGCTCGGATGGTGTTGCCATCGCGGTCGATTCCAAGAATGTGACTAGAATTTGGCTTATCAAACATAGATCTATCATACACGAATCCCTTGAAAATTTCCAGCTATGAATAATGTGCGAAGGTGTGTGTATGGTTTTTTACCACAGAGATCACAGTGATAAAGGGGAAGAGAAGGGAAGTAGAAGGTAGTAAGTTTTGCAATGCAATCAAATCTTTTAAATAAATCCGATTTCATGCTAAATTATTTTTTTTATTTTAAGTTGATACCTAGGAGTATGGAATGAGTACAAAGAAGAATGAAATACTTGATCCAAAAAGTTATGCCAAGTTTTTAGAACACATCAAAAAGGACATTCAAGATTCGCAACTTCGAGCCGCGATGTCCATTACCAAGGAATTAACAGCCCTTTATTGGCGAATAGGGAAAATGTTGTCAGAAAAAGTTTCTTTAGAAGGGTGGGGTGCAAAAACAATAGAGAAAGTCGCTAAGGATTTGGGATCATCATTTCCTGGAGTAGCAGGTTTCTCATTGAGAAACATTCAATATATGAGGAAATTTGCAGATTCTTATCCTGGTTCAAATTGTGCAACAGCTGTTGCACAAATTCCATGGGGCCATAATATTGCCCTTATGGAGAAGCTTGACAGCATTGAAAAACGGGTTTGGTATGCTCAACAGGCCGTTGAGCATGGCTGGAGCCGCACAATGCTCAACACATGGATCGAATCTGACTTATACAGCCGTCAAGGTAAAGCCATTACGAATTTTAAAGACACTCTGCCAAAACTGCAGTCTGATTTAGCTTCTCAAATGGTGAAAGATCCTTATAACTTTTCATTTCTTTCTTTAGATAAAGACCATAGAGAGAAAGAATTAGAAAAAGGACTCGTAGATCATATTCAAAGATTTCTTTTAGAGCTTGGGCATGGGTTTGCTTTTGTTGGGAGACAAGTGAATCTGAATGTCGGCGGAAAGGACTATTTTTTGGATTTATTGTTTTATCACTTTAAATTACATAGGTTTATCGTTTGCGAATGAGAGCGTAAAAATTGAAGAGGTGACCTCAATTTCATGATCGTGGAAATATGTCATAGCCTGAAGAAAGGTAGGACTTACAATAAATTTTGTCTATTTGAACTGTTTCATTTTTGGAAACAGTTGCCCTTATCTTTAAAGTAAAGCTATGAATGAAAATTTTAACTAGAGACCGGTATACGTTTCCATTTAAAGAATGACACAGCAGGTAGAATTTGCTGAAGAAAATGCTTGAATCAGAGTGTCTAATGCGTTTTCGAGCTGCTTCCTAGAGGCTAGTTTTGTTTTAACTAAAGGTAAAGCGACACCCATCTTGTTTAAAAGACAAAGAGAAATTGTCAGAGCGACATCATATAAATGCTCTCTTCCATTTACTTGTTCTCTTACCACTGGACCGCCAGCAATGTATATACGTTCTCTTACTATTGAGTCCATGTCGACACCCACGTTCCATTGATCATAATCAATGAACTTTAATTTATTACAAGACGAGATCAGAATATTTTCTGGGTGAGTGTCTATAGGACAGATTCCCTGATCATGTAAGTGCAAAATCGCAGATTTCATTTGCGAAATAAGATCCAACTTATCCTCCAAAGTTAAACCTTTACAAGCATCTTTTAATGTTAATCCATCTATGTGCTCAAGAAAAAGATAGGGCATAAAGTCGGTTGCATCCTTAGATCCGATCTGCTTGATTACAATTCCTTTAACTCCCATGAAATTTTCATGAGGTCCAAGTCTTGCAGCAACTCTCATGTTATTCTCATAATCTGGTAAATCTTTAATAGGCGATGATAGTTTTGGGTGCTTGATTGCATAGAGCCTATTTAAATCTTTATCATCTTTAATACGCCTGAATTCTACGGTTCCGGAGGAACCAGAGAAAGACTTGTCTGCGATTTTTAAAATAGTAGCATTAAAAACAGAGCCAACTAATGCAGCCGATTCTAAACTATCTGTCAATGGAATCTTGGGATCTACCATTTCTGGCGCGGACGAGTAGATGCTATCAGATTTATCCTTTGCTTCTTTTTCTGCCCATTCCCGATACTCAATATTTTTTGCATAAGCTGAAATCAAGTCTACGCTATCAGGTAATCTAACTACTGCGGTCATCTATTTACTCATTATAAAGTTTGTTTGTTTATAAATATGTTTAATATTTAATTATAAACAATAAACACACAAAAGTAAATAATTATTTGTAACATTGTAGGAACAAATTAGGAGGTGACCTTATGTTTTACCAATTAATTAAATATTCTTGTTATAGGCAAAAGCATCTATACATTGCCTTGCAGTTTCTGCCATAGTTTATATTCCCGTTGATAGGGGTCGTTGGCTAATTGTCTTTCCTCTTCAGTGAGATCCAACAGGAATTGGTAGCCTCTACAACAATCGGTAGTAATTTTCTTGAGGTCGACTGTTGCATTCCGACGAAGAAGCTGACTGAGATCGTTCCAATCGAAGGCTTTTCCCTCTTTGAATTTTTGCATTAGATGTTTTGGGTCAAAGCTATCGCGTGATTGCCAGAGTTTTAAAACAACTAGACGGCGAATGAGTGGTTGGTCAAGAGGCGTGGCTGCGAATAAGCTTAAGTCATAAATATCGCGAGCCTTATTGCGTTGATAACAAGCACGTATTTTTTCTGCGATGATCTCAGATAGCGCAAGGCAGTTGATTTGAGAGGGTACGAAAGGAAGAAGCTTAAAATAACTCTGTTCACATTGTATGCGTTTTTCTAATGATAATGTAGGTATTTCACGTCGGCTTATCTGGATTTTTACTTCACTACACCCGCTTGTATTCCAGGAATGCGTGTAGATGGGGTTGACTCCCCATGACAGGCCATCTTGGGTGTCATAATAAGTATTATCTGGAATACTGAATTGAATACCATGAAAAGGTTTTGCGAAGGCATCCATCATATCAAGGATGACTGTTTCATGATCATGCTTTTCCAAGGCTGTAAAATCGAGGTCAGTGGAAAAACGCCCTTGGGTTCCGATGACCATTTTGCGTATGCAAGTTCCTCCTTTGAAAGCGAATCGATGTAATATACCACGCTCCGTCAGCAGTTGGAGCAAGTGTGTCAATATGATTTCCTTTTCAGCGATCATTATATCTCGAAGGCCAAATTCAGCAGAATAACGTTGAACTTGAGATTTAAGAAGCATTTCATTTCTCCTTTCTTAAGGTTCGTTGGCGACCGAGTCCGGCAGTACCATGCAGTTCTTCTCTCGTAATATTAACAAAAAGATGCCATGTATCGTTATTACCGATGGCATCTTTTAATGGCTTCTTAGGACCAAAGAATGTCTTGCGCCCGTCACCGGCTAGTTGAATAAGGCGTTCACGTTCGATTGTGGGGATATCAGCTTTTACGTGGTCTAATAACCAGCCAAATCGGCGGACAAGTGGGCAAGATCCGAGCTTTTCTAGGTAATCAACCAGTTTTCTGCAATCGACCCGACGACTTGCTATTCCCAGAATATATGCTGCCTCTCCAATACCTCCGGCAAGTTCAGGGCGGTCAATACAATCAATTACCGTCTTTTCGCGATCAGATAAAACAACTTCATAACCGAGAACATCTACCGAAGCAAATCCAAAAAATTTTTGTTTTACAGGGTTTATAATTTTGACTAGAGCATCGCTGATCTTCCTATTGCGAAGATGCTTAGGAGTGACAAGACAGATCACGTTTCGATGCTGTGTTGTAAATCCATAGTAGGCCGCGGCGGTGCTGAAGCCGATATAGTAGGGCTTAGTGATGCGACTCGCAAGTGCTAGTAGATTGCTTTCTCCAAGAGCCTCAGGACCCTGATCTGGGTTGATGAGAAGGTATTTCCCCCAGCTTGCCCGTTCCAGCCAGCCCTTGCGGCGTAGCGAATGAATCACATGGTCAGCGGCTTTCTGGCTAATTCCAAGAAGTTGAACGATCTCTGGTCGTGCGATTTCTCTTTGCCCCTGCTCGACTAAGGTAAGCACCACTCGGCTTTCTTGGGGGGATAATGAACGAGTGATATATTGAAAGTTTCTTTCTTGCACAAAACCTCCTAAAAATCTGGGTTTTGTATTTATAAATATCACATTTAGGAAAATATGTCTATACATTGACTAAAGAATTAAAAGAAAGTTTGCCAACAGTTGAGGAAATTGAAGCCGAATTTGCAAATGAGAGCGTAAAAATTGAAGAGGAAGCTTCAATTTCATGATCGTGGAAATATGTCATAGCCTGAAGAAAGGTAGAATTTAAAATATATTTTTTCTATTTGAACTGTATCCTTTTTGGAAACAGTTGCCCTTATCTTTGCGGCTTCGCGCCCTTGCGTTTAATTTCTTACTGAGAGGTTTCCTGCCTTAGCCTGATGCCTCTGAAGTTCTCGCGTTTAAATCACATTTCAGTGAAAATGATCGCTAAAGTTTAAATTAGGAGTCGCAAATGCTAAAACCGTCCGAAGCTTTCTTTTTCGTCGTCCTTTCTATATTGATATCCTTGTCTTCTTTTAGCGAAGCTTACACGTTCAATCCTAAGGGAAAAGTAGATGTCGGTCCGGCTTACATCCACGTTGATATCCTAGAATCCAATAAGACCATTAAACGGATGGATTTGATTGGTGTTAAGGCCGATGCTACTGTCATTCTTTTAGAAGAGATGGGGTGGTGTGTAAAGCCTGGGCTTTTATATGGAAAAGGGGGATCGGGTCATGGCGAGATCTTCAGTGGAGGGATAGCCTTCGGACACTGTTTTCCTCTTAAAAGTTGGGGGTCACTCACTCCGAACGTTGGGATCATTTACAGTTATGTGAAAACCAGAATTAGCATTCCATTCTTTGCTGCAATGGGGATTGAGCACTTCACAGAAAAATTCCGTTCGGTTTCTCCGTACGTTGGGATCGACGCCACCTACACTTTTTGCAAGGGATTTCGCATTTGTGGAATGTATCAATATGCCTGGAGCAGAACTCACACAACGATTGAAGGTCTTTTGAAATCCAATAGCCACGCTCAAGGACCCAATTACGCTTTGCAGCTTGAGTATGACATTACTGATCAATGGTCTGTACAACTCGGAGGAGCATACAACATCAGCCTCAGTAAAGAAAAACATGGCATCAGGGGTGCTGGGGCAAAACTTGGGCTTGCCTACTGGTTCTAACTGGTTCTAATGAGTTTTGTCAATACTGTGATCAGGAAGAAAACGGCTATTGTGCAGACTACAATTCCAGAAGTGGAAAGAGTCAGTCCATATTCAGTTAGAAGATGCCTAGAAATGGCAACTCCGATAACTGAAGCCAAAATCCCAATTCCTACTGCAAGCAATAGAAGATGTTTCAGGGTATTTGTCAACAGGCGTGCACATAAAACTGGGCCTGTGATGAATGCTAGAACCATGAGAACGCCGACAGCGCGAAAGGCTCCTATGGCAGTTGTTGAAACTTGGGTCATTAATAGATAATTAAAAAAAATGGGAGAGATTCCCAGGGCTGCCGCTAATTTTGGATCAAATGTGGTTATTTGGTATTCTTTAAAAAATAGCAAAAACAGCCCCACATTGATCAGTAGAATCACTGATACTAACTGAATATCATTGTAATGCAATGCATCTACGTTGCCCAAAACAACTTCTGCTCCAATGTGTGCATTTCTTGTAAGAAGTGTCACCAAGATCAGCCCTAAGGCAAATAGTGTTGTAAAAACAAGCCCTGTGCTGGCGTCTTCTTGCAAGCGTGCAACTTTTGTAAGCAACTCTGTAAGGAAAGAAGTGATTAATCCCATCATAAGCGCTGCGACGAGCATCAATTCGATATGAATGGGTTCTTGATGAGTCTGATCTCCTCCTAATACACCTGCATGAGTAAAGAAAAACGCCACGACGATGCCCACAAGTATTGTGTGAGAAAGGGAGTTTGCCAGCATTGTCATTTTCCTAAGAACAAGAAAGGTCCCCACAAGAGCTGAGGAAGCCGATATTCCCATTAAAACAAAAATTTGTATCTCATCTGATGCCAAATCTGCTAAAGCCCATTTGCCCTGAAATACCTCTACAAGGCGTTGTAGAAAAAGTATAATAAATCCAAAAAATGTCTTTCCTTGATATGGATTAGAGATAATGGCTCCAAAATTCATCGATTATATTCCATCCTTAGGAGGTATCCACTGTTGATGTGGATCGATTTGAGGATCTTTCAACAGGAGCGTAAGCTCGTTTTCTAGTTCAGGTGTGATGATGTGCTCCATTTCTTCTGCATTGTGGTGTACATGATCTGCGCCAGCTCCCAGATAATCTGCCAGATAAACCTCCCATAAACGATGAAGCCGCACAATGCGTGCAGCACGCAGAAAGCCGTCTGAGGTTAGTTGGTAGCTGTCTGCACCCATTTTTACAAGCCATCCGCTGTATACAAGAGTGAGTAAAATGTATTTCAAATATAATTGTGAAGCTGATTGGTATTGTGCGATTTGAGCAAAGGAAAGAGTTTGGTTCTGACCTAGTTTCCAAAGTGATTTCATGATGTTTTCTCGGGCACATTGATAGCGAAATTTTACAATGCGAAAGATTCGATAGAGCAATCCTCTTTCAGGGGCGAATAAGAGGGACAATATGCAGATGGCAGAGGCAACGATTACTATCATTGGGCCTGTTGGTAGAATTAAACGGGTCATCATATTAGAGCTGGATAATTGATAGGTACCGAGTACCGATAAATAATTGCCAAAATAGCCGCTAAGCAGTCCAAAAAATGCCGCAAGAATCAACATCATGTGGAAACGGTTGGTGTATTGCCTTGCAGCTACTGCAGGGGCGATAAACATGGCGGACATTAAAATGACTCCAACAGAGCGAATTCCGATAATAACGGCGAGAACAGTAAGGAAAAAGATGATTGCATTGATAAAATTTACGTTGATTCCTAAGCTTTTAGCGTAATCAGGCGCAAAAATAATGGTTTGCAACTCTTTGTCGAATAGAATAATTGTAACAACGACAATTAGTGAAAGGATGCCATAAAGTGCAATATGGATGTCTGTCATCGTCGCTGCTTGGCCGTACAGGTAGGCCTGGGCTTGTCTATATAATGAAGTGTATGAAAATTGCACGTCGCTAGCTAATACAACGCCGATCCCAAAAAAAGTAGACAATACAAAGCAAAGTGCAGAATCAGCGCGAATTTTTAATTTGAATTCCAGTAAATGGACTGTCCACAGGCCTATTAAAGCACTTAACGAGGCCCCACACATAATGAGGAGTGTAATATTCAACTCCATATTGTCATCCAAGGCAAGCAAACCTGCTACGATTACTCCAAAAATGACTCCTGGATATGCTGCATGAGACAAAACCTCCCCCACAAGCGACTGTTTGCGAAGAAACATTAGAACGCCCACAAGGGAAGCTGCGAGGCACATCATCATGGAGCCAAGAGTGGGACCGCGCAGAATGGGGTCAAAGAAGAAAAGAAAAGGGGATTCTGGCATGCTATAAAATCCCTTCAGATTTTTGTTTTGAAAGTTTCAAGGCTTCATCAAACAATGCACAGTTCTTCCCATAAGCTGCATAAAGCGTTTCGGCATTGAAAACATCCTTAACTTCTCCACAGGCTATTAAACGCATATTGAGGATGATGAGCCAATCGAAATAACTTTCCACATGATTCAGGCCATGATGAACGACAAAGATTGTTTTATTCTTTGCCCTGAGCTGTCGCAAGATATCCAATATGACTGCTTCAGTAGCTGAATCAATTCCTGCAAAGGGTTCATCCATGAAGTAAACATCGGCTTCTTGCAATAAGGCACGGGCAATGAAAACCCTTTGTTGTTGACCTCCAGATAACTGACTAATCTGTCTGTCGGCATAGGGAAGCATGCCTAACATGTCTAAATAATGCTCAGCAGCAACGTAATCTGCTTGCCTGGGCCAACGTAGCCAACCCAATTTTCCATAGCGCCCCATCAAGACTAAATCGCGAACTGTAATCGGAAAATCCCAATCCACACATTGTCTTTGAGGAACATATGCGACCCGGAGCCTCACTTTTTTCAATGGCTGACCGAAGAACAAGACATTTCCGGAAATGGGGGCGATAAGGCCTAAAACGGTCTGTAAAAAAGTACTTTTGCCAGCGCCATTAGGTCCAACGATTCCGATGAGTTTCCCTGAGGGGACTTTTAGGGACACATCCCATAAGGCTGCTGTTTTCCCGTAATTCACCGAAAGCTGATTGACCTGCAATACTGGAACGGGATCTTTTTCATCACTCATTCTTGCTTGTCCATCAAAGTTTTGCGTATTGTCTTTGCATTGTATAACATCATTTTTAAATAAGTGTCTCCTTCTGTTCCTGGACGTCCCATGGCGTCTCCGTAAATATAGGCCTTGGAGATATGCAGATGGAGCCCTTTTTCTCTGCCGGCATCCAGGATTTTTCGAATAGAATCTTTGCTTATATTTGATTCAGGAAATAAGACATGTATGTCATACTTTCTCAAATAATCAATGATCGACTGAATATTTACTGCGCTTAATTGGCTGTCGGGGGCAAGCCCTTCAGGAGCCGCAAATCGCTTTTGCCATCCCCCTTTTTGCCGCTCGGCATCTGTGGCAAGATAGGCGCGTGCAAAGTAATTAAATGCATCGTGGGTGGTGACTAAATACCTCATATTCTCTGGAATTTGAATCATTTCATTGCGCACTTGGCCATCTGTTTCTATCATTTTTGCAATGAGCTTTTCCCCATTTGAATAGTATGTCGAGGCATTTTCTGGGTCTTTTTTGCTAAGAGTTTCAACAATGAAGGGAACGGTTTCCATCCAAAGGGAGACGTCCATCCAAATATGGGGATCTAATTGCCCTTGGTACTGCAATATTCTTTTTGGATGCCTTGTGGAAATTGCATCACCAAGAGCAAGGGCTTTGGTGTTATTGTGCAAATGCTTTTGCAGGCTTGGACCATGTTCCAGTCCGAGACCGTTATAAAATATGAGGTCTGCAAAAGCCAATTTTTCGTCATCCCCCTTCACAAGTTGATAAGAATGGGGATCTAACTCTCCTTTTATTAAAGTCAAACTATCAATTTTATCTCCCCCCACTTCTTCTACGAGATTGCTAATCATGGCAATCGTAGAAAGAACCTTTATTTTTCCATTTTGCTCAAACCAGCGCTGTCTATCATTCATTCGGGCTGCTCGATCTTCTGAGGAACAGCTCGAGAACATAAGCAATAGTAAGAGAAGTCTAATGTAGAGAGTTTTCATAGTCTTGCCATTCTGTGCAGTATGTGGTAGTCATAAATTCCCAGGGAACAACCTGAAGAATATTCGATCTTGATTGCATATCTCCCAACACTGTAGATGCGGATGGCCCGGACGTCAGGGTCGCTTTTAATTCCGTAAGAGCGCCTACCTGTCATCTGATCCAGGCATGCAGCACAGGGACATCTTTCTTGTAAGTCACTAAGACGGTAACGACCTTTTCTTCCGTCGTTCCAAAAAATCATAAAAGTATGGTTATCCAATTGAGTAAGCTCTTTGATATAGACCGTTGGTAAGTGATTGTGCATATTAAAACTCCTTCCAAGTTATTTCAAAGTTTGTTAAAGAGTCCTTCATTTCTTGCTGGATGTTATCTACTTGTTTGATAACCCTCTCAGCCAGTCCTGAAAACACTTCGGTACTGTTAGATTTAAAATTCTTATTGAAAATAGACATTCCTTCATCCCCACTTTTACAAAGTGCTGGATCAATTGGAATTTCACCTAAAAACGGAAGGCCTGACTCAACAGCCAACCGATTTCCGCCGCCTTTGCCAAAAAGATAAATTTTCTCATCTATGAGAGGATGTTGATAGTGACTCATATTTTCAACAATGCCAATAATTGGAGTTCTCACTTGATTAAAGAGATTCATTGCTTTGCGAACGTCCATTACGGCAACCTCTTGAGGTGTTGTGACCATCAGAGCTCCTAATATATTTGCCTTTTGAGCTAGTGTGAGCTGTATGTCTCCTGTTCCTGGGGGAAAATCAACCAGTAAATAATCCAGCTTTCCCCATTTTACCTGCTGAATAAACTGAGTAATTATGTTATTTGCGATTGGCGCACGCACTGCTGCGGCCTCATCGGTCTTGCGAAAATAGGCCATAGAAATCATGGAAATACCTTGACAAATGGCTGGGATAAGGATTTGTCCTTCTTGACCTGGCATTCTATCCTCTCGAAGCATTTTTCTGATAGAGGGCCCATAGAGATCTGTATCCATGATTCCTACTTTGAAGCCCTTTTGCTGCAGGGCTAAGGCTAAATTAACTGTGATGGTGGATTTGCCCACACCACCTTTTCCAGCAGCTATTGCGATGGTGTGCTTAATGGTTGAAAGTTCGTCGGGTTCATACATTTTCAAAGACATAATGTTCTCCTATTGGACGGATTTACCTTACAGTGCACTAGCATAGAACATATAAGAAGTTCTGTAAAGAAAAACACAAAGACTGTGAAAATGGCTCATAAATTTTATGATTAAATAATTTATTCACAATGCGGTGTGGATAGACATTAGCACAATTCTATAGTATCTTTACTGGGAGAACAACAGTTATTGTTGCGAAAAAAGAAAAGAAAGAATAAATTACTCTTAATAATTATAGAGTCTGGCTAAGAGAGTGCTTACAAACTCTAATTAAGGAACCGTGCGAAAATACACAAACATAAGGGAGTTAGCACTTCCTAAGACATGTTTGCCGACAGATGTTTAAAATGTTTTAGAAACAATAACACAAACAACAAGAAAAGGTATATATTATGGCAACAGCCCACGAAAAAATTGATGTTAAACAACTTGAAACACTAATTCAAGCTGCAGTAAAGAAGATCCAAGGAACCAAAGAAAATGATATTTGTCGATATTTGCCAGTAGAGACTGGTGGATACATTCATCATTTTACGATGAGAAAAATGAAGCAAGAGGCTCCACAAGCTCTACAAGCTTTAATTTCAAAATACATTATTAATTCCACAAAACCTTCAACTGTAAAACCAAAACAGCGTGCTCCACGTGGATCTCGCAAACGCCGCGACCAAGTTTACTTTACTAAGCAAGACTTGGAACGGATGCTTACAATTGCACGTAGTGCAGGCGATAAAGACATGATTCGCAAGCTCACACCAAAACGTGATTTGAAATCACTTAAAAAAGAATTGATTTCAGCGATTAAACATGGTCTTCATGGAGCAATCGAACAAGAACTTTGGAATGCTTATATTGAAACAGTATCAGCTTCTGCGCCAATGTAATTTCTCTGATCCCTCACAAGATTATTAAGCAATCTTGTGAGGGATATCCCTTCCCAACAGCCCTCCCCTCCACATCATCAAATAAGCATCAGGCTAATCTAGGGAGTGCGGCTACTTTTGGTTGGAGACCCAACAAATCTTCTCTTTTTTGCCCTTTTTTATCTCATTTTGTAGCCCACACCAAGGTTTTCGCGAGCCTGCGAGCAAAAACCGCAGGTGTGGGAACGGTGAAAATTAGAAATAAAACCAGGGCACTGGTTCCTCTTTTTTGCTCTTTTGAATCATATGTGCGGTTGAAAAAGAGAACAAAAATGAAGAACCAGTCCCTGGTTAATTTTTGTTCTCATAATACCCACACCTGCGGTTTTCGCTCGCAGGCTCGCGAAAACCTTGGTGTGGGCTACAAAATGAGATTAAAAAGGGCAAAAAAGAGAAGATTTGTTGAGTATCCAACCAAAAGTAGCCGCACTCAATGTAGGCAATCTCTTAGTAAGATTTTACCGCAGAGATCACAGAGAACAAGGAGAGATGGAGAGAGAAAAGTAGAAGTCATTCCACCTTTTTCTCCTCCGCTTTGCCTGTTCTCTGTGATCTCTGTGGTAAAAATCTTACTAAGGGGTTGCCTACATTAGCCTGATGCATATGTCTGCATATCTTTTACTTTTTAGTGGGAATTTTTGGAGATTATTCGTGTGAGATGCCTGCACATGAGGGGGGCGAAATAAAATTCAGATACCCTGTCTGTAATGGACCGGGGGCCTCATTACAGACTAGGGGTATCTGAACACTTAACTATCGGAAGCTAGCTCTTCTTGCTGGCAATTTTGCAGTTGGCTTTTTCAGAGAAAAAGCACGTGGTCTTGCAATTGCTGCTCTAGATTTTGACTTTGGCTTCAATTTTGTTGAAGCAGTAGCTTTTGATTTTGGTTTTGATTTCGCTGTTTTTTTTGCAGTCTTTTTAGGACTTTTTGTGGTGTTCTTTTCAGAATGAATAGATTCTTTGCGATAACCTTTTGCAATTTTTTCCAAACGTACTGTCATTGTGCGTACGCGCTGTGAAGCTGCCTTATTGCCGCCTTCAGCTTTATGCAAATCTTGTGTGATTTTATTTAACAAGTCTTTCAACGTGTTAATGGTTGTGTGTAGTGCCATACCCGTACTCCTCTGTTTAAGGGTTGTCATACTCATGATTATTAACTTTAAGATATATTGTGCAATACATTTTTCTTCTCTTTCTCATTTTTTTTTCACTTCACACTCATCGTCCGAGATAGTGCGGGAGTTTACAATCAAGCTTGAAAGTACTTTAAGAGTCGTTTTTTTAGTTCTCAGGGGTCTGGTAATCTGTTTTAAAAAAAAATGAAAAAAAAGCTGGTTCTGTTTAATTTTTTCCCTTTTCGATATACTTCGAAGAGAACATCAATTCCAAAAAAGGCGGAGTCTTCACGTGTTCATTGCTCTTTTGTGTATTTTATGGCTCTGTATGATACCCTTGAGCCATGAATGTTCCGAATATCCTCCTAAACATGCTCAGGAGCTGTTTCAGGCCTCTCTCTTTGATAAGGCGGTCCCCCTATTCCAAAAAATTCTCAATGAATCTTCTGCAAAAGATAGCACCATTCGGACAAATTTAGCCTTATCCTATATGCAATTAGGACAGCATTTTCCTCTGATTAATCTCTTGGAGGCTGCATCAGACCGATCACCGGTCGAAGAGTACTGCCTTGCTGTCGCTTACCGTAAAGAGGGGATGCATGAAAAAGCCGTACAACGTGTGAATGTCTTCCTGCAACGGGAGACCGATTTCGAATTGAATCTGAACTATGAATTGGCTCTCAATTTATTTAGGGCTCATAAAGAAATAACTTCCCAATCTGAAACTGCGCGAAAGCTCCCGCGGATTGACGATCGCAAGTCGGTCCATATTTCTAATATTGACCGACTTGCAATCGTCGATCCCCGGGACTTTGGCGCTGTTTCAGATGCGGAAGTTATTCCTTTACGAGCCCTTATGAACGGTGAGAGGCAAAAGGCACGAGCCATTTTCACGCAGTTAATGCAAGAAGGGAGCGGCAAACTGAAAGTTTTGTCCGCATTCTACGTTATTCGCATCGATATTCTCGAAAACCAATATGAAATGGCTTTGGCAGATCTGGAAACAATAGCTCCATTCCTCGAACATGATGATCTCCTTCGTTATGAATGGGCATATTTGAAGGGAGAAGTCTATTTAAAAAAGGAAGACTTTGCCCAAGCTGCACTTAGTTTTGAAGATGCTCTTCCAAACCAATCCCCCCAACATGTGGCCTGGTATGGCGAGGCTTTGCGTTACCTTGCTGCATGTTATTTGAAGCTGGGTGAAGACACCTCTCTCCCAATAAACACCCAAATCGCATTTTTGGCTAAGGCTGAGTCGCTATTTAAACTTCTCTTTGCACATGACCCCAACGAAGCAACGGCCTTATTGTTAAGTCAGTGTCTGTTGATTAAGGGCTATCACTTACGTGATGTGGAATCGCTCAAAGCAGCCGAGCTCTTGTTGTCCAGCCAGGATCTCTTCAAATCAAGAGAGGGGCAGGCACAAGCATTATTACTTCGTGCCGAGGCCGTCCAAGACTTTGCAAGCCGCTATGCGTTGGCTCATTACCTCACTCAGGAAAAAGATCAGGACCTTTTTGTCTTTGCCAAAGGGTGGTATTTTCGAGCATTAAATGAATTTGAAGAGGCAGAGAATCAGATCAAAGCTGGAAATAAAGAGGAGTCAATACATTTACTCGAGAGTGCCTATTACGCTTTTGATAAGGCCTATCTCATGCTGAAAGATCAGGACCCGTCCTATGCAGCCCTTGCATTGAAGTATCAGGCCCTTTCAGCCTTTTATCTTTCAGATTCTGATCGTCTTTCGCAGGCGAAAATTTGTATAGAGACCCTTTTAGATACTCCGGCAATGCGAAGCACTTTAAACGACCCGGATGAACTTTATTACCTCAATACTCTGATTCTGTGTCAACAAATTCAAAATGGGTCTAGTCCCGAAGCCTTGTCTCATCTTGAAAGCTTGCAGGCCTCATTGGCAAAGATTGCAAATGGCAAATATAAACAAATGTCATTGTTGCTTCTTAGCAAGATCTATTTCGGCAGAGGACATTATGAGAAGGCTAATGAGGCGTTGGGACTTTTGTTGGATACGACAGATCGTTCTGCTTACATTTCAGAAGCCTTATTTTGGGGGGCTCGCACTGCAGAGCAGCTTCAAAATCATTCAAAGAGCAAAGCTCTTAAACAAACACTATTTGAAAACTATCCTGAAAGTCCTTTTGCAGCTGAGGCATATTTCACATTTTATAGCTATGCCGAGTATTTGCAAGGAGATCGAGCAGCTCTCAAACATCTTGAAAGTCTTTCGAAAGAATTTCCATCCTCTCCCTATGCCATCCATGCTTGGTTTTTGATAGGCTTAGACTATAAACGAGATCGCAAAACTGCTGAAGGCAAGTGGATCCGCAAAAAGAACCTTACAATGGCGATTGATGCTTTTCAAAAGGCTGAATCCCTTTTTGATTCTCTCTATATGACTGAAGCATTTCAACAACTTAAAACCGTTGACGAAGATGATTTCCGCACCCTCATCGCCTTGCGATATCGCGCTTCTTTGGAACGGGTTCTGGCTAATCTTTCGATTGCTGAGGAGGCTCCGACGGCCAAAAAGCTTATCTACTTAAACTATGCCGAAGAGGGACTTCGTGATTTAGTTGGCGAACTGAAAAATTCTGCACATCCTCTTCGCCCTTATTTAGCGTCGTTAAGGTTTTCTTCTCTTCAAGAAGAGGCATTATATTGGCTTGCTCAAGCTTATGTAAAAGGTGGGAAGGATTCTGCTGCGGAAGAGATCCTTCAGGAGATTTTACAACAGTATCAAAAGAGCAAAGTGACGAGAGGATATTATCTATCGCGTGCTTGGTATGAACAAGCTCTCATTGAAAATCGGCGGCAGAGCTATCGCAAGGCCTTAGATGCCTTGTTCCTGGCTGAAGATGCCGCCAAAGGGAGAATTTTAAGCGATGATCAAAGGCTAGATCTTTGGATACAGCAAGCAAATCTGTTGAAGGAACTTGGGGATACCGATCAAGCAATTCTCACGCTTTCTAAAGCAATTAACGACAATGCAATCTCAGGGTTGCGCATTAAAGCAATGCTGTTGCGTGCAGAGATTTATGAACAACAAGGGCGTTTGGAATTAGCTCGCCGTCAGCTTGAATCTACCTCCAAAAAAGGGGGAGAGTGGGCACAAAAGGCAAAGGAGAAATTAATTAAAGATTATGGATATTAACTTGGCATCAATTTTTGAATATAGCTCAAATTGGAATATCATCCTCATTGTTATTGTAGGATGCTCCTTGGTGAGTTTTACGATTTTTATCGAACGTTTTCTGCATCTGAGAAAATCTGAAATTGACACAAATCAATTTATCATTGACATCAGAAATAGCATCAAAGAGGGAAACATTGTTGAAGCGATTCGTGTTTGTGAAAACAAGGCAGGGACGATTTCTAATATCGTAAAGGCCGGACTTCTCAGACATAACAGAGGCAAAGAACAAATTGAACAAGCGATGGAGCTTTCAGGCTTAGTAGAAATTGCACAACTGGAGAAGAATGGTAAGATTTTATCGATTATCGCGCACATCACCCCTCTCATTGGCCTTTTGGGCACTGTACTTGGCTTTATTCAAGCATTCGCTGAAATGAGAATGAGCGGGCTTGTGGATATTTCTGCTACGCGCATAGGTGAAGCGATGGAATATGCTCTTGTAACGACTGCAGCTGGTCTCGTCGTTGCCATTCCCTCAGTACTGGCTTATAATTATATCGTGAGCCGCATCGAGGGATTTGTGTTAGAAATCCAAACAACATCGTCGGAAGTGGTCGACCTTTTAGTGCATCGGGAAGAGGACTACTGATTTTATGCAGTTCAAAACACGCCTGAAGACATCTGTCAGTCTGATCGATTTAACGCCCCTTGTCGATGTCATTTTTCTTCTATTGATCTTCTTTATTATCACATCAGACATTCTTCCATTGAAGTCCCTTAATATCGAAAATCCCACGCTCGAGAAGTCTTCAACTGCATTGACAACCCAGCTACTCGTCGTAATGGATGCGCAAAATGTCATCTATGTGGGTTCAAAAAAGACCATCGTTGACCTCGCTTCATTAAAAAGTGCAGTGTTCCAAGAAATTGCCCTTTTAAAGCAACAGCAAGGTGGAGTGAATCCCACAGTCGTTGTCAGTGTGGACAGGCGTGTGGAATATGGGGTATTCTTGCAGCTGTTTTCAATCATTCAGGAATGCTGTCCACGCGTCAGGCTCGTGTACAAGCCCATCGAACCCTTAGATGATTTTGAGGCAGCCTGATGTTGAAACTCGAAAAACAGGGAAAAAAAGAGATTAACATCAGTCTGAGGAAACCATTTCATTTTTTTGATGCTCTCTTTTTGAAAGCCTTTTTTCTTGCTTTAGGATTACATGTAACAGCATTTCTAGTCTTTCACATTCATCAGATGATTTTCACGCATGAAAAAACTCTCGATCCAACTTTTGTTGATCTCGACATCTCACAAAAAACAGGAGAAATGGAAACCACTACACAAACTCATTTCGAGGAAATGAGAAATTGGCACTTGGCCCTTGCTCCAAAACCCTCCTATCCTAAACTCCCCACCATTGCTATGATAAACTCTGAAAGGCGCCCTACAGAATACATGCCAAACGTGCTTCTGACAGAAAATCCCTTTGAACAAATCGAGGAATTTTGGGATTACTTCGAACCAAAGGCTGAAAATGTGTCGCAGCCACTTGAAATTGCTGTGTCTGGACCTTTGAGCAACTTTGTGAGCGAGTCTGATATGCGTGTGGAACAAATTGCAAAGTTACCGACGGGTAATGTTCAAGAAGATGTGGGAATCTATGAAGTACGTGTGGAAGGCAAAACAGGGCGTGTTTTCTGGTTTTTAACGAAACAGCAGCCGAAAAATCAACAATGTCGACAAGCGGCAGAGACACATTTATCAACAATAGGCTTTCATCCAAATATTGAGCAGCCAATTATTCCAGGGGAGATTAAAATCTCTTTCAGAAACTTATGATTGATATTTCAACAGCTACAGCAACAACTCTTTACCTTTGTCTTACCATTGGCTTCTTGCTGGTGGTTTGGTTGATGGAACATTATTCCTCAACAAAGAAAAAAATTATTCTCGCAAAAGAGGAACTGCTCGTGTGTGAATTTTGCCACTTTGCCTATCTCGCAGACCGATCCAAGCAAGTAACCCAATGTCCTCAGTGCCTTTCATACAATAAAGACAATCTGTACAAGCCAAAACGGAAATAGATATTTTGTATTTTACCCCAGAGATCACAGAGAGAAGAAGAGAAATATGGAGAAATGAGAAGAATATTCTTTACTAAAAGAACATTTTTTTTTACTTCTCCATATTCTCTTTTTCTCCCTGTGATCTCTGTGGTAAAATTTTACAGAGATGTTTTAGAGGGAATTGCTGCTTGAATTGCCATCTGAACCGTGAGAATTCCTGCAAGAACTCCCTCTTCGTATCGAAATAACGGGTGATTTTCTAGCTGCAAGAAATCATTGGGCTGCAACAGATCATCCTCGGTCAGTTGAGGAACTACTTGTTGACCACATTGCAATAACTTCTTCTTTTGATAAACTACGAGTTCTTGGAGTAGATTTTCTAATTCAATGCAATCTATTGCAACACTCTTATCTGCTTTTTTAGCCATCATTTTCCCTACAATTGTGAAGCAACGAGCGAGAGTCGCCCTTACAGGGCTCATTATGGTGTTTGGATCTACCCAGGCCTTCGATCGCCCTTTCAGGGCTTCCTCAGCCGTCATAGCAGAAAAATTGCGTCTTAGCTCTCGTAAAATTACTTCAGAACAGCCCACAACAGAGGTTGTGCACGGCCCGGAGGGCTGTTACAATTTAGCTCAGGCTGAGCGCTGCCCCGGAGGGGCGAGCGAAGCCTGGGTTTGGCATCACCCCACACATTCCGCTCCGGAGGGGCGGCACAAGCCAATAATAGAGTTTGCATACGGAACGAGCGTTGCATTGCATAACCTACAAAGGATGTTGCACACGGCCCGGGCCGTGTGCAAACCTCTATTATTGACTTGCACCGCCACTCCGAGGCGTAATGTGTGGGGTGATGCCAAACCCAGGCTTCGCTTACCCCTCCGGGGCAGTGCTCAGCCTGGGCTAAATTGTAACAGCCCTCCGGGCCGTGCACAACCTCTGTTGTGGGCTGTTCTGAAATAATTTTGCGAGAGCTAAGACGCAATTTCTCCTATGACGGCTGAAGAAGCCCTGAAAGGGCGACCGAAGGCCTGGGTACATCCAAACACCATTATGAGCCCTGTAAGGGCGGCTCTCGCTCGAAGCCTCTGTCATTTTCCAAACGCCTTTTTTGAAAAAACTCTTTAAGCAACCCAGCACTGAGCTCTCGCAACACATCAGTTCTTATGCTCATAGTATGTGTGGGATGGGGCTGACTAAACAAATTCACCCAGCTTCCATTAGCACCATGCCTGATATCAGGAGCGCCCCAAACCAATCTAGGAACCCTAGCAAGCAACATCGCCCCTGCACACATCGCACAAGGCTCAACAGTACAGTATAGCGTAGTTTCGGCAAGCCTCCAGTTGTCCAATGCAGACTCGCCAGCCGTAATGCACAGCATCTCAGCATGGGCAGTGGCATCTTTTAGCATTTCGACTTGATTATGCCCTCGAGCTATGATTTGCTTTTGATGGACCAGGACAGCTCCTACAGGAACCTCTTCTCTTTGATAGGCTTTCCACGCCTCTTTGAGCGCCTCTAGCATAAAGCGTTCATCTTCATCTTGAGGGGTAATTATAAATGGAAATGGTCCGTCATTTTTTAATTTCATGATGCCTGTCGCGTTTTTTTTCATTAAGGTATATCGTTAAGATATTAGCAATGAATTAGAGATAAATCAAGAGGACCTTATGGCAGAGCATAAACATCTTTTCTATGGAAAGGAAGTGGTTCGCCGTCGAGAGCAAGAATATATTCAAGAGCTTCTGAAAAAGTATCGGAAAGAGCCCGCCACAGAAGCGTTAAAACAAAAAATCTGGGATGAGCTACAAGCTGAAAAACAGGCGGGAAAGATTGCGATCCCCTTTAAGGTCGTTTTGCGCAAAGACCCTTCAGGCTTGTTCCCCGAGTATGTCGAAGTCATTCTGGACACCAAAGTCTAATGCAATGAACAAGATAAGCAAAAGTACCTCAGGCGACCTCTAAGAAGAAAAGTAACAGGATGTGCAGGATCAGGCAGGATATGAAGGATAGTGAGCATCCTCTTGATATGCAAAGAATTTCCAATGGAGCTAAGGCCGGAGGCCTTAGCTCCATTGGAAATTCTTTTGAATTACAAGAGGATGCTCACTATCCTTCATATCCTGCCTGATCCTGCACATCCTGTTACTTTTCTTCTTAGAGGTCGCCTGAGGTACTTTTGCTTATCTTGTTGATGGGAAAGTCAGTGTGAATTTTGTTCCCAATCCATGTTCAGATTCCACAGCAATAGTTCCCTTATGCTTCTGTACAATGCCTGAAACGATCGAAAGACCAAGTCCAGCACCTCCCAATTTACGGCTATGGGCTTTGTTAACCGTGTAAAATCTTTCAAAAATCCTATCCAGATCCATCTTAGGAATGCCGATGCCTTTGTCTTGTATAGCAACTTTGAGCGAGCTTTCTTCCTTTTCCAAATGGATAGTGATCTGAGCAGGGGATTTTGAGTACTTTCCTGCATTCTCTAAAAGATTCGTGATCGCTATTTCCAGAAGATGGGGATCTGCATATAGACTAAAAGGATCATCACTGTCTTTTTGGATCTCAATATTGGAATTTGGATATAACTCTTTAACAGTCTGTGAGCAATGGTGGATGATCTCTTCGATATCACATTTCGTAGAGCGTATGTCTACCATGCTATCGATGTCTGTTAAGACGAGAAGATCTTTAACAATTCGACCCATTCTCAAACAATTGCGCATGACCTTCTCGATAATTTCCCGAGAGGTCTCCACAGGTAAGTCGGGATGGTCATGCAACGTTTCTACATAGCCGCCAATGATGGCAATCGGCGTTTTAAGCTCATGAGAGGCATTGGAAATGAAATCTCTCCGCATATTTAGGATTTTGTATAGCGATTCCAAAACAGCTTCTTTTTCATTTCGCTCTTGAGTGATCGAGTTAATTTGATCCTGAATCTTAGCGGAGAGGGAATTCAGCGTGTTTGCAAGCCTCCTAAATTCGTTGTCATTATCGCTTAATGATACTTCTATTGAGGGTAAAGTGGTTACTTTCCCCTCTTGGTATGGTTGTATAGCCTTTATAACTGTCTGGATTGGACGGGTCAACCGATTGACCACAAGCCAACAAAGCAACCCAAAGAGCAACAAAACAAATGAAGAGAATAGAACGAGTCCCATTTCAACCTCTTCAGTCAAGTCCTTCATAAACTTCATAGGAATTGCAGTGCGAACCACATAAGTTTTTCCATGAAAATCAAATGTTTTTGCCATATAAAAGAAGTTGTCACCGGACCTTTTTGATCGCCGTTCATTGGTTCCAAAACCATTTTTAAATGCTGCGGTCACTTCAGGATAATTTAAAATCTTGGGGGCTTCCCGTCCAGTTTCCACAAATCGTTTGGTATAGGAATCATAGAGTAGTTCTGAAGAGTCATTGATGATACTGACTCTAAAAAATACCAAGTATTTTTGTTTATGCAAGCTTTGGATCAGCATTTCATCGCTAGGAGCCTTCTGGATTCTCTGAATGAGTTGATTGGCCTGCAAACGCATGGAACCGATGACGATGTTTTCTACCAGGTGAGAGGCAAAAATATACATGAGTATGATAAGTACAAAGAATATGGCAATGTAAGAAATGAGAATCTTATAGCGAAAGCTAATAGAACGGATGATAACGCTAAGTTTCATGAAAATACTAGACCTCTTAAACTCATTAGAGTATTTCTTAAATTATGACAAACTATGAAATTGTTCAATTCGATCCCTCTGATCTTACTCCGGAACAAATTGCTGCCTTGTCGCCATTGACGGAAAACAAATATCGGTGCTGCCTAAAGGGTGTACATCCCGATGGAGTGACAGAAACAGTCCCATGCATTATTGCAGCACTGCACCAAGGTAGTCCCATTGGCTTAGCTCTAGCTAGCTACGTCCCAATTTTGCGCTTTGCCGAGTTGCATTCCATCCATGTTAAGGAATCTGATGACTTTCAGGAAATAGGGAAACACTTATTAGCCAAACTCGATGAAGTCCTAAAGCAAACGGGCTGTTTAGTGATCACTTTCAATTACTTTACTGACACGCCCGAAACAGAAGCCTTAGAAACTCTGTTCGCATCGGCAAATTGGAAACCACCAAAGACATTTAGCATTCATTGCCATTTCTTAGCAGAAGCATTTTCTCCGGAATGGCTTGAAAATGCCCCTCAACTACCTGACGATTTTGAAATATTTCCCTGGACAGACCTATTGCCGAAAGAGCGGGAACGCCTACTTTTCCATCAGGCTCAAGGGGTCATCCCTCTCGAGATCTCTCCATTTAATAAACGGGAAAAATTAATAGAGCCGCTCAATAGCTTAGGTTTACGTCATCGCGATGAAGTTGTAGGCTGGATGGTCACCCATCGGATAAACCCCGATAGAATTCAATATTCTTCCTTGTATATTCACAGAGAATTTCAACGGAGAGCAATCGCAATTCGATTGCTATCTGAATCAATCATGCTCCAGAAAGAAGCCCAAATTCCGCTGGCTGAGTTAGAAGTCAATGTACAAAGAGTAGATGTGACCTGGATCAATTTCGTAAAGCGGCGCCTCATTCCCTTTGCGAACAAGGTGTTTTACACAAAGCAAACCTGGCGCCACCTCAAAGAAACCGTCTAAGCATAAACATAAACATAAGCATCAGTCTAATGCGAGCAACATCTTAGTAGAAAAGTGACAGGATATGTAGGATCAGGCAGGATATGAAGGACAGCAAGCATCCTCTTGAAATGTAATAATCAATGATAATTGAAAGGAGGTGTGCGAAAGGACATAAAGGGCCAAAAAAAATTTAGTCCAATAAGAGGTAATTGCAGAAGTGCCGGCCCTCCGGGACGGTATGTGTTGGTTGGCGCTTACCCAGGCTTCGCTTACCCCTCCGGGGAGCTTCAGCCTGGGCTATTACGTGAACAGGCCCTCCGGGCTGTATGGGGAGCTTTTGTATGAAAGTCACTTTTCACACTGCCCGGAGGGCTGTTTACATAATAGCCCAGGCTGAAGCTCCCCGGAGGAGTAAGCAAAGCCTGGGTAACTGCCAACCCACACATCCCGTCCCGGAGGGCCGGCACAAACCAATTGCTTTGACCTGATGCTTTGGCATGTACTTGTGGATTGATATGGATTAGAGCAGGATCGCTGTGCCGGCTGCTAGCGCGAGCCCGGTGCCAATAAAGCATAAGATTGCCAATGCTGTTAGCCCAACGCGACACCAACCCTTCTTTGTATTTGCAATAGCCAATAATGTAATCCCCGTTACACATGCCAGCACTGCTATTCCGAAACCAGTGTGCAAAAATCCCCAAATGACAATCAAAGCAGGCCAAACGTAATTCTTCCATAGCTTCGCTATCTGACGCCCAAGCCATATTGCAACATTTTTGGTCCCTTCCCAAAATTTTTGCGCACCGGTTGGACTGCTAATTGCCTGTTCGGCAGCTGTAGCTGCTGTAGTCACTCCACTCATTTTGTCTCTCCCTATGATATTTTATGGATCTTTCATAATTTTCTACAAAAGGGCACCCCTCACAGCTTGCTTCATATTTTGTGCAGAAGTCTTGGTGAAGCTGGAAAGCCCCTTGCTCGGCAAAAGCAGAATTCATCACACTTCCCCTTGGTGAATCCCCAAACAAGCGGTGAGTCAAATAACGGGTTTTACTATTTCCTCTTGATGACGCGGAAGCGAAAAACTTTTGAAAAGCTGCTTCCTCCAACTTGTTGCCGTTTACGAGAGCCTGGGAATATAGCAATGGAAAAACCACATTTATTATTAACGTATCCTTAAAATCATGACCTATTAATGGAATGATCTCTTCTCTGGGCTGCAGCTCAAATGAATAGTGACTATTCCAGTAGGGGTCTTCAAAACTTGGAATGAGTTGATGGAGCTCTGCGTATAACTTTCTGCATGATTTTTGATCTTCTAAAGTCATCCATCGTTCATTCCAAAGTCTCATTATCAGATGGTATAAAGATTTGTAAATTTTTTTAGAAAGGATTTTTGCAAGAATCAAAAGACGGCGTACGGGATGATTCAAAGGACGAATGTTATGCAGTTTCAACTTAATTTGTGGGGCATCTGGGCTCTTGTCAGCGATATTCATCAGCTCAGCATATTTGGAAGAGCCTTGCCACTTATCTTGATACAAGGAAGTGAAAAAACCACATGCCTTCATAGCATATGCTAGAAGCAAATCTTCATCATTAGAATTTAAACGATGCAGCCAATGGAAAATTTCGGTAAATTCTTGAGGGTTCTGTTTATACCCGAGGGCTCGAGCTAATCCTAGAGCAAATTGTAGGTCCAATACTTCGTAGTAACTCTTCAAATACTTTTTCTTTTGGATCAACCTCCAACCTGATGCACTTTGGAAGAACATTTCGATTTCTTCATCTGTAGCAATTTTGAACAGATCATGCGCACAACGTCCGCTGCCAATAAATTCTTTGTAAGGATAAAGCTCCAAATCTATCATTCTAGATATGAAGTCAATGTCATTTGTTAAAAATGGCTCTACAAAGACTTCTAATACATCTTTTCCATTGTTTGTAACAACCGGCAGCCTTTTTTCAGTCTTCCAGAAAGCCAGATGTAGAATGACTTGATCATAGCGGGGATCGCAATGGTGCTTGTGTTGATACCACCCATCGGACTGCAAATGGATTTCAATGTCGCCCCGATACTCAGTTTGGCCAATTTTAAGATGGGCCTTTAGAAAATCAGGTCCTGCTTCAGCATTCCAAATGCCTGGGGAAATCACCTCGATGGGATTGCCTTGATCGGTGCTTATTTGGTTGAAGTACTTCTGCTCAAACCACATGACCTGCACATGCTGTTCAGAGAAGCATTTATAAGGGGTATCCACTTCTGCAACTAGATGTGGATGGTCCTGGACATCCGACAGTAATGATCCGTAAAAAGAAGTCATAAAATCGAGAGGGTTCAAATTTGTGAAAAAAACAATTGCTTGGTGTATACTGGTATATGTGATACTTTTTTTGAAGATGTAAATCAAGGAAAAAATACACCAACAGAGCTCATCAGTAAAGTATGACAAAAATACATCGAATGTATTAAAATACGATACATTGGATATAATTTTGTCTAGAATAACTAGGAGCAATATTTATGATCAGTTTAGCAACGTTTTCTTTTACACTTGCATTACAACTTCTCGTAGTAGTCTCTTCTGATTGGAACGCCACTGAAGGGAATCTTTATCGCTATGAACGCACTCCCACCACCGCATGGGAGGCTGTAGGATCACCCATACCAGTCACATTAGGAAAAAAAGGAATGGCTTGGGGACTTGGTTTACATGACATGAGCAATCAAACTGGGTTGGTTAAGAAAGAGGGCGATCGGAAATGCCCTGCAGGTCTGTTTGCCATAGGACCTGCTTTTGGAGATGCACAACACCAATCTTATGCTGTGAAGATTCCGTTTCTGCTTGTTACAGATGATCTGGAATGTGTCGATGATGGTAATTCTAGGTACTATAATCAGTTTGTATATGCAAATTCTATTCAGAATCGCGATTGGAATAGCTCAGAAAAAATGAAAGAAATTGGACCTATGTATGCGCTAGGATTGGTTATACAGCATAATCTTGATCCGATCCAAGTTGGAATGGGGTCTGCGATTTTCATGCATATTTGGGAAAATGAAGGAGTGACGACAACAGGCTGTACAGCCATGGCAGAAGGCAATTTAAACGAAATTGTGTCGTGGCTCAATATTGAAAATCAACCTTGTATTGTTCAACTTCCACTTGATGAATATTTGAGCAAAAAGGCACAATGGGGCCTCCCAGAACTGCCAGAGACTCCTTAATAACGCAAGGTGCTAGTCATACAATGCTTTTAATGGGGCCAAGAAAGGACATAAGGGACGTAAAGGACTTTAAAGGACAAGGGACATAAGGGACAAAAGACACTTGTTGTCCCTTATGTCCCTTGTCCTTTAAAGTCCTTTACGTCCCTTATGTCCTTTAGGTCCCTTGTCCCTTATGTCCTTTCTTGGCCCCATTTTAATCCATCGGTGACTAGCAACTTGCGTTAATATTGTAGCATTTTCACGTAAAGGTAATGAACTCATGTCAAGATTATTCCTATTTCTTACAATTGCTCTTCAATTTGCTCCCTTGTGTTTCGCAACAGACTCTTCTCAAGTAGACAGCATAGCAGCGCAAGTGCAGTTGCCACGGATACAGGAACCAATTCCGCCTTATCCGTATCTTGAAGAAGAAGTCACTTTTACAAACCCTGCAGACGGAGTTGTTCTTTCCGGCACATTGACCTTGCCATCTACTCAGGGGCCTTTTCCAGTTGTGATTCTGTTGCATGGTTCGGCCCCATTGGACCGAAATCAATCTATCTGTGGTCATAAATCCTTTCTTGTATTGTCGGATTACTTGACTCGGCAAGGAATTGCTGTTTTACGTTTTGACAAACGGGGAGCTGGGGAGTCAACCGGGAACTATGATACTGCAACGATCGAAGATTTTGCAGGCGATGCATTAGCCGGTGTAAAATATTTAAAGACTCGAAAAGAAATTAGCTCTAATCAAATTGGTCTGATTGGCTTCAGTGAAGGTGGCATGACAGCTCCCTTAGCAACTTCTAAGTCCAGTGATGTTGCGTACATTGTCCTCATGGCTGGGGCAGCAGTGAATTGGAAAGAGATGATGTTTGTACAGCTTGAGCTTATTCTAAGGGTGGATGGAGTACCCGAAGAAACGATTTCAACGAGTCGTGATGTTCTAGGCAATATTTTTACAGTATTAGAAGCACAAAGTGATCGCGAGCTAGCTGCAATTCAACTCCGTGAAATGCTTACGAACAGTCTCAACAACTTGACAGCATCGCAAAGAGAGACTTTTGAATCGTATTACGGTTCAGTTGAGAACCAAGTCAAACTTTTTAATGCGGTATGGTTTCGTTATTATCTTACCTACGACCCCTTCCAAACATTAAAACAAATCAAAATCCCAGTCCTTGCTTTAAATGGAGAACTTGATGTGACCGTTTCTTCAAAGCAAAACCTATCTGCCATTGATAAAGCATTGTTTCAAGCAGACAATCAAGACTATACAATCATGGAACTCCCACGCGTCAATCATATGTTTCAAACATGTGACTCAGGATCAATCAGGAACTATTCTTTGATTGAAGAAACCTTATCTCCTGCGGCTTTAAATATCGTTTCAGAATGGATTCTCAAACGGACTGGTAAACAAAGCTGACATACAGAACAGTTTAGGATTACCAAAACTCAATAGAACAGAAGTTCTTTGGGCTTCTCTAGTGAGAGCTTCAGCAGACATTTTTGCTTTATGAGAAGGTGTGTTTGAACTTATTTATTGATATCTCTGGATTTGAAGAAGTAATAAACTAATATAGATTGTTTGTGTCATGATTTAAAATTAGGCATTGCCCTCATTATAAACTCATTGAATAAAGGCACGGTAAATGCCATATCACCATATGATGGACTGTAGATCATCCCCTTCTTGATCATTTTAGCTCGCAATGGACCGATCCTGCTAATTTTAACATTTAGCATATTGGCTATATCTCCGGTACGATGAGGACCTGGCCCCAACTCAGCTACAGCCCGTAAGAATTTTTTTTCACTAGGGGTTAATCGATCGAAGCGAACTCTAAAAAAATTCAGATCAAGCCGTTGAATGGCAGTGGTTGTAGCATCATGAACAGTTTGTAATGTAATAGGATTAGTAAGAGCTAGATTCCAAGTTTGATAACCCCACTCTTGTAGAAAATATGGATAGCCTTTTGTCAGACGATATATCTCTTTTAGGGCAGATACTTCAAAGACAACTCCACCAGCTTTTGCCGGTTCGTTCAAAGCTTTAGCAGTGTCCGTTTCAGATAGTGCATCTATATTTGGGAAGCTAAAAAGTCGTTCTGCATACGACTTTGATTCTCCTGCCAGTCCAGGAAGTATCGGCAACCCGGCTCCTACCAGAATAAGAGGGAGTTTGCGTTGCTGCATTTTATGCATTGCCATGATTAATGCACCAATTTCTCTGTGACTGAAATATTGAATCTCATCGATCAAAATAGCCACTGCGCATCCGCGATCTTCAGCAGCTTCACCAATAGCAATAAAAAGATTGGGTAAATCAATTTCCAAATCCCCACTATCGGCTGAACCTTTTTCTGGATTAATGTCTAATCCAAGAGTAACATCATTCACTGTAACTTTAAGTGCTCCGATAAAACTGCGAAGAACAGCTAAGCCCCGTTTAACTTTGTCACCAGCTCCCGCAAATCGATCAAGTTCAAAAAGAAGATTCCGTAAATAAGGAGCGATGAGGGAACCAAGTTGTTTATTTTCATGAGCTTCAATAAAAATTGTCTTATAACCTTCTGCCTTAGCCATATGTTCAATTTCGATCAGCAACACAGTTTTGCCTACGCCTCGAAGGCCAGTAAGTAGCATGCTTTTTTCAGATCGTTTCAACTTTATCCGGCCAAGAAGAATTCTTGCCTGCTCAAGGACGGCTTCCCTGCCAACAAGTTCAGGGGGAGGAGAACCAGCACCAGGAGAAAATGGGTTTTTAAGAGAATCCATATCTTATACAAAGTTATACATGGTTATACGCGGTTATACATAGTTATACTAAAAACAGAGTATAACTCGGTATAAGTATTTCGCTCAAGAAAAAATTCTGAAGATGAAGAAGCAATTTATGAGCTCTGGTCGAAGTTCGAAGTTGACGTATAGAACAGTTTTGGATTACCAAAACTGACTGGAAGCATCCATATCATGAATGGTTTGATCGCTAGGAACAAATCCTCTGTGTGCAAATTCGGTCCAGTGCATAGGTACTGCCACGAGTTGACTAAGAGCAAGTGTAAATTGTGTTTGAGCCTGTGCAAAATCCCGCACCACGCCACGTCCTAGCAAATAGCAAAGCCCAAGCCATTTCGGCGCCTCAGCATTTCCAAGCTCTGCAGCTTGAAGATAGTATCCAAAGGCACGTATATGTTGAGCAATTGTTTCTTCAATCGTATGTCCTAATCCTCGACGGGAAAAATGTCCTAGCATGATTAAAACTTCTGGTAATGTAGGATCAATTTGATGAGCTTTTTCATAGTGTTTCAATGCCTTTATTAAATCCCGATTTACTGCAAAGGCACGGCCGAGTTGATAATGTCCCTTTGCATATCCTTGCCCCGCAGATAGGTTGAGATACATCATCCCTTTTTGTTTTTCTAAATCAATTGCACTTCTGAAAAAATGACCTAAGTAGTAGACCCCTAAATCATGCTGTGCAATGGGATGTCCTTGCCTTGCGGCTTTTTCAAGATAGCTTAAGCGTTTTTCTGAATATTCATCAAGTAACTTTGACCATTCATACTGTGCTCTTGCAAATCCCTTATCCGCTGCATTATAAAAACATAACCGTGTTTGTGCAGTTTTTTCAAGATTCCTAGACATCAATTTTCGAATTTCTTCTGATATCGAGAAGCTTGGACATACCCCGATAAGATAAGCATCCCAAGGAGCCAAATTAGCAGGATCAATTTTATCCAGATCTTCGGGAAAAATCTTATCGTAATATTCAGCAGATTTTTTGACATCTTTCTCAACACCGAGGCCACACTTATAGAAAACGGCACAGCATTCCGCTAACCAAAGTTCTGTTTTGCCGGCACTTTCTATCTCAGCCTGTTTTTTGATTATCCATTCTGCAAAATGCTTAGTTGCAAATTCCATTGAAGATTCTTGTAAAATAGCGTGTAGGCTTTGGGGAGGAAAAGATATCATCGTAGACAGCAACTCGGGGTATGCTGGATAATAATCCTCTAAATACATACAGATCATGTTTAAGAGGCCGCAAGGATCTGAGTTTGCCAGTCCCTTCAGACATTCAATACAAAGGCGCTGCATCTTTTCATCAAGCAAGTATTTCGAAAGGGAATATAATTCTAAGAGTCTTTCAATGGAAACGTCTTTTATTTCACTAGCGCCGAGTAAAAGATGAAAATAGAGCTCCGTAGTTTCTGCTGGAAATGGCTGTTGAGTCAACACTTCTTCTTCTACTTTACCTTTGTTTTCAGATTCTATTGAAGAAAGTGATGAGGATGAGGATCGGATTTGACGGATATAAGGCTTCATAGGGATGAATTCTACTTCAAGATCAGTCGTAACAGTCTTTGTGGCAACACTGCTGATATCCTCGTCATCTAATGATTTAGGTTCTTTTGCTTTCTCTACTTTACCTTCTGCTTCTCGTTTAGTATCTTCCTGTTTTGCTGCGATTTTATCTGCAACGAGCCTAATACTAGAGCCTGCCCTCTTGAAATCAATGACAGCCTTTAAATTGGGAGTAGATTGACAAATACTTTCAGGAATCGAGCGAATAGATCCATCTGCCAATTTTACTCTGACATGCCGTTCTCCTTTTATGCTTGGAGTATAAGGTCTTGCATGTATCGATCTAGTGAGGTTCCATGTTTTCTTTGAACTTGTTGATCCTTCTATTTTTGTTGGGGCAGCGGTCCACTGTGCACTATACCAACAATGAAGTCCCTCTTCTCCCTCAAGTATTTTAGAAGCCGTAAGTTCTGCTGCAGTAGTCATCATCCGGGCACTATTGTGTGCTTCACTTAATTTTTTTTCCGCTTCGCTTTGTAGTTTGGCTGCTTCAGCTCGAGCGCCTTCTACAACGATGCCGCCCATAAGTTCGGCCTCAACAGCGATTTGTCTAGCTTTTTCTTGAGCTTCTTTTAACTGTTTTTCAGCTTCCTTTTCCCCCTCAAGGATTTTAGAAGCCGTAACTTCTGCTGCAGTGGTCATCATCAGGGCACTCTTGTGTGCTTCACTTAATTTTTTTTCCGCTTCGCTTTGTAGTTTGGCTGCTTCAGCTCGAGCGCCTTCTACAACAATGACGCCCTTAAGCTCGGCCTCAACAGTGATATCTCTAGCTTTTGCTTGAGCTTCTTTTAACTGTTTTTCAGCTTCTTTCGCAAGTTTCTCTCTCTCAAGAGATGCTACATTATTTGCCCCAGACATTTCGTAGGCCATCCGGTCTGCATTTATTTTTGCATCTCCTGTAATAGTGTCAGCGTGCTTTTTTGCTTTCTGTGTAAGTTCTGCAGCGCTTTCTTTGGCTTCTCTTGTAAGAGCTTCAATATGATCCTGACCGTCTTTTAGGAGCTTTTCTGCAGTCACTTTTACATTTTCTTGCGCTGCGATCAGAGTCCTACAGAGTCCATAAACGACCTTGCGATGAATGAGCTTTGTAGTGACTATGACAATAATAGGTACCACTAATAGTGTGGCAATAACAAGGCCTACAATGCGCAGAGCTAGTTCCCAACATGGGATGGGTGTGTTTGTTATATCTACTTCACCAAGTTCGGTAATATGATAATGCGTCGATCGCAGTTGTAGTGCTTTATCACTGAAGCGCACCAGCCAACCCGGATTTTGGCAAAAAGTACTGAGCGTACCAAAAAAAGATATATTATCGAAAGGATCCATCAAATAATTCCGTATTAACAAAAAGGGTCATTGGTTTAGTTTCGTCCAAGGGGATTAAATATAGCTCTAATGACTTATAATTCCCTCTGCGTCTCTGCGTTAAATTCGTTATAATGATTAACGCAGAGACGGGGAGACGCAGAGGGAATTATAAGTTTCGTTAAGGCTATCTTTTGGACGAAGTTAAACCAATAGCCACAAAAAGATTACCCAGATTTTATAACAACAGATAATTGTTGTAAACCATTAATTAATTTATTTGGATAGTGTACTAGAAACAAGACGTGGCAAATGACCAATCAAATAAAGAGGTACAGACAAAACCTGATGCACTTTGGAAGAACATTTCGATTTCTTCATCTGTAGCAATTTTGAACAGATCATGCGCACAACGTCCTCTGATCGACCAATTCCTTATGTTCATCAAGAGAAAAAACGTTGTCCTGCCTGGCGTGGATTACTAACACGGATATATTTTTTCATTATCGTAACGAGCCTCGTACTTACTTTTTTTATTTACTCCACACATCAGTTTGTGTATAATGATGTGTAAGAGGTGAAATATGGCAAGCAATATAGAGTATGATCCCTACCTTCTTTCAGAAGTTCTTAAATTAGGTGGTTTTAAGTATAAAAAAGATGCTGTAAATGCTGCATTGAAAGAATATGTACTTCATCATCAACAAATGAAAGTTTTAGATCTATTCGGCCTAATCGATTATGACAAACGTTATAACTATAAAAAAGAACGAAAGCGGTAATGGAAATTTTGGTAGACACAAGCGTGTGGTCACTTGCATTAAGACGCAGCAAAAAAAAGGCAACAGACGCAAAGCTATTGAAAAGCTTTTCTGAACTGATCAATGAATCGCGTGTAAAGATTATAGGACCTATCCGGCAAGAACTGCTTTCTGGCATCTCTGAAGAAATACAATTTCAAAAACTAAGAAAACACTTAAATGCATTTGAGGATCTCCCAATTCACTCAGAAAGTTATGAACGTGCAGCTGAGATGTCGAATTATTGCCGAAAAAAGGGTGTTACTGGCAGCCATTTAGATTTTCTGATCTGTTCAATAGCCGAATATTACAAGCTATCCATTTTCACTACTGATCAGGATTTCTCTTTTTATTCCAAACATCTTCACTTGCGGCTATATTACGAATAAAAAGACTCAATGGGGCCTACCAAAACTCCAATGATCGTTCTATCAGTAACACACTTAATTCACTAGGATCTTGATGAAGAACAGCATCCCGCATCAAAATTTCAGAAACACTAGCCCCTTCGCTATTAGCAAGTGTATATTGCTCTATGGCTAGTGGAAAATCCTTTGCCACGCCACGACCCAGAAGGTAGCAGTGCCCAAGCCAAAGCTTGGCTTTAGTATTCCCCAAATCTGCAGCTTGACGATAACACTCAAAGGCACGTTTGTTGTTTTGAATTGAAGCAATTCCTCTCCAGTAGTTATGCCCTAACATAAGTAGAGGACCCGATAATTTAGGATCAAGCTCATGTGCTTTTTGGTAGTGTTTCCACGCCCTTTGAAAATCATCAGATACTGCACAAGCACGGCCAAGATGATAATGCCCTGCTGCATAGTCTTGTGCGGCAGATAGTTTAAGGTACATCATCGCTTTCTCTGAATCCCGTACAGGTCCTGTGAAATGATTGAAATAATAGAGCCCTAATTCGCACTGTGCACCTGGATGCCCTTGTCTGGCAGCATTTTCAAAATAGCTTAAGCTCTCTTTCTCGAGTCGATCACGTACAACTCGATCAAGTTTATGCCCATCAAGACTAGCAGGCATAGGATCGGTAGATTCAAGAGCATTTCGAAATCCCGTTGCCAAAACGTATTGCGCTGGGGCATATCCCCTTTCCGCAGCACTCGTCACATAAGTAATATGTCCCACAGGAATAATAGCAGACATCAATTTCTGAACTTCTTTTGGTATGAATTTTGAGGAATCACTGGGGAATGAAATTATAAGGCGTGCTATAAGAAAGGCATCCCAAGGAGGCAACGCCTCAGGATCGATTTTAAAAAGATCTTCAGACAAGATGCTATCGAAGAGTTCCGCGGCTTTTTTGAAATTTTTTTCTACGCCAAGACCATTTGCATAAAGATCGGCGCATAAATTTGTAAGCCGAAATTCGTTTTTACCAAAGCCATTGATCTCTGCGTGCTTTGTAAATATTTTTTCTGCAAAACGCTGACGCTCTAACTCCATTGACGGTTTTCGTAAAGCAGTCAGTATACCAAAAGAAATCATGGTCGATAACAACTCGATGTGGTCTGGATAACAGTCCTCTAAATAAACACAAATCATTTTTAAGAGACAGCGAGAATCTAAGATTGCTAAAGCCTTCATACATTCAATACAAAGGCGCTGCATCTTTTCATTATTCAAATATGCCGAAAGGGTATATAGATCTAAGAGTCTTTCAATAGAAACTTCTTTTATTTCACTAGCGCCGAGTAAAAGGTGGAGATAGAGTTCGGTAGTTGCCGTTGGAAATGGCTGTGGAGTCGATCCTTCTTCTGCCTTACCCTTACGTTCATGTTCGATTGAAGAAAGCGAAGTTAAAAGGGGTTGACGGATACGAGGGATTAAAGGGATGAATTCTACGGTATCATCAGCCGTAACATCAGGTGTCACCCTATCACTGCCGCTATCTTCATCCAATGAGGTTGGTTCACTTGCTTTTTTTGTTTTTCCTTCGGCCTCTGCTTCTCGCTTAGATTCTTTTTGTCGTTCAAGGCAATCTGCTGAAGAGGATGTAGCTGTTGTGACTCTATTCTTTATGGAATCTCTACCAGCGCTATTCTTTTTGAAATCTATTCGATACTTTAAACCCTCTAAAGATCGAGCACAACTTTCAGGAATCGAACGAATAGATCCATCAGCTAAAATAACTTTGAGATGCCTTTCCCCTTTTATGCTTGGAATGTGACGTCTTGCATATACTGATCTCGTAAGGGTCCATGTTTTCTTTGAACTTGTTGATCCTTCTATTTTTGTTGCGGCAGCGGTCCACTGTGCACTATACCAACAATAAAGACCCTCTTCCCCCTCAAGTGTTTTAGAAGCCTTCAATTCTGCTTCAGAAGTTTTATGCAAGGCTCGTTCCATGGCTTGACTTAATATTTTGTCTCCTTCGCTTTTAAGCTTTTGATGTTCGTCTCGAGCTACTTTTGCAACAGCGTCTGCCTTAAGTTTCGCTTCATCAGCGATAAATTTAGCTTTTTTTTCAGCTTCATCTAATCGATTTTTAGCTTCATTTTCGATATTCTCTCTTTGAATAGCTGCCGCAGCATTTGCCCGTTGTATTTCGTTGCCAATCCTTTCTGCTTTTATTTTTGCATCTCCTGTAATAGTGTCAGCGTGCTCTTTTGCTTTCTGCGTAAGTTCTGCAGCACTTTCTTTGGCTTCTCTTGTGAGAGT
>Ga0207056_1009_pt1 | contig 57828 bp, 49 predicted proteins | sample Alteio_BWMinCont_58_FD_153289 | JGI IMG/M metagenome (GOLD analysis project Ga0207056, IMG submission 153289) | Enriched cells from forest soil in Barre Woods Harvard Forest LTER site, Petersham, Massachusetts, United States -... | ecosystem: Environmental > Terrestrial > Soil > Temperate forest >... | reverse complement strand
AAGCGAAGCCTGGGTAACTGCCAACCTACACACACCGTCCCGGAGGGCCGGCACAAACCAATAGCGTTGGCTGATGATTTGGCACTTCTGCAATTTCCTCATCTAGTCCTTTAGATGAGATAGATCCGAGGTTAGAAAGATGTCAAAATATAAGCCTAATAATATATGGATCGATGCAGATGCTTGCCCTAGAGTAATTAAAGAAATAGTTTTTAAGGTAAGTCGTCGTTTGAATATAAGCATTATATTAGTGGCGAATAGCTATCAAATTACTCCTCGCAGCGATCTTATACAATTGATTATTGTAGACAAACGATTCGATGCAGCGGATCAACATATTACTGATCAGGTCAAAACTCACGATATTGTCATCACAGCGGATATTCCTCTGGCAGCGAACGTTTTGAAAAAAAAGGCTATCGCTCTCAACCCTCGAGGTGAAATTTATACTGAAAACAATATTGGTTCGATTTTATCAATGCGCAATTTTATGAAAGAACTTCGCGATGCTGGCTCAATTACCGGTGGCCCAGCAGCGTTTGGACCAAAAGATGTTAAGCGATTTGGAGATTCACTGAATAAACTCATTGGATAACTTCTAACTTTTAGAACTTCATATATCCCTCTAAATTGTAAAAATGTTAGAATGAGCCGTACACGACCCTGTATCTATAGCAATTATAATCATGCAACACTACATTATTTATGAATAGCTTGGAGGCTGGCTTATGGAGCAACGATCGTCGCGTAGAGATCTAGCAGTACATATTGTCAAGAAAAACGACAACACTTCTGATTTGCAATTCTGGCAAGCAAAAACTCCTCAGGAACGAATCAATGCCGTCGAATTTTTAAGAAGACAATATTATTCCCTTTGCGGTTGCACAACCATTCCACGAATCACTCAGATTATTCAGTTTAGGGCCCATCATCCGTGAACATTCATCCCGATTTTTCTGACTTTATTTCCGTTTTAAATCAAAATGCCGTCGAGTATGTTATTGTGGGAGCCTATGACTTAGCTTTTCAATGAAGATAAACCAAACACCTGAATTCAAGAAAAATCCGCACCCAGACACACTCCGGTCAGATACAAAAATTTTAAACTGCTAAAAATGAAATATCTGCAATTTTCTCAGAAAAACTTAGCCAATCAAAAGTTCGAAGTGTACCCAGTAGCTGGAGTATCTTTTTAGTGGGGATTCTTGGTTCAAATATCGAGAACGTGTCTGAAAGCAAGGAGTACATCTTTAAATGTTGATTGATTGTGTATCAGACCTTCATGGTTTCCAGCCGGAATTGGCTGGTGGCGATATTTTAATTATAGCTGGCGATCTGACTGCAAGAGATACGAAAGAAGAGTACGATAGATTTATTCACTGGCTCAATGCATCACCTTATCGATACAAAGTTGTTATTGCTGGAAATCACGATGGCTTAATTGAAAAGGGTAAAGTAACAATTGGAACAGATCCTCTTGTGAAAAATATTCATTATCTTTGTGACTCAGGGACAGAAATCGAAGGCTTAAAGATTTGGGGTTCCCCTTATACACCAACATTTCTATCGTGGTACTTCATGCAAGATAGGGGGCAAGATATAAAAAAGCATTGGGATCTCATTCCATCTGGCATCGATATTCTTGTAACACATGGCCCGCCTTATGGGATATTTGATGAAACTATAGAAGAAATTCGAGTGGGTTGTGAGGATTTAAGATTAGCAGTACAGGAACGTATAAAACCACGTATTCATTGTTTTGGCCACATTCATGAGTGTGGAAACTCTATAACAAAAATAGATGGTATTACATATGTTAATTGTAGCTTCGTTGATGAGAAATATCGCCCTGTGAACTCATCGATTCGTTTAGTTTTATAAGACGTATACCTGCCCCTGAAGAGTTTTGTAAAGGCTTTCGCGATATCCCTTTCTTGGGAGTCTTTATCGCAACCGCAAAGAAGCCAGATGAATAAGCTATTTGATATCATCCATAACTCGTAAATGACCTATAAAATCGTGAAAGAATGAAGTTGACCAAATGGCCAATCTTTGTTTATCAGGGATAAACATGGCAATATCCGACTTTGCTAATTCCCAATCGATCTCATCTATTTTTGCATGCACCCTTTCTAATAGTTCACTTTCTCCAAATTTTTCCCCTGGCTGTAAATGCTTAGTTTGCTTCATCCGCTCCCTCAGATGGGCTAAATTTACCGGGATGTCGCTTTGTATGTACCAAATAACATCATACCAATCTCGCCCTTTGATCCGTTTCTTCCAGTTTCGGCAAAGAGCCGCATGCATTTTACCCGCGAAAAGATCAACGATTGCATATGTAGAAACATAAAAGGGGACTGGGTTTTTGACTAATTTGCTTTCCAGAGGTAAGTGCAAAAGAGGAGGGTCGGTATCGATCTCGAGTTTGATCTGGATTTTTTGTTCAGGATGAATTCCCTTTATTTTGGTTTTTTCATGGATAGACAATAGCATCGAAAGAGTATTTCCCTTCAAAAATGCAGACCAAATCCCCGTATTTGCATTTTTTTCACGTAGATCTATATCTAGCTCAAAACCCATTGCCATTAACTCTTGGTGCATTCCATGAAGAAATGGAGTGAAGTCAAAATCCGGATCAGGTTTCAGAAGAGAAAAATCAAAGTCTTCGCTATATCGATCTAATCCATATAATATCCGTAACGCTGTTCCTCCATAAAAAACTGCGTGTTGGAAAAATTGGTGACGAGCTAATCCTAGGAGGGCTGTTTGTTGTAAAATTTCCCTCAATTTATCGATTTGAGGCATGGCATCTGGGTAGCTGTTAAGCATCTGTTTAATGCTAGAATCAAAATTCATAATACTCCTACTAAGTCCACGAGATAATGGACATGCTTGGCGCGGTAAGATTTTGCTATATTTGCTAATAAGTCTTTGTTAAGTTCATGAAAGCATTCTCGATCGATTCGTTTTGATTCCAATAATTCATCCTTAAGTTGGTCTTTATCCAAGTGCTTACATGTTTTAAAAACTGTATCGGCTAATGCTTTTTCGGGACTAGCTATTAAAAAACCCCCTACAAAGTCTGGGGATTGCTTTTGTGTAATCCCTATCGAGTAACTCTCAGAAGATAAAGTGAAGTATGAAAAATCCCCTACTGAAGTGTGATACTCTTTATTTCTCCCTAATGTCATGCTTGCAACGGTGTGTACCCTTTCGGGAATCATTCCGTAAAAAGATAACGCCCATTCCATGCTCACATAAGAAGGACCATAGAGTAAGTTCGCAACCTGCTCAAAGGGAATAACCTTCGCAGATCCATGTGTAATTTTTTCACTGATTAGATAAAAGCCGTTTCTCAGCCGGATTAACTCTTCATTTTTCACCATTCGTACAATAGCCTCTCGAGGCTTTTTGTAGTCAACTAAAAGCTTGAGAAGTGTCTGTGCATCAATATAGGGTGTTTCGACGAGTTTCAATATATTTTTCATAACGTCCTAGGTGGTACTCTTTTCTTTATTCTACCAGAATTCCTATTTTAAATGGGAATTATGGTAAAAATAAACATAAATTTCAACCAGAATTCCCACTATTCATGGGAATTCTGGTTGGAGATTTACATTTTTTTTATTGATGGTTACAGAGTATTTAAGGGATGTAGTAATAACAAAGGCGGTCTTGTGTCGAGATTAAATTTTCCGGATGTAAGAATTTTTTGCTGTAAATCGCTTCAACTTGGCGATCGCAATCATGCACAAAAACAGCGCAGTCTCTAGAAGAATGTGCCAATTTTGCCGCAGTAAAAATGCTTTTCATTCTCCCTGGTTTCTCATCGGACCACCCTTCAGGAGCATCTACAAAAATAATATCCCATTTATTCTCAGTAATCTCTTTAGGAAGCTCTAGCAAAAGCTCTGCTTCAATATTCCTATTAAGCAATTCCAGCCATTGGTTTCTCTGAGTGTTATAAGTTACAAAATAGGCATTAATATGTGGAATTTCTCGACTAATACGGTCAAACCAAATCGGGTTGTCTTCTAGAAAGACAGTGATTCCTTGGTCATTAATTTTTATCCATAAGTTGCTATCTCGTCCGATGCCAAAGACGAGCATATTGCAGGGCGTTTTATCGATTAGTCTTTCCGCTATTAATCCGTACTCTGCTTCAGATAGTTGATATGGATTGTTTTTTACCAAACAACTGATTTCTTCTTTAATCTCTCGTGGAAGCGCCTCAAGACTGTATGAGCACAGCAAAGAAGTGTAACTAGCTAAAGCTAAAATATATTTTTTCATATATCGATTAATTTTTGATAGATGATTTCCCAAATACGAAATGAATTTCCATTTGCGTGGATCACACACGGCTGGGAATTTGTCGTTAAACAATGCACTATTTTGTTTTCAACATCGATGACGATTTCTTGATCTTGAACTAAGTATAAGGGCAAAAACAATTCACAATAATAATCGAGATTAAAAAAAACATGCCCATCTAAATAATGAGTGGAAACTTGAAGCTGGTCGGAAGCATTTGGGTTGATGGGAGGCAAATCGTTTAACCACGCTTTTAAGACATCGACATAACCTATGTAACTTCCCGTATTGATATATCTAAATGGGTTTTGCATAGGAGGGTATCTAGCTATAAGATGCGGGGGATAACAATTTTTTTCAGCAGACATGAGGAAGGGGGTGTTCATGCGTAAAAATTTTTCCAATATTACTTCTTTATCAGCCACAAGAATAACATCAAAGGCATCTACAAACATGACGATTTCATCATCGTTAAGAGTTTCTAAGTATTCAGCCATGAGGTACAACTTGGTGCCATTGCCATAATAAGGTAATCCCAATCCAATGACTTCTAAATCGATATGATTTAATTCACACGATAGCAAGAGCTTGTTTAAATTCGCTGTTTTGTGTGAAGCGACAGTACAAACATGAAAGCGATCTAATAAAGGTGCCCGATCTGCTTGCAGCTTTGGCGAAAATAGGAATACAAATACGAAGATGAAAATAGATTTCCACATAACCCTTTTTTGTTGCATTTTGAGCTCGATCATTTTTTACCTACTCCGTATTCGGTAATGAGCTTTTCGAGCAATGCAAAGTCGCCTTGATCGCCTGATTTCAGTGCTTGAAGCCATCGCTGACGCACGATCCCGTCATCTAAAAGCGCTTTGTCCGGCCAATCGGGTTTTGAACCGTTTAAGGAATAAAGATAGAGATTTGAAACAAAACGGGCATATCTGCCGTTGCCGTTAGTGAAAGGATGAATTTGCATGATTCTGTGGAGGATTCTTGCACTTTGTTGCAAATCATCCAGATCTGTTTTGCCTGCAAGCCATCCTTGCACTTCTTCGCAAAGGTTTTGCATATGTTCAGATATATCATAAAATACAACTCCGAGATTGCGCTGTGAGCCGATGTAATAGACACCAGCCCATTCCCATATATCGCAAAACATATCTTTGTGAATTTGCACGAGGAAATTTTCATTGAACCAGAATTTAGGATGATTTTTTTTTGCAAAATACTTGGAATAGGCTTTTTGAATATTTGAGTCCTCCGCTTCGTTCAAGTGATCTCTGGTTGTGATCTCAGGAAGTTTTAGCCCTTTGCTTGATAGCAGAGGAGTCGATCCTTTTGAAGGATTAGCAATTGCAATCTCAGCAGATGCTGAAAGGCTAGAAAACGATAGGATCCAAAGGGAGCTAATAAGAAATAAGCAGCGATTGAAGTTCATGTTTTTCCCTTCTAAATGACTGTCTGCAAGATTTTTACCACAGAGATCACAGAGAGAAGAAGAGAAATATCGAGAAGTGAGAAAATATTTCTCTTCTCTGTGGTCTCTGTAATCTCTGTGGTAAAATCTAATTGCTTTTTAGCGCGAATAGCTGTAGAAAAAGCCAAGACAGATTGATACACTGAAATTTCTTTGTAATCGGGGTAAAAATGAACAAAGTTCAGCGTCTATTGCTAGGAATCATTGTCGCTCTGTGCTTGTTTATCTTTTATTTTAAAACATATCCATTACGGGATTCTGAACTCATCAGCTATATTCGTTCCCCTTTGGAAACAATATCTGAACCCATCACTCACATTCCTGTTGATATTACTCTTCTAATAGTCGATTTGAAATACAACGAAAAGCAAGGGGTTAAGATTTGCGAGATCCAACCAGGAAGCTTATCAGTTTTTAACGGCATTGATTACATTCATGATGGATATGGGTTAGTCCCCAAAATGTTTTGTAAATTCATTAAACATTTTCAAACTTTGGGATGGTTTGTTTTTCACGATATCTCCGATAACAAGTTCAAAGATATATTGCTTGAAAAAGGATGGTCAACCGAAGAAAGCCTCGAGACAATGCTCCAAAATCCCTTTTTTGTGAGCCTTGCAAGGACGCCCGTAAAAGATCCACACAATCTTGCAGACTACCACGGAGTTTTATGGGCCAGACAATGGAAAACCATGTCGATGGAAGACTTCCGTAATAACTTTCCGGGCATCATTCTCATAGATGGCGCAGTCTTTCCCTATAAAGGTGATAAATTCAAGATGAGCCATCTGCTCACAACTGATGAACGCCTGATAAAATTAAAACCCATGTGGAACGCCTACCCAAAAGTATTTTCTCAAGAATTAGTGCAGCAGATTGTGCAAGATATTCCTAGTAATATTCTAGTGATCAAGCCCATGAAATCTACAAGGGGAAATGGGGTGATCATCATACAAAAGGATGACCTTGAACCCACTTTGAAATATATCCTTACAGAAGATAAAGTTACTCTTGATAACAACCCCGATCCTTCCTATAACCACTGGGGCCATGATCACTGCAACGGTTTTATTGTGGAAGAATTTATCGAGTCAGATCCTGTCAGAGCGCCTCATTTAGATAACAATCTCTACGATCCCACAATGCGGGTTGTCTTTGCATTAATCTATCATCAAAAGAAAATGAATGTCGTCTTTTTCGAAGGAAATTGGAAACTCCCGAAAATATCATTGTCAGAGCCAGGAACTCTAACTGAAAAACATAGGTCTTATGGCCATGATTCCAACTTCTTAAGCGTTGAACCCCACCTTTTACACAAGATCGAAGATCAACTTCGAGAACCCCTCACCGTTTTATATCAGCAAATGCTCGAAACTTCCCATTGACTGGTATTTTTAAATTTCTTATATCTCGATTAATTATTAAATAAATTTGTTTACACTCCAATCGTTGGCATCATTGCGGCCTTTACCCTATAACATATGAGGAAACAATGAAATACACCCTAACAGCATACCTCGGCATTTGTTTAGCGCTTTTGTTAAGTATTGGATACTATGCCTTGAACAAACAACCTGCAAACAAACCCTATAATCATGAATATGATATCGCCCATGGAGGCCATGGAGGTGGCGGTGGAGGTCATGGAGGGGGATTTGGAGGTTTTGGGGGAGGTCATGGGGGTTTTGGGGGATATGGCGGTTATGGAGGCGGTTATGGGGGAGGGTATGGAAATTATCCACAGAATTATTATCAACCCCAAGAAGTTCCCTATTATCCCGTAGATCAAGGAAACCAACAGCCCCCTCCTCCGAAACCAGTTAAGCCTGTACAAAAAAAACAACCACTAATAATCCAAATATCCCCTGAAGAAGTGGAAGAAGAAGAGGGAGAAGGGGAAGAGGTTATTACAATTTCGATCATTGATATTGGCGAGTTTCTTGGTGAAGAAGAGTCTTCTTATTGGGATCCAAAGGGTTACGGTGACGAAGGATGGCCAGCGTATGAATACCCTTCAGTCGAACAGAATCATTATGAGTTGAAATGCTTGCCAAAAGGATGTTTCAGGACAACACGGGGTATTCTGCGCCTCAACATAAAAGACAATAAAGCTTCTGGCCAATTCAGGGATAAAAAATTGGCTGGTAAATTTAAAGGAAATATCTTAGTCGGGGTATGGAAAAAACCCGCCAAAGGTAAGCATCCTGCCAAGTCAGGAGCCTTCCAGATGGCATTTCAAGAGAACTGCAAAGGCTTTATAGGCGTTTGGAGTACTAAGGGAATTAAAAAATGGAATACTTGGAAAGGTCAAAAGATTAAATGTCCAAAAAAATGTCCCAAACCTATAAAAGCAACTCCAAAGCCTAACCCAACGACTACTCCAAAGCCTACTCAAAAGCCTAACCCGGCGCAAACAACACAAAAACCAAATCCATCGCCTAAGTGAGATAGAAAATTGCAAAGTCGGCTATTAGTTTAACTTCGTCCAAAAGGTAGCTTTAATGACTTGTGATTCCCATCAGAGAGACGCAGAGGGAATCACAAGTCATAACCAATAGCCCAAAAGTTCATCTAAAAATCGAAAAAATAGCTTTGACTTGCAAATTAAAATTTATGTATATCGAAAAGTTAGACTTTATAGAATAGTCAAACCTCTATTTCCTCCAAGGAGAAAATAATGAACAAGTTAACATATACATTGAGTGTAGTTGCGTTGTTGCTTTTAGGTGTAGGATACTACGTCATCTCAACGCCAATGCATAAACAACATCAGATAGAAAATGAAATAGCCCACGGGATGGGAGGGGGACATGGAGGCGGTGGAGGAAGCCGTCACGGAGGTGGAGGTCGTGTAGGCGGAGGTCGTGTAGGCGGAGGTGTAATCCATCATAGAGGAGTCCCTCAGGGAGGCTATGTACCCGGCTATGGAGGTAATCAATCAGGCTATGGACCACTACCGCAAGGACCTGGAGAGTCCTATACAATACCTGTTGAAGAAGAGGAAGAAGAAGAAGAAGAGGAAGGAGGAGGAGAGGGAGAAGGAGAACAACCAGTACCCCCAGTTCTTGTTCCCCCACCTGCACTCATACCACCAGTTGTGGTAGCTCCTGAAGGAGAGGAAGAAGAAGAGGGAGAAGGTGAGCTAGTATTCGAAGAAGGCGAAGCGACCATCAATATTCCAGTCTTTGTCAATATCACTGATTTCCTGGATGGTGAGGCATCTGATTATGAGTCTTCCGGCTATAGTGATTCAGGTTGGCCGCAGTTAGAACCCCCGATTTCCCAAATGCAACAGCAACAGTTTACATGCCAACCTAAGGGATGTTTCAAGACAACCCGTGGTATCTTGCGCTTGAATGTTAAAGGGAATAAAGCTACTGGAAAATTCAGAGATAAAACTCTATCCGGTAAATTCAAAGGCAATATTCTTGTTGGAGTATGGAAAAAGCCCAAAAAAGGCAAACATCCTGCTAAATCAGGACCTTTTCAGATGGCCTTCCAAGACAATTGCAAGGGATTTATAGGTGTCTGGGGCAATAAAAAGGATAAAAAACTGAGTAAACCCTGGACAGGACATAAGATTAAATGTCCTAAAATATCAAGCAAACATAAAAAACCTAAAAAGTCATCGGATAAAACGAAGACTACACATAAAACAACGACACCGACAAAACCCATAAGCCCTACAAAAGGGCCAACAGCCTCAGTCAGTGCCCCAGGTGGTACTGGAAAAGGCTAATTTTATTAAGTTAGTCTGTTAAACCTTCAAACTAGGAATCAACACGGAAGAAAGACGGAAGTCGAGTATTCCGTGTTGATTTTTTCTACACCCACCTCTGCTGCAAGAAATTCAAACTATGGTGATAAACTTTTCCAAACTCTTTCTGCAACTTTTCTATTATTTACACCAATTATAACTATATACTTTCTTCCTTTTAAAGTGAGGTGAGTGTTAGGAATTTCGGCTTCATCAAGTTGCTTACTGATACTTCCAGCATGAGAAACTCCATCAATCTCTAAAAAAGCATTAGCTACATATCCTGCATGAACAAATAATCTAACGCCAATACGAAATACCTTACTTAAAAATAGTGTATGCGAATTTCCTTCTGGAAATTCTACATATGTGATGCTAGACGCGATATCACTAATCATTTTTCTACAAAAAGGTCTAATCATTTTCTCAGTCAAAGGATAAGTATGACCTACTAAAGAGTCTCCTGCATGAATTAAAGATACTTTAATTAAAGAAAGCTGAAAACTCAATGAAATAGGGAAATAAGGAAGAAGTCTATCACGCATCCCTAGCGCTGTAAACCTAGCTAATAAATTACCTGCGTGTAGAGCTCCGCACTGAAAAATGACACCTTTACCTTCTGCAGTGAGTTCTAACAGATTTTTTACCATAGTTTCAATTCTAATGTCTTCATATTTATCAATTAGAATGGATCTTTTCACAAAATCTAACTCTGATGTAATTGGCGTCATATCGATATCAACACCAGATATCTCCATAGAGTTTTTTTTCGCTAACTCAAATATTTCCGCTGTTATCTTTGATGCGGGAACGCATTTGACAATTTGGGTGACGTGCTCAGCTTTAGTTGAAACACACCACAATATTTGATTAACTAAACTACTGTAATCAGTATCTTTTATGCTAGTAAAATCTTTTACGTTTATTTTTAATATTCTTTCTGTTTCTTCATATAATTTTAAATGCACTTGTAAAGTATCCCGATGACTAGCCATGATTTCATCAGATTTTCGACTACTAGCTACTTCCAAAGCAATAATATTATAACCCAAGCATGATAAAGCAAATACCGTTTCTTTTAATACCTCTTTAGGCGCAGTGTCCATGTGGTTTTCGAACAACATCAGAATGGGCATGCGTAAACTTTCTACAGAGCTCATATTTTCTCCAAAAATTTAAATAACTATTTCAAAATACCAGATTTTATAATTTATTTAATATTACGTCAATATAATTATGCTTCCAATTAAAAATAGGAATTGCTGAGATTAGGGAATCATCCTTTACCTAAAGCTATTTCATGTGATATCTTAAGAGGGCGTTCGAACGCATCCCATTTAAATGGAGGTCATGTATGAAAAAAATAGTAATACTATTAACTTGTTTTCTGACAATTCAAATGCAGGCTCTCGAAAACGACGGTCAGACTTGCGTTACAAATGAGAAGTCTCATGATATTACAATAGAAATAAAAATTAATTGTCCAATGAGTGAAGAATTGAGAGACTTCGTAAAATCAATCCCTTCTGGCGGTAATTACTCTACAAACTTTGATGAATGGAAGTCTTCTTTTATCAACAATATGACACAATTAATTCATTTAGTAGAAAGCGAAAAGATTCTAAATTCATCATGGTCTGTTAAAACAGATCTCTTACCGCAAGAGGTCGAGGAATAAGTGTGATGGATTTGGTTGGCACCAACCGAGGTGCTCCACGCCATGAGAACAAGAAATGGTTGAGAATCGAAACGTATTTATTAAATGCTTCAGGAGTGGGTAGAGGTCCTGAATAAACAGATGTTGCGGTAATCATTCGATTAGTTGAAGATTTCTCTGGAATTTCTGGGCTTACTTTTTGGCTTAGTATGCCATTTTTAATTGTAGCTGTTTCATTCGGAAGAGTTTTCATATTCCCTTATGGAGTTTTCAAGATCATTTCCTATTTTTTTCCAATCGTTGTTTAATGCATCAGAATCTAATAAGAATCCACTATCAAAGGAATGACGTTCGATTCTTTCAGGTAGCTGAATTTTCGGATAAAGATTTAAAACCGACATAAACCCATTGAAAAAATTCTCTGATGATTTTTTGTTTGTTAGTGACATCATGACCTCCTTGCAACTTTATTGTAGCAACCTTGACAAAATGGGTCAAATGAGAATTTATTCATAAATCGTAGAAGCCTTTCCAAAAAAGCTGTTAAATGGCCTCGTAGAGGTAATGGACGATGCTGTATCGTCCACTTCAGTCCATTACAGTCCACTACCGTCCATCTCCATTTGCTTTTAAGGGAATAGCTGATGACATTAAATAACAAAACCAGATATAATTAAAGTTTCTTCAACTAAAATTATAGGAAAACAATGTCATTTAAAAATCTTGGCCTTCAGAAAGAACTCCTTCAAGCAATTGATGATGAAGGATACACCGAAGCCACCCCCGTTCAAATACAAGCGATTCCACTCATTCTTAAAGGGGGCGATGTCCTTGCGGGCGCTCAAACAGGTACCGGAAAAACAGCCGGCTTCACATTGCCACTTCTGCAGCGATTGATGATCAACCATAATAATCAAAAAAGTCATAAAGTGCGCGCCCTCATTTTAACGCCAACTCGAGAACTTGCCGCACAGGTAGGTGACAGCGTTAAAACTTATGGAAAATACCTGCCGTTAAAAGCTCAAGTGGTTTTTGGTGGAGTGAACATCAATACACAAATTAGACAGTTTCAAAGTGGTACAGATATTCTTATTGCCACTCCAGGACGACTCCTAGACCTCGTCTCGCAAAAAATCATCGATCTCTCTCATGTTGAAATCCTTGTGCTTGATGAAGCGGATCGCATGATGGACATGGGTTTTATTCATGACATACGAAGGATTCTGGCTCTAATGCCAAAAAATCGTCAGAATCTGATGTTTTCTGCAACTTTCTCAACCGAGATTAAAAATCTTGCATATGGTCTTCTAAAATCCCCTCAGACAATTGAAGTGGCTCGTCATAATACCCCAACTGAATTGGTCTCACAAGTCGTTTACCCAGTCGATAATAAACGTAAGCGGGAACTTCTTTCCTTCTTGATTTCTTCGCAAAAATGGGAACAAGTTCTTGTGTTTACTCGTACAAAACATGGTGCAAATCGACTTTCAAAACAATTAATTACTGATGGAATTACCGCAGGGGCGATTCATGGTAATAAAAGCCAAGCAGCTCGCACAAAAGCCCTACATGATTTTAAAACAGGCTCATTACGTGTTCTTGTGGCCACCGACATTGCAGCGCGAGGACTCGATATTGACGAACTTCCTCACGTAGTTAATTTTGAACTTCCCAATGTTCCTGAGGATTATGTGCATCGCATCGGGCGCACTGGCCGTGCAGGCAATGAAGGGAAAGCCTGTTCTCTTGTTTGCATTGATGAACGTAAGTTACTTCAAGATATTGAACATCTATTAAAACGGAAAATTCCTACAATGGTTGAACCAGGCTACGAACCGGATCCTTCTATCGCGGCTGAACCTATTCAAAATGGACGTGGAAATCAGAGAAAAAATCCTAGGGGCCATTCAGGTAATTCACAGAGAAACCATCCATCAAAACAAAGAGTAAAGCCATGAAGTACAAAGGATATCATGGACAATTCAATTATGACGAGGAAGCCAAGCTTTTCCACGGTAAAGTCGTGGGATTAAATGATGTGATTACTTTTCAAGAAACTTCTGAAGATGAGTTAGAGCAGGCATTCAAAGACTCTGTTGATGAATATCTCGATTTCTGTAAAGACCTTGGAAGAGCACCTGAAAAACCATTTTCAGAAAAGCTAATGTTGCATTAACGTATCATTCTTAAAAACAGGAGCGAACTACTCCTCCATATTTCTCTTCTTCTCTCTGTGATCTCTGTGGTAAAACCTCTTGATTTAGCCTGATGACTATCCAAAAAATCCTATCAAAAATGTTGCAAAAAGTTTTTTCATCCCGTACCCTTCAATTTTTACGTTTAAATTAAAGGTTAGACATGTTTGCACTATTTTTCAATTTTTTGTTGATATGCCTCTTTGGGATAGTTAATGCCGAAGAGACCACACTGTTTAATGTAGAACAGTTGACGTCCCCTATGATGGGGTTTGAGAAGGCTGGGGAAGCCTATTTTTCGCCGGATGGCCGGAAAATCATTTTCCAGGGTGTCCCCAAAGGAGAAAACAACTATCAGATCTATACGATGGATTTAGACACAAAAAAGATCGTCAAAATCAGTCAGGGAGCTGGAGCATGCACCTGTTCCTATTTTAGTCCTGATGGAAAAAAAATCATTTTTGCCGCAAGTCCAGAAATCGCGCTGCCTGCGGCTCCTGGGACGTATAAATGGGATCTCACTCCTTTTATGAATATCTATGAAGCGAATGTGGATGGAACAGAGGCTGTCGCATTAACTCAGGGACCTGCCTATCATGCGGAATGCGCTTATTCACCAGATGGTTCGCAGATTGTTTACGCAAGTGATGAAGATGGCAGTATGAACATTTATGTGATGAAGCGCGACGGCAGTGATGTCCGGCAGCTGACACAAACCACACATTGTTACAATGGTGGACCCTTCTTTTCACCAGATGGTACTAAAATTGTTTTTAGAGCAGATAGAGAAATTCCAAATTTCTTGCAAATTTATACGATGGATATCGACGGCGAAAATCTGGTTCAGTTGACAAATAATCATGCCGTAAACTGGGCCCCTTTCTGGCACCCGTCAGGACAAGCTATAGCCTACACGACTTCAGTTCATGGTCATCACAATTACCAAATCTACTTGCTCAACGTGGAAACCGGAGGGCAATATCAAGTGACTGACTACCCTACATTCAATGGTCTTCCAACATTCAATCGTGATGGAACCAAGCTGCTTTGGACTTCTAAAAGAGGAAAAGACAACACATCGCAAGTTTTCATCGCTAATTTTAATATGCCAAAAGAATGGCTCCAGAATGATACTGAAATTGGGTCCGAGGAAGGTCATCAGGCTAAGGCATACAACTTCTCAGTAAGAATTTTACCACAGTGATCATCGAGAACAGAGAGAACATATCGGTATGAAAACCATGAACATATTGTTCAAACAAGCTCAAACATTCCTTAGCTACATATTATTTTTTATTTCTCTCTTTGTATTATGTGAAATGCAATTGCATGCGACGTGGAGCGGTTTCGCACCACAAGTAGTGTATCCGGTAGGGTCAAACCCTGTCAGTGCAGTGCTAGGGGATTTCAATCGCGATGGTTCTCTAGATATTGCCGTCGTCAATTCATTCGACAACACAATTACTGTGCTTTACAATAATGGTCAGGGTGTTTTTATCGTTACAGCGACCTATTCGGTGGGTGCACGTCCTATCAGTATTGTGACAGCAGATTTTAATGGCGATGGAATCCTAGATCTTGCAGTTCTCAACGCTGACGATAATACCATTAGTATCCTCTTTGGGAACCCAGACGGCACATTTCAACCACCGTCAACTATCCCAATCAGTGATTTTTCTAGCTTCCTTGCAACAGGAGATTTTAATGGGGATCACATCCCTGATTTAGCAGTTTCCTATCAAAGTACAAGTACAGATCCAAATTCAGTCGAGGTTTTAGTTGGCGATGGAGTAGGTAATTTTACCCCAGCTTCCTTCAGTAGTGTAGGAACTGATCCATCCTCAATAGCAGTTGCTGATTTTACTGGGGACAATATATTAGACATGGCAGTCGCGAATAGCGGAAGCAACGATGTGAGCGTTTTAATTGGCAATAACGACGGAACATTTCAACCAGCAACTTCATATAGTGTAGGGAGTCTGCCAACGAGTGTTGCAGCAGGAAGCTTAAATGGGACAAATGGTTTTATAGATTTAATAATAGCCAACTTTACGGATTCAACTGTAAGTGTTCTTGAGGGCAATGGAGATGGCACTTTTTCTCCTCAGGTGACTCATAACGTAGGAAATGCTCCTGCATGCGTTGCGTTAGCAGATATTAGTGGGAGTGGAAATTTGGATATTGCTACCGCAAATAATGGTTCAAACAATCTTACAGTACTTGTACATGGAAATTACGATACTCAAGACAATTTTCCCGTGGGGAATTCCCCCTCATATGTTGTTTTAGGGGATCTTAATAATGATGGATTCATTGATGCAGTTGTTACGAATGCAAATGACAATTCAATAAGTGTACTATTCAATAAATTCGCTCAAACAATTACGTTTCCACAAATCCCCCCTCAGGTATATGGAAACCCCCCATTTGTTCTCAACGCAACAGCAAGCTCTGGTTTGTCTGTAGTTTTTTCTGTGGTATCGGGTCCTGCGACCATTTCTGGAAATATAATCACACTAACAGGTTCAGGCCTTGTTACAGTAGCTGCTAACCAGCCTGGAAACGATATTTATAGACCTGCTTCACAAGTAATTCAAAGCTTTACAGTAACGACTAATTTTTTTGGGAAAGTAGTAAAAAATCGGTTTTTGACCCAAACAGAATACGTTCATCAACTGACATGGTTGCCAAGTTCAGATCCTAATGTGAAGGTGTTTACGATTTTGAGAAACGGAGTGCAAATTGCAGAATTTCCGGCAACGGGTCCTTTTCTTTTTAATGATCACGGGAGATCAAAAAAGGAAGTGGATGTGTACACATTGCAAGGGAAGAATGCAGCAGGAATCCCGTTATACGTTTCAACCATAAGAGTGTAGTATGATATGCACAAATCGTCTTGGAGAGCCAGAGTCGCCCTTACGAGGCTGACAGGAAAAGGATCTGATTGCCTTCTCTTTTTTGCCCTTTATTTTCTCATTTTTTAGCGCTCAAGCGGCAAGCCGGTGATATCCGATACAAACCAACGTTAACCAGGGAGAGGCTGTGAAAAAATCGACAATTAGTTTGTGCCGGCCCTCCGGGGCGGTATGTGTAGGTTGGCGGTTACCCAGGCTTCGCTTACCCCTCCGGGGAGCTTCAGCCTGGGCTATTACATGAACAGGCCCTCCGGGCTGTTTGCAACTTCTTTCGCTTGCTGAAACACATCGACATATCTAGCACAGCAAATGACAGATGTTGTAAACAGCCCGGAGGGCCTGTTCATGTAATAGCCCAGGCTGAAGCTCCCCGGAGGGGCAAGCGAAGCCTGGGTAACCGCCAACCTACACATACCGTCCCGGCCCATCTTTTTGATGACATAGCCTAAAACATAATGGGCGTGTATTGCTTGTGTTTTCTGGCACTACAGATCAACTCACAGGCCCGAAGGGCAGGCATTTCACAGCCCAGGTCGGAGCGAAGCGTAGGCCTGGGTAAGTCATGTCAAAAAAGGAGTCCTGAAAGGACGACATTTAAGTTGTGAACTTGACAAAGGACCTAAAAGACATAAGGGACAATTGGTTTCCTCTAACTCTTTTAAAAAAGAATTTAGTTTTTGGCGTGCCGCTGTAGGTATGTAATAAAATTTTTCTGTACCGTTAGGCATCCTTATTCTAACTTCAATATCATTTGGTTCTTTAGTATGGTGCGTCTTCATGTGTCGACAATAACACATAAATCTGCCATATGGCAAGAAAAATGGGAAATTAGTGGCAGTAGAAAGTTTATTGACACCAACGGCAGCTATTATTTATGATATTTTTTTTAATTGAAATCCACGAGCTTAAATTTTGAAAAAATTATCTAGTTTTATCATTTTTTGTCTTTCATTCAGTTTTTTTGTTAATTCAATTGCGACTGAAGTTGAACCTTTTCCGCAGGTAGCCAGTTATGGAGTTTGGGATTCTCCTATTACAGCCGACATACTTGCTGAAGAGGCTTCCTTTACATTCAATATGATAGTCGAAGGGACTTCGACGTATTCGTGTGAACTCCGACCCACAAACCAGGGACGCAGTACCATTGTTCGACGCAATATCGACGGGACCACTCAAGATATGACCCCTCCAGATTTCGACGTCCGCACGGCTGTTCATGAATATGGTGGTGGGGCTTTTACTGTCTCTCAAGGGATTATTTATGCTTCACATGGTGATGACGGGGCAGTTTATATCATTAAACCAAATGAAGCTCCATATCGCCTTACAGAAGGACAGATTCGACTCGACAATGGTCAATGGCAGGGCACGCGCCTCGCAGATATGCATATGACGTCATATGGTCTTGTGGCAATTGGAGAACATCATGATCCAGATCAACCTGTCGACAATTTTCTCGCACTCATCAACGTTGACAATGGGTCCTGGGTGAAGCTTGCATCTGGTTACGACTTCTATTCGTCTCCAGCAATAAGTGCAGATAGGAAAAAAATCGCTTGGATTTGCTGGAATCATCCAAACATGCCTTGGACAAACACGGAAATGTGGATCGGAGAATTTGACGATAATGGCTACTTGTCAAATACCCAACAGATCGGAGCCGGTATTCAAGAGTCTTTTTTCCAACCACAGTGGTCTCCAGACGGGATTCTATACTTCATTACTGATCGAGATAATGGCTGGTGGAATATTCATCGATATTCGGAAGGGCTAATTGAGAATGTCTGTCCCATGGATGCAGAAGTTGCTGAACCGTTGTGGATTTTTGGAATGTCAACCTATGCATTTCTTGGAGATGACATCGTCTTTACATATAATCAGGAAGGCAGATGGCATTTAGGGATATTAGATACACAAACTTTGGACTGGGAAGAAATACAACGTGAGAGCGCATACATTTCACAAGTTAGAAGTGGAAGTGGCTTCGTGCAGTTCCTGGAGTACTATGTTGATAAAGGAGAAGCTCTTGTTCAAATAGATGAGAACTTTTCGATTGATGTCTTAGTATCGTCCAAGCCTAATTGTGAAGAGGATTATATCAGTATTCCTGAACATATTAGTTTTCCAAGTAATGACCGAATTGCATATGCATTTTATTACGCCCCAAAAAATGATCGCTACATGGCTCCTGCGGGTGAAAAACCACCTCTCATAGTAATGATTCATGGCGGCCCCACATGGCAATCTCCAGGGATTTTTCAGCTGGGAAAACAGTTTTGGACCAGTCGTGGTTTCGCTGTCCTCGATATCAACTATGGTGGTAGTACAGGGTATGGACGCCCTTATCGCAGTCTGTTGGACCGAAATTGGGGCATTGTGGACGTCGATGACTGTGTAAATGGAGCCCTGTATTTAGCTGAGCAAGGCCTTGTCGACAAAGAAAAAATGGCAATCCGAGGGAAAAGCTCAGGTGGGTACACAACCCTAGCAGCTCTTGCCTTCAGAGATGTCTTTAAGGCGGGTGCAAGCTATTTTGGTATAGCAGACTTTGCAGCTTTGATACGAGATACGCACAAATTTGAACAACGATATATGGAGCAATTGGTTGGAAAATATCCTGAGGATCTGGCTATCTGGGAAGCTCGTTCTCCGATCAACTATGTGAATCAAATTCATGCCCCCTTAATTCTATTTCAAGGGGAAGAAGACACAGTGGTCCCTAAAAACCAATCGATCATGATTTATGAATCGCTAAAACAGCAAGGAATTCCCGTCGATTTATATCTTTATCCCGGTGAAGGCCATGGTTTTAGACAAGCCGAACATATTATCCACTCACTAAATACAGAAGCCGAATTCTATATTCGGGTTTTTAATATATGTAAGTAGTGAAGGCTATAGCTTTAACTTCGTTTGCAATGTAGCTCTAAAGACTTATAATTCCCTGTGCTTCTCCTCGTCTCTGCGTTGAATTCGTTATAATGATTAACGCAGAGACGCAGAAGCGGGGAGACGCAGAGGAAATTATAAGTTTCGTTAAGGCTATCTTTTGGACGAAGTTAACCAATAGCCCTCAAGCCACCCTTCTTTTATTTTAATTTCTAAAACATTCTTGTGTTTACTAATAATATCATTATTGGTAGAATCATGTTTTAATTTTATTGTAATCTATTAGAGGAATTCCTAATGGCGACTGTAACCAAAGTAAGAGATCCTGATTGGTTTTCTGTGACACAAGGTAGGGCTTATGCCTTATTGCCAGCCTTCAATACCCCCCCTCTTCAGCTTGTGGAGTTAGCTATAAATCGGACTATTTGGAGGGATAATATTGTAAGGGCTCTTGAGAGAGGGGTACTATTGGATCCCGAGAGAATTACCCCCCTGGATCCTTGGACAGATAGATTATTGCTAAAAGTAGAAAATTCATTAAAAACCGTAATATCAGAATTCGAGTTTGTGAAAAATTTGTTGCATGAACTTGGTACCCCTATTAGTTTCTTCGATCACTCAATGAGAGATATAGCATTTTATGATAGATGTTTTAGAGGTAGTTTGTATATAGCTAGATATAAAATGTTTAGTGATGTTGTAAAAAATAGAATTGTAGCGATCAATCATCTGATGGGAGAAATGCATATCTTAGAATCGAATTTCTATTATTCAGAGGATGAATTGAAATACTGTAAATATTTTAGGGAAGCTGAAGGAAGTAGTTGGAGGCTCATTAGTAAATCAGATGACGGTTTTTTGTTATTACCAAGATTTTTCGGTTTTGTTTTAAACACTCTTAACGATGTGTGGAAATGCAGTGAGAATTTACATAGCATTTTAAAAGACAGAACCATACTAAAAACACCATTGCTTTCAGATTGTGTGTTTATTATTCACGAATACGCTTGCGGTGTTTTCCCTGTTTACCGCACTCCGCCGGATAAAGATGGCGAACCAATGCGTAGTCCATCAGGAGAGCTTGTTAAACGATGGGTATACGATCACGATTATAGGAGTTAACAATGAAAAGCCAAACTTTATTTGCGTTGAGTCTTTTAGCTTATACATCATGTTTTGCTGCACAACAAGCGCAGGCCCCCTCTAAATCTCCAGCCGATCTTATTTTGATTGAACAGATTACTTCAATTGTCGAACCAGGCAAAATTCCAGGTCAGAATTTTTCCATTGAAGTGAAGCTGAAAGTGACTGATCACACACTAAATCAATGGGCAATCGGCTTCTACATGCCGCGGACATTTAATCAACTAGTTCGTTCCCAAACCGGCACATCGGTTAATCCTGATTTGCAAATGGAAATTTGTGATATGGAAACCCCAGACAACTGTATGGACATTCAATATGTCAATACAGAGAAGCAATATTTAAGCGCGGGTTATACTAACATTGTTGCTCCTGTCGATCCTGATGTTTCACTCGAATTTGGGAAAACATATCTCCTAAAGCTCACAAATAGTAATCAATGGGCTCCTGGGAATTTTTCGGCAATGCCACAAGGCTTTTTTCTGATTGAGAATGATGACGTGATTATTCCGCTCAGTGATGCTAAACCTGAGGCCTTTCTCATTGGCGGTTATAACGAAGATAACATCAAAACAAGGATTGCAAATCACATTCAATCTAATTGGGTTAATTCTAAGCCTATTACATCAAAAGATTTAGCGGATCACTATCATTTGGTACCGGCACCTATGTCGATAACACAATCTCAATCTGATGAACCAAATTTCCTTTTGTCAGAAATGGATGCGATTTCAATTTCTAATGAATTTCAAAATGATCAAACAAATTTCGCTCTGCTTCAGTCTTACTTACAACAGGACTTGGACATTACATTAGTTCCTCAGCAAGAAAATGCTACGATCCGAGTTGAAATGGCTCCCATAGATGACCCTGAAGGCTATGAGTTGCAAATTACGCCACAGAATATTTTCATTCGTGCAAGCAATCCTGCAGGGGCTTTTTATGCCCTTCAGACATTAAGACAGCTACTCTATTATGATCATACCTCATTACCTACACTTACAGTTCAAGATCAACCCCGTTTTAAATATCGAGGGGTGCTCCTTGATGTTTCAAGGCACTTTTTTACGGTCAATGAGATCAAAAAGTTGTTAGATGTCATGGCTGCGCAAAAGTTGAATAGCCTCCACATTCATTTTGCTGACGATGAAGGATGGCGCCTCGAGATCGCTCAATTAAATGATCTCATTGGCGTTGGGAGCGTCAGAGGGTTTACATTTGGATCAAAGATACAAACCTCCCTTTGCCAACAAGCCAACCTCGACATCACCAATTACGGGGACTTTTCCCCTTCAGAACAACTTATAGATCCTATTTATCCTAAAGCCAATACACGTTATGAAGGATATTATTCCGAACAAGATATCAATACACTTATTGCCTACGCTAACGAACGACAAATCACTATAATACCAGAAATAGATTTGCCTGGACATGCGAGAGCCTTGGTTTATTCTATGCCAGAGATCTTTAAAGATGAAAACGATCTGAGTAAATATATCAGCATACAAGGCTATACAGACAATGTGATCCTTGCTTATCTATACGGTGAGGCTGATGTCCAAGCTCTAGCATTTACTCAAACGATGGATCTCATCATCAAACGAATAGGCGAAATGTTTGCAAATCAAACCACTGTATACCATCTTCAGGAGGTTAGTATCGGCGGTGACGAGGTCTCAAACGATGTTTGGACCTCCTTGCAATCTGATCAATCCAAAGAGGATTCTGGAACCGCACTTGAGAAGTTACAGAAATTCTTTTCTCAGCTCCATCGTCAAGCAGGTTCGTTGTTATTTTCTGGATGGCAACAGTTTGTACAGAGCGAAAATGGTCATGCTGGAGAGTTTGCATTGTCACCAAATCAGACAGCCCATGTTTGGGTGTGGGAGCCAACGGGCAATGGATCAGGACAACAAGGGATAAAAAATGCAGCTAGCTTAATAAATGCGGGTTATCCAACTGTCTTGACCTTTGCTGATGATACCTATTTCGATTTAACATATACTCCTGATAAATGGGAGCCTGGTTTTTCTTGGGCAGGAGCCTTTTTGGATACTCATGCAGCGCTTCGATCTGCTTACGATGCATCTCAAGTGGGTACTTTAGTGAATGAGGATCAAAAAGCTAATTTAGTCGGATTGGAAGGAACTCTTTGGAGCGAAAATCTGATGAATTTTGATCATCTAGCATATATGGCGCTTCCAAAAATGACTGGGTTAGCAGAAGCCGCGTGGTCAGGTGTGGATAGAACCACAGATTCTGAAGGACGCATTAATTGGAAAAGTTTAAGCGATCGTTTGGGATATGACAATAGGGGGTTTTTAGGCTTTTTGCATAGTCTTAGCGGCATGAAATATCGCGGTTACCCAAACGGCATCTCGCAAGAGACGCCTGTGCAATGATGTGTATCCTGGCAAAAATATTGTGATTTTCTCTCCAGGATTGATATATTAGAATGTCTTATGGATTCAGCGGTATTTCGAAAATATTCTATACTAAGTTGGTTAAGGAAAAATGAGCAAATTCACAACTGAAGCCTTATTGACAAAATTAAAAAAAGAGAAGTCTTTATTAAGGGAGTTTTTGGAAGCAGATAAAGATCCTGGTAACATTGAGGTTAAGCACAGTTTTTCCGAAATTGAGGGCGAGGACTTTAATGGATTAGAGGATTTTGATTTTGGGGACCAATGAGTAAATGAAAGGCGATTATCCAAAAAGAGGCGATGTTTACTGGGTTCGTTTAGACTTTGGTGCCGGCCCTCCGGGACGGTATGTTTGGGTGACGCTATTCCCAGGCTTCGCTTACCCCTCCGGGGAGCCTCAGCCTGGGCTATTACATGAACAGACCCTCCGGGCTGTTTGCAACCTCTTTTTATTTGCAGTACCGCCTCGGCATATTCAGCACAGCATATAACAGACTTTGCAAACAGCCCGGAGGGGTAAGCGAAGCCTGGGCTATTACATGAACAGATCCCCCCCCCGGGCTGTTTGCAACCTCTTTTTATTTGCAGTACCGCCCTGGCATATTCAGCACAGCATATAACAGACTTTGCAAACAGCCCGGAGGGCCTGTTCACATAATAGCCCAGGCTGAAGCTCCCCGGAGGGGTAAGCGAAGCCTGGGTAACTGCCAACCAACACATACCGTCCCGGAGGGCCGGCACTAGACAAAACTGTAAACGACAGTTTAGAAACTGTCGTTTACTTCGCTCGAATTATGAACCAATTTTGTATACGGAAACGATGATGCTAGGAATAGCAGGCTGATTGCTAGTGCCATTTGTAGCAATTAGGCCATGCAATGGTTTGTTCGCAGAATATCCAAAGCTAAGAGAATCTCCTGTCTTTAAAGGCAAAATTGCTTGAGAAATAATCACGGATGTTGATTGGGGTGTTGCCAGGAATTGTCTTACTCCAGAATTTGGCACATTTTGTCCATTTTTCATTAACCATAAATCGACGACACCGCCAGCTGAAGTGGCATTTTTATCTACTCCAGGTTGACCTGCAGCTATTACAATATAGGTTCCGGGCTCTTTTATTACGAGCTTAGAGGGAGTTGGTTGATCGATTCCGTTGAGGTCATCAGCTTGCTCGAGTGTAACAAGTTGTGAGCCTTTAGGAATTTGATTTTGTAGGCTTGACACTTGTGCGTAAACGGCGTCAGTGTCAGCAAAAGCGTTAGAGCTTATGGCTAAAAGTCCTATAACACAAGCACTTACTGCTAAGTAAATATAATTTTTCATCGTTGATCTCCTTTTGAGTATCTGTTTTCGTGTTGATACCCTTCAATAAGTAACAAAAAGATTTTTTTATTAACACACAATTTTTAAGGGTCAGCGAGCAATCAGAGAATAGCTCGTGCTGCGTCCACCTTCTGAGTTTTTTGCAAGAATGCCTTGATTTACAAGATCGACAATATCTCTATAGGCGGTATCCTGAGAACATTTTGTCATCTTAGCCCACTTTGACGATGTTAATTTGCCTTCAAAACCATCTAAGAGACGATTAATCATCAACCGTTGTCTCTCATTCAAAGAGGCTTCAGCAAGTGCTTCCCAAAACTCTTTTTTGCGTAATACTACGTCAAGAGAAGACAATGCGCCCTCTATCGCTCTTCCAAGGCATCCAAAAAACCACTCAATCCAAGAAGTAATGTCTAGTTTTCCCTTTTGCATATGCTCTAGAATAACATAATAGTGCTTTCTCTCTTTTTGAATTTGAGCTGATAGGCTGTAGAAACGATGTGAGCTTTTTTCCGACTGGGCTAGTAGGTAGTCTGCAATAGCGCGACCTATGCGGCCATTCCCATCGTCAAAAGGATGGATTGTGACAAACCAAAAATGAGCAATAGCTGCTTTTAAAACTGGGTCAACGGTCTTCTCTTTATTTAGCCAATTTAAAAAATGTCCCATTTCATGATCGACCCGCTCCGCCGGTGGAGCCTCGAAATGAAGAATTTCTTTGCCCACCCTGCCTGAAACGACCTGGACAGGGCCTGTACGCCAAGAACCCACTCGAATTTTTGCAAAACCGCTGCGCCCATTGGGAAATAGGGTTGTATGCCAGCCTAATAATCTCTCTTTAGTGAGCAGTTGATCAAACTTTTGAGTGGCATCTAGGATCATCTCAACAACGCCTTCGATATTTTTATCAATGACGTCGAGAGCCGCAATGTCCATTCCAAGATGACGAGCAACGGATGAGCGCACTAATGATTGATCTAGAATCTCACCTTCAATTTCGCTAGACTTGACAACATCCTGTGTCAGTGTTTGTAAGACAGTGTCCTCGCGAAGCTGAAAACCAATTGATTCCATTCCACCTATTAGGCGTCCTTGCTGATGACGTAGTTGAATCAGCAAATCGGTAATCTTTTCTTGGTCCCAAAGAAAATTGGGCCAGTTGTCGAGTTCATATATATACATGCGTACAATTGCTCCGTTTTATCCTATAATAGCATGTAATCTCCGCATGAGCAATAGTATTCTCCGCATAATCTGCGGAGATTAGTGCATTTTTTCTCCGCACGTTGTCCATACAACCGAAGGCAAACCTCATTAAAATTTTATGCCTTAGCCTGATGTTTTTTCAAAGTCGATAAAGCCTTTTGGAATATCAACGTACGTTAATTTTACAGAGACTTTGTCCCCTATCTTCAAATTTTCAACCCCTTTGATGACCTTGCCTTCGACCGCTGGCTGAAAGATGCGCACCCATGTGCCTTTACTGCTGGCTCCGGTAATGATTCCCTTAAAAACAGTTCCTATTTGAGAAGAAAGCAATATCGCTGCAGCAGACTTATTTAACTGCCGTTCGACTTTTGTTGCCGCATCCTCCTGATGAGTGCAATGAGCTGCAAGGCGATACAATTCCTCTGAGGTGTATGGATTGTTTTCACCTCGCGAATGAGCTTTAAATTGACGCTGTGAAATGAGATCTGGAAAGCGGCGGTTGGGTGCTGTAGAATGCGTGTAGTCTGATAATGCAAGACCGAAATGCCCCACAGGAGTATCTTTGTCATTTTCTACGACGTATTCCCCGCTTCCAAGGAGTTTGATAACCGTCAACGAGAGGTCTGGAAAGCTGTCTGGATCTGTTTTCTGTCTGCCAATTAAAAAATCATCCAATGCTTTGGAATCTGGCTGTGCAGGAAGGTTTTCTCCAAAACTCCTTGCAATTTCTACAATTCGATCCCAATACTTGGGGATGCGCACAACGCGGCGCAAGCTAGCTATTTTTGCATCAGTAAAATGATGCACCATGGCTCGGTTTGCGGCAATCATGAATTCTTCAATAAGTTGATGTGCAAAGTTGTGGGGGGGAAGTTGTATAATGATCTGATTATTACTTGAGACTTTGGCTTCAGCTTTGGATGATTGTAGAGTTAAAGCTCCAGCTTTATGTCGATTTTTTCTCAAAAGTTGTGCTACTTCATGCTGGGTTTTGAGAACCTCTTCCAGTCCGAGTACTTGTTTAACCTTATCTGGAGTAGGATTCAAGCCTCCTAGCCATCCTCCGACTGCACTATATGTCAGCTTTGCATAGTTGTGGACGATTGCTTGAAAGATGGACGAATCTTCGATATCCCCTGTTTGATTAATTTGTATCTTTGCGACTACAGAAATGCGATCTTCATTCTCGTTCAATGAGGTTAAATTCGTAGAAAGCTTTTCTGGCAGCATTGCAAATATTTTCGCTGGCGTATAAACAGATGTTGTATTTATTCGAGCATGAACATCTATTGGCGAGTCTTTGGTCACCAATGCATCAACGTCTGCAATAGCAATCCATAGTGTCGTTTTGCCATCAGCCCCTTTTTCGGCATAGGTCAATTGATCTAAGTCAAGCGAATCATCATTATCAATTGAGCACCATTTCAGGGAACGCAAATCAGTGTATTCCGAGCGCTGTTGAGCTGGGGTATTAATTTGAGCAAGTTGTCGGAGTTCTTCAGGGGAAAATTCAGGCTGCAAACCCTTTTCTATCATGGCTTGCGTAGCTAGTTGAACTAGATTCGTTGTTGCTGTGATTGTCATCATTATCTCCTTTTTTGCAGTCTCGTAGAGAATTTTTTACAATATACGATTGAAAATTTCATTGCAGCAAAAAGCATTACAAACATCCTGATGTCCATAGCTGACAAGATTATACCAATTTCTAGGGGTGTTGTTTTATGCAAAAGACAGCAGCACCCCATCTGCCGAGTAGCATCTGGGGTACTGTCTGAGATATTTCATTGGACAAATTCAATTCTAACGATTCTTAAAGTATTGAATTTCATTCTCGTGTCTTACTGCGCTCGCTCTTGTTTTGAATGTTCCTAAATTGCGACGTTTTCCTGTTTTAGGATTCACTGAACGTGAATAAAGACGATATTCTCCAGTTTTAAGTTTGCGTATCATTTTATACTCCTTTTTTTAATAGTTTAAACTAAAGGCGAAAAAATAATTATAATTAAACTTTTGTGTATTAATTAATAAATAACGCATTTTCAAAACTATGTCAAATATTTATTTCATATTCTTTATTAGAATTGAAATACAATGCCCACATTTAAACCTTGAGCCCACAGGCCTTCAGTCTTGACCTCTGCTTGAGGACTTCTTTTTCCTTTAAGTTTTGGTTTTGGTGTGTTTGTATAAATCGTTGATTGCGTGGGGTTTATATTTGGATTCACTTGTTTGCCAGCACGCAACACTTTATTCGCATATAGGAATGTGTACCCCAATTCTATTCGTCCACAATCAAACAATTCACAGCCAACGGTTAAATTAACTTCGGGTAATACGGCAAATTTTGTCCTTCTATGTTTTCCAATATTCGTGGGAAGGGCAAAATAGCCTCCAGGGAAATGCTGAACCTTTACCAAGTCTGTAAATTCGTTCGTCGCTAATTCACCTTTAATATCTACAGTCCCGTACATACCGCCCAAAGCAAGCTTTGTTTTCGCTGTCACAAAAAATCTTTTCCAGTTGTATGTCAGTAATAACCCAAACTGACCTCCGACAAAGTCATTTTCAGTGTTGAAATGCTCTTTGCTTTTATAAATATCGAGTGGTAAGTCAACAAAGGGACTGCTTGTAACAAAACTCAAATGTTCTTTAAAACACCAATAGCGAAATCCACCTAAACCGGTTATGCTCACTCCGGCAAAGCTAGGGAATTTTTGTAATAAGTTTAATTCAGTTCCCTGCATCCTATTTACCAACTTCAGACTTGCCTTACCCGAGAACACTCGCGGTGTGGCAAGGGCTGCAGAGCTTTCTTGAGAAGTCCTAACATCGAAGTAAGGGATTCTCAGTAGAGTAGAATCGCGCGATCCATCTGAGCTCACACTCTGACTATGCCATGTATTAGGAACAAAGAAATAGTTGATTTCTCCCCCGAAGGTTAGCCTATCGTCGAACCAATATCCAAAGGTAAACTTCCCACCGGAACGCCAATGGGTGTCAATATCCTTTCCTCCCAATACGACTGAAGTGCCTTTGTCCCCTAAAACAGGCGGCGTTTTCCCACCTGATGGCCCCTTATAGACAAATGGGGTATGTTCTGGACAGTTTTTTATTTTCCAAAATAAGTATTGCGAGTCTACCCAAAAGTGATCACCGAAATCCTCAACACAGGGGTAGACGGGTCCAGGTTCACAACTTAAGTCATAGCTCATGACCAGTGCTGGCATTTGTGTGAAAGGCAGGAGCCCTGCAAGCGCCCATAAGGAAGCGATTCCTATCCCGAAAATTCTTTTTATCATAAGTAATCTGACCTCAGTGAAATGTAAAGGACGATATTTTAGATGATGACACAAACATCTCATAAAACTTTCTAACATGGGTATCATTTTTGGGATATTTGTTTCAAGGAAATAAGAACGATGAGGAATGCGATCCAGCAATTGTGAGCGTTCAGCAATTCCCGCTAAACCCTTATGCGAGAAATGTCCCACGCGCAGTCGAGAGCGCGCCGGGGACGGTTCTCGCATACGGCATAGCTTTTAACACAGGCCAGCAGAACGATGTCAAACTCACAAAGACCGCTGTGTTAAAAGCTTGCCGTATGAAGAACTGTCCCATGACGCGCTTTTAACACAGGCATCGCTCACAATTGTTGCACGCAACCACCTGCGATCTAAAAAAAATTGTAGACTAATTAATATTTTGATACTATCTGATCTTCGAAAACCTGTGAATTGAAATTGAAAAGGACAAAATATGCTAAGTTTTAAGAACATTTCAAGAGTTCTTTGCTCATTATTTATTTTGATTTCATCGTTCGGTTTTGCTGTCGCACAATGCCCCCAAAACAGGAATTTATCTCTTCAAAAAGAAATGACAAAAAGATACATTTCTCTCGATTCAATTATTTTTAATGATGGGAAAATGTTAATAATGGATGGGGACAACTTACTGTGCGTAAAAACTGTTCACCAAGATGATAACGGTATTTACATACATGTTGCAGGAGTTTATGGACGTTGCCCTAATGGCCATCCTTATGGGCCAGACGATGGATGTTATGGATATAATTGCCCATATAATTAATTCAGTTGATACAAAATGAGACAACCAATAGTTATTTTCTATTTACACCATATGAAAAAATGGCTGTCTGCAATCTTTGTATTTGTTTTTTTTTCCATTCAGGCGGAAGAGATTTCGGCTGAATGGAAAAATTCTCTAAATTCTTTGTCTGATGAAGAAAGAAGATCCCTCCAAACATTCTTTAGGACGATGATAGTCAATTCAGAAGGTGGGTTCGTGCTTTTTGGATCAAAACCTGCATGTGGAGAAGGAATTATTGCGCCGGGGAAATGTAAAATCGAATGGATTGGAATGCGCAATCATAGAAGATCTATCGATTTATGGGAGGGTTATCAAGTGTGGCAAAAATATTTTGCCTCTTTGAAGACTCGCAAACTCATTATATCCTTAAAAGATCATCCCGACAACCTCTTTACAGATTGGATTCACCTGACTTGGATAAATCCTCAAAAACTTATGGAAGTTGTCAATGAAAATCTCGTTTTGTTTCAATATGTTTTAGGCCCCGATGTTACGCCTCAGAGATTGCTCGATCATTTGGTAGATCCCTCACAAGACATTCTCGAAGACTACACTCTACAAGGCATCACTCTCGGTTTTGGAGTTCAAAATGCCCTCTATTATCGACGATTAGAACTTATTGAAAAAGAGCTCTATAGTAAAGAAAAAATCCCCTTCAAGTCTAGATATGAACGGATAGAAATAGCAGACCCGTTCCATGGATTATACATGGGATTTGATCTCAATCCGGTGTCAGAAACAACTCCGTCATTTAATCATTCTTCTCTCTCCACTGAATATCAAAATTTGCTTAGCGAAAGATCTTCTTCGCTAAAAACTCCTCATCAGCAAATAAATCCTATTCCAATGTTCGCAATTTTTAAAAATGACAAAAATACAAAGCAAATACGTTCAGGCTATGAGGTGGATCGATTAAAAATTCAAGACCTTTTGGCACAAGACAATTTTTTGGAACACATACTTAAGACGATATTCGAATGAACTACGTACTCTCTTTTTTTATTTTTGTTATTCTATCGACCTTACCAGTTTCTAGCGCGTATGCAGAGATAGAAAAAACATCCCCAGCTTGCTTGATCGCACATCAGATCAAAAACAGCCTCGATCATCAAGATAAAAAATACATCAAAGCTATTATCAAAGGAATTGAAGCACAAGATAACAACTTACAACTGACCGCAGAAGAAAAAAATGTAAAACAGTTTGCAAATGCAAGACAAAGAGAGTGGCAGGCTCAAAACAATCTGGAAGCATCTGAAATATGGTTGCTACAAAAAAACAGTGTTGAATCAATCAAGACTATAGTCCCTCTCAAATTGCTGTATCTCACAATCAAAGAGGGAGATGGCAAAAAATTGACGGGCCTTGGAAATGTACAAATCAGTTACGCCATCAACAAATTCAATCGTGATATTCCTGAAGCAACTGGTGAGCATAAATTCTGCGATCTATCTCAAATGATTCCAGGATTATGCCACGGCATGATTTCAATGCAGGAAGGTGAGATTCGCAAAATATATATTCATCCAGATTTTGCGTATGGAATTTCAAACACATTTGAGGCAAATATTGCGTTAGAAGCAACTGTCGAGCTTTTAGCGATCCCTTCTGAACAGAGCGAAATCGAGCCTTTAAAGGATATCGCACCGATTAAGAAACAGACAATCACTCAAAATGAAATCGATGAACTTTTGCTCAAAAGTTACTACGTTGCTGGATGGAAGTTATGGAACCATCTAAAATTTGGATATCAATTATTTAGCAAGGAGCAGTTAATCGATTATTTAGAAAAGGATATCGACCCTGTGCTATCGGACTCAGAATTTAATAGAGAAATAAATCGCATTCATTGGGTTATTTATCATCAACGTGTAGAAGATGAATACAAGGCGTCGGGCGCTTTTTTTGATAAATTATCGGGTCAATCAGATGTCAAATGCATTGTTTCTGATCTCCTTTATTGCAAGAGTCAATCCAAATTAAACAAGAATCCAACAAATAAAAATCTATACCAGATAAGATCCACGATCAAAGACAGATTCGGCGAGATTCTTCAGCGGGAACGAACCGAAACCATAGATATTAACTCAGCCATCCGAGGGCTAAAAGAAGGACTTCCCCATCTAACCTTGGGAAAACCTGCAACTTTATATGTCCATCCGAAATGGGGCTTCCCCGATAACGATGGACCATTAGGTGATAAATTGTTAGTTATTGACGTTATCGTGGAGGATACAAATGGCTGAAGGGAATGCTGTTTCCTTAGTTTCTGTAATTACCTCGGCAGGTGCAGCACTACATCGTCGAAAATATGCTCACCGCTGCAGAATATGGAGCTCGATGGCATCATACATTTTTGCTGCAGCAAGATCGGGAAGATCAGACGCTATAGCCACCGACACACCATTGTCAATGAACGTCACCAAAGCCGCACTAGAAGAATCAATCGCTCCAACATGAAACAACATTTTATCCTTGATATTAAAAAACTCTCCCCCAAATGCATCAACCAACGGGGCAAATTTCTCCTTATCACGATTATATTCCTGTCTGAACCAGTTTCCCAATTGTGCTAAGTCTTCCGTTGAAGTCCAACCACCTCCTGCAGGGCTTCCTACAATATACTGTGCTGCAGGATCCGACTCATTGTAACGCCCATTAGGAGGCCGATGCGTCGACAAGCTTGTTTCAGAGGGGTCTAAAACATATTCTTTTGTAAGTTCTTCGATAGTTTTGGTTGGCAATCCCCGAGCTTTTGCCCACTTATTATAGTGATGTTGCAGTGAGAGGCCGACTAGAAGGATACCAAGATTGCTATATGTGTTTTCAGTGATCTGAGAGTCGGCAAATTGCAGAAAATCTTCTGGTTTTGTGATTACGGGAGGATCCAATCCTATTTCAACGTGCACTTGAATTAACTTCTCATATTGTTTTGCATAATCACCCAAATTTGCTCGATGCAGCATGGCAGCATGCATGTTGGTTTTCGCCAGCTGCTTGAGCACAGTTTCAGGTAACACTTTCCTCACAGCTTCATCCAATTCTAAAGGTCGTGCCATTGCCTCTTTTGGAAGGATGCCTGCTTTCATAAGTTGGATCGCCAGAATGCCGGTATGAACCTTGGAAACGCTATGGACACTAAAAGGAACTTCCTCCTTTCCAGTAGACTCCAGATTTTTTGATTTCACAGTAATAGGTCTCGGTAATCTGCTATCCATAAATGAAACAACTCCAGAAAAGCCAATGGCTTGCATATATTTTTTAAGACCATTGATATTAGTGTCTGTAATAGCGATGATTTTTCCCGATACTTTTCGTGGCAATGCGTTCAAATCTTCTTCGTGGTCAATCTGCCGAAGATCCCCAATATTCGCACGATCGAACATCTCAATAAATGATTTTAGGTCCTTACTTCTCAGGGCTTCATCAAATTTTTCGGCAAGGACCTTTCGATCGGTTGGATCCCCTTCATCTACTGCAACATTTACTAAATATTCCCTTAAGCCTTTGGGATCAGAAGTGTTTGTCTCTGAAGTGTATTTTGCAAAACATGCTGTTGCAACCTTGACTTTTGAATCAGAGAGAATACTGTTTGCTTTAGATTTAATGTCCTTTTCTCTTTTCAACCAATCTTCTTCATCTGCTGGTAGCGACGAAGAAAATGAAGATGAAGAGAAAGAAGAGGCTGTTGAAGACAAGGAAAGAGGGATGGTTGCTGCAGAATGGGTGCGATCTGTAGGTCCAACAGATGCCGAGGCAAAGGCTGCTTTAAATGTGTCGATTGTGTCAAAACTTGACTCAGGGATGTTTTTAAGGATGGTTTTTGCTACAGCGATCTGTTCTGTGCCACCTACGATTTTGTATTGCTTTCCGCCGACTCTTACGAAGTCTGTTGTGGATGATGCTGATTCTGTAGGACGAAGACTAATTTCCTGAGAAATGCCGTTATTTAGGAAATGGATAGAAATGTCAGGAATAGTCATGTTTTTCTTCCTCCTGTATTTTATTCTGATTATAACAAACTGCGATTTAAATTAGTTATTTTTATAAACAGTTATAAACAAAAAGTAAACAAAATAATTGACTTTTTATTTCAAAAATCTCATAATATGTTATATATTTAATAATAATCATGTATTAGGAGGTTATAATGTCTTTTCCTTTATCAGTTGATGGATCTTTTGTGTCGCCTCACTTTAACCCAAATGAACCTTTATCGGTATCCTTTGAGGGTCAGGAAGAATCTTCCTCCGACCCCATTGTACCCAAAGATGATGCTGCAACTGTGACAATCAGGGAAGATGATTTCGAACATCTTCACATACCAAACATATGCGTACCTGACAATCGAATATGGGTACCAAGCGCGGGACATGCAACAGATAGCTCAACAGAAGACTTCCTTACAAAGCCAACTGATACCGGAAAAGAACGCAAAGTGAGTAATTGGAGTCAGTTTAAGCAATGGGTCGGAGATCATAAAAAAGAAATCATTACAGTCTTAGCAATTATTGCCCTCTTTGCAGGCATTTCGGGATTCGGTCTATTATTCGGTGTTTATGCCGCGCTTATGACAGGATCTACGCTGATAACAGGATCTACGCTGATACAGCTAGCAATAGCAGGATCAGCCCTCGTAGCCATTGGCTTGGTAGGACTATCTCCTTATTCATGGCATCTACTTAGAGAACAACAAGCAGCAGATGCAGCTAGACAACAAGATGTGCATGGACCACAAAACTCCTACCATGTCGGTGAACTATCATAAACTTTAATATTATTAACATAATTAAAACTAGAATAATAGAAAAAAACTAATAACATATAGGAGAAATAGATATGTCTTCAGCATTAACACACACAAATCAGAATTCATCAGGTAGATCCCCTGATCCCTTTGGTGACGTTTTCGCCCCACCACCGTATAGCTTCAGCCGTCGGTGAGCCTGGTCAAGAAGGCGGACCACAATCGGACGGGACAGGTACAATAAAACTCTATCCCATTCTATCCAATAGTGATGGAGAAGGACAGCCCTCGAATCAGCGGAATGAAGGTACCGAAGAGCGTAATGTGAGCAAATGGAACCAACTTAAGGAATGGGTAGGGAATCACAAAAAAGAAATAGCCACTGCGCTAGCAATTATGGCCCTAATAGCAGCAATTTTGGGATTCGCCCTAATTGTGGGAGTCGCAGCTTCAGGGGTTGCACTTACAGCAGGATATGCAAGCACAACTTTGACTGTTGGAGGCCACATCACAGTAGCTGGTATCGCCTTAGTAGCATCCGGTGCTATAGGAGGAGCCGGGGCTTGCGGTTATCTGCTCGGACGACATCATGGTCAAGCAGAAGAAGCAGCTAGACAAACAACATAGAAAAGTCCTGGACTGTAAAGGACCATGTAAGACCAGAAGGGCAGGCCTGCCCTCCGGGCCTTACATTGTCCATTACGGTCCATTATTGTCCACTATAGTCCATTACAGTCCATGTCCTTTAGGGTCTCAGGCTAATGCATTCTGAGGCGCTTTTTCTCAATTTGCGAAACCCAATCTCTTAAAAAGAGCTCACCTTGTTGCCTCAAATGGGTTCCCCATTGTTTGGCATCGCGACGCATTTGATCGATGCTTACATCCTTATGCTGGCTAAGCTCACAGCAATGGCCAATGTACCACTGCTCTAAATGGTTATGGATCACTTCTGGATGGAATTGCAGCCCCAACGTATGATGTTCATAGGAAAACGCTTGATTCCTGCAAATGGGTGTAGAGGCAAGTAAAGTCGTTTGCTTTGGCAAGTCAAACGTTTCCCCGTGCCAATGAAAAACATGAGTTTTGTCCTCAGCCAAAAACCGAAGAGCCGATTGTTTACCTTCTTCGGTAAGAGTGATCGGTGACCAACCTACTTCTTTAATCTTATTCGAATAAATTTTGGATCCTAAAACCTTAGCAATAGCCTGCGCTCCCAAGCATATGCCTAAAGAGGCTTTTTGCTGCTTTAAACGCTTTTCTATAATTTTAAATTCATCAAGCAAAAAGGGATAAAGATGTTCATCATTCACACTGATGGGTCCGCCACAAATCACTAAGAGTTCAGGATTCCGTTTTTGAATGAAGTCTAAGGAATCTTTACCCGCATCGAGATAAGTAATCGTAAATCCTAATGACTGAAATACCTCTTCAAAATACCCAAGATCTTCAAAGGCAACATGTTTAAGAGCAATCAGGTGTTTCATATTCAGGTGTTCCATATTATATTATGCAAATAAGTCAGCTAGAGTAATGTTATTTTGAACGAGTTCTTCAGACCAAAGATTGGATTTTACCCCACATGTGGTGATCATAGCGAGAAATATTTGTTTGCTAGGCTTTATTTGCTGTTCGAAAACCTCCTGCTTCTTAACTAATTGTTTTCCATAGTCCCTATCGATGACAAAGGATTTATTCGAGTATTTAACTTCACAAATTGTGATGATGCCATCCTCTCGATCAAAAAGAAGGTCAATTTGTGCTCCTTGCTTATCTGACCCTTTTTTAGGAAGATAATGCCACCTTCCAGCCTTGCATGCGATTTTTTCAATACCGAGAGCTTGCCGAATTTGATAAGTGTGTTTTAAACAGACATTTTCAAAGGCATAGCCGGCCCAGTTTGTTACCGCAGGAGTATTGACCATATTTTGCCAGTAGCCTTGTTCAATCCCCACGCCGGTAGTCAAAATTGGTTCGATCCATTTCAGATGAAATAACGCAAATTCGTCGATAACGCGATATGAACGGTCTCTTGTTTTACGGCCGTAGGGCACAAAGCTTTGGATAAAATTAGAAGCTTCAAGTTCTTGTAATCGCTTGTTCAATGTTCCGCCAGATCTAATCCCAGTGGCGCGAATAAGATCTTCTCGTGAGATTTCGTTCCCATGCTTTACGATTTCTCTGACGATAGTTAAATTTACGTCTGCTTCTTCAAACAAAGCTTCAAAAAGATTTGAGAATTCATTGTAAAGCAAACCATTCTTTTGAAAGCAAATTGCCTCGACATTTTGTGCTGCAGATAAACCTTTATCCACCGCTTTAAGATAATAGGGAATTCCTCCAATTGCCATGTAAATGTCGAGAATTTGCTTTTGATTCAGCTTTACGGAGAGGCTTTTAAGAAACTCCTGGGTTTCTTTTAAATTATAGGGTTCGAGAAGAATTTTTCTTGTGATTCGTTTGTGAAGACCTCCTTTTGCATAGATGAGCTTTTCAAGTATCCACGATGCAGCCGAACCACATGCGACAAGAATGAGGTTGGGGATTTTACTCCAATGAAGATTCCAGTAGTAATCAAGAGATTGCAGCAGTCCCGATTTTTTTGTAGCCATCCAAGGAAGTTCATCTAGGAAAATAATAACCTTCTTTGACTTAGGTATACTTAGTAGTGCCTTGGCCAAGATCTCGAAAGCCTCATCCCAGTTCTGAGGTGTATGAAGTGGCGCTCCCTTGAAGAAAGTTTGAGATACTGCCTTCATAAAGTTTTCGAGCTGCTTTTTTAATGGCTTATCTTTGGCTCCAGAGGCTTCTAAATAGATTCCTTTATCGGAGAAATATTCACGAATTAAGTGAGTTTTCCCAACACGTCGTCGGCCATAAACTGCAATAAATTCTGCATCTTTCGATTTCCAGACTCCATCTAGAATTTTGACTTCCTTTTCTCTTCCTATTATCCTTTTCGCACACATAAGGGTACCTAATCAAAAAGTTATGGCTGGCTATATATAATTATATGCAGCCACAACTTTTTTTGCAATTGAGTTGTGGCTGCATATAATTTTTTATCCGCAGCCACAACTTTTTTTGGAATTGAGTTGTGGCTGCGAATGGATTTTATATGCAGCCACAACTTTAAATGCTCCATGGTTGCTTAGGACCCCATTGTCCCTCTCTTCACATAGAGCGTAAAAAAATTGTAGAAAAATAAATTTAAAAATGAATATCTTGAAAATTATTGAATAACATCAAAACTTGGAGAACAATATGTTTAATCTAGGTCGTCTTGTGGTCATATTTGCACTTGCATCCTTAAGTGCAATGAATTTTTCTTTAACAGCATGGGAGTGCTGCGAACAACCCTCATCTAACAGACTTTATATTGGCGCATTTGGTGGAGGAATCTACTCAAACTCCAATAAAGTGACTCAATACGGAACTGCATTTTTCTCTGAACTTACTTCAATAGGTCCCTTGCCTGTAATTGCTGAAGGGAATTTAAATAAAACTTCGACAGGTTTCGGTGGCGTACAAATTGGATATGAATGGTCTAAACCGTCATGTTCAGACTGGACTGTTGCTACAGCGGGAGAGCTGGAAGTCTTCTTTTTTAAACACAAGAAAAAAGGAGTCCTCATCAACCAGACAGTAGTTGGGTTGCCTGAACACGACTTTCACGATTCCTTTCATATGAACTCGAATATAATACTCGCAAACGCAGTATTCTCGATAAATAATGACTGTTTATGTGGTTTTTCTCCTTATGTAGGAGGCGGCATTGGTGCAGCACGCGTATCTCTTCATAAAGCTGATTCCTTACAAGTAGAGCCGTTAGAGGCAGGCATAAACCATTTTAACTCTAAACGGGATGACTCTTCTTGGGCGTTTGCAGCTCAAGCCAAGGCGGGTCTGCGCTACAAGTTCTGCCAAATGTTCCACATTTTTGCGGAATACCGTTACCTTTATCTCGATGCCAGCAACTATATTTTTGGAGCGACGAACTACACAACTCACGTACCTACCTCACCCTGGAACGTGAAAGTGAAAAACGTCAACTACAATGCATTTGCTATTGGCGTCCAGTTCGACTTATAGGGACTTAAGCGACCTTGGGGACCTTGGTGGCAGGGAGGGAGGCTGTGAAAAAATTAGAATTCGGGCGATTTTACTGAGATTTTTATGTAGCTTTCGCCCCCTCGCCAGCAACGTCCCACGTGTCGTTGTAGGCGGGGGTTCCGGTCTGTGGAAAAAACTGCTACGTTAACCTTTCTTACTCTGCTTTTTTTCCTGCTTCTTTGCTTTGCGTTCTTTAACGGTGAGGGTAGGCTTTTTCTTATCGTCTTTACGGTGTTTAACGACTTCTTTAGTCATACAAAAACTCCTTTAATTTTTTTTCAAATTCAAAAATTAATTTTCTCACTTGGCTTTTATATTGTCACTTCATTAGCGCTTACCATTCGTTCGATCTGTTCAAAAGGTACAATTGGAGCAGCATCATTGATCCCTTCACATCCTTCTGAAGCCAGCTTCCAGCTCTCAGGTGTGCGTAGATTCTCTTTCCACCAAGGATAAGTGCGACATTGGACTGGGCGCGCTTGATAGACCATGCATTTTTTATCCTTTAGGAAAATGCAGTCAAAATCGCCGCTCTGCGCTTTTTTCTCGATCAGTGCATAACGGTTGTCGCGCATCCGCACATAACGCCTCTTGAATAACTCAAGAGTAGTATTCAACACTGCAGCCATGTTGGTCATATCCTGTTCGGTAACCCAAACATAACCAGGGGATCCTGTGCAGCATTTGCCGCACTCGGTGCATTTAAAGTGCAATCCGTTTTGATACCATGGTGATTCTGACATTAACAACCTTCCAAAAAGTCGGATTCAGGCATGCAATGGGGTGGGATGGGACAGTTCTGCATAACTTAACAAGAAGTGAGATGGGGACGGTTCTGCATGACTTAACAAGCTTGAAGATTGTTAAGTTATGCAGAACCATCCCCATCCCATTCTTGTTAAATTATGCGAGAACCGTCCCCACCCACACCAAATTGCCGATGACCGGACTCGAACCAGCACCTTGTTGCCAAGAGTAGATTTTGAGTCTACCGCGTCTACCATTCCGCCACATCGGCATTTTTAGGCTCCACTATATAAGAATGGGGATTTTACTAATAGAGAAAATATGAAAGAATGCGCTAACTAAATTTTCGACGTTGGCGGGCGCTGCCAATCTTAAGAGCTTGCCGGTGCTTTGTCACCGTTCTACGGGCACAGACTATCCCCTTTTCTAGCAGCAACTTCGACAAGTCGCAGTCTGAAAAAGGGTTTTCTTTGTCTTCATTAGCAATTAATTTAATTAAAAGCTCTCGTACAGTTTGTGAAGAGATTTTTTCCCCTTTTTTGGCCTCATATGCTGTTGTAAAAAAGGAACGCAAGGGGTGCATTCCTCTTGGAGAGCTCACATACTTATTTGCAATAGCCCTGACAACAGTGGATTCATGGAGAGCTAATTCTTCAGCGATGCTCTTCATAGTCATAGGAATCAGTTGCCCCTGCGGATTGGCAAAAAATTCCTGCTGCTTATTTGTAAGAAATGTAACAATTCTCCTCAAGGTCTCGCGTCTGTGAGATATGTTATTGACAAGCCATTTGGCAGAAGAGAGCTTTTTTTGCAGGAATATTTTCACCTCTGCGGATACTGTGGAGTCGATCATCATTTTGAGGTATTTTGAATTAATTTTTATTGGAGGAAGATCATCTTCGTTCACAACGACTTGCAGAGAATCCGCCTCGAGATAGACATCTGGAACAATAGGGTGGATAATCGTTTTCTCAAATGAAGACCCCGGTTGAAAATCTAGGGGGGCAATATCTTCATGAATGGCATTGTTAATCAGCTCTAAAGAACATTGTAGACTCTTTGCTATTGCAGGGATGCGGTTGTGGCTCAAGTCGTCATAATGATCCTTTATGATCTTCACCGCAAGACTTTCGCCTTTTCCTAGACGTTTTAATTGGATCAAGAAGGACTCTTGCAAGCAGCTAGCAGCAATCCCAGAAGGCTCAAATTGTTTGATTTGTTCCAATACTCCTATGATCATCTCTTCATTTACGTGATATAAACTTTTTATTTCACTCACAGTCATATGTAAGTAGCCATCTGCGGAAAGATTTCCAAGGATTGCTTCTGCTATAGCAAGCTCTTCTTTGGTTGAAAAAATTTCGCGGGCTTGCAACATGAGATGTTCGAAAAGAGTTTGTGAAGAGGCTGTCAATTGTTCCATGTGGTAAATGGCTGAATTTTTTTGAGAATGGCAGGAACTTCCTCCCCATTCATCGATGTGCTCTTTAAAATCCTCTTCAAGGTATTTCAATAGGGCATAATCATCTTCATTAAACGTGAGTGCTTCTGCTTCTACCTCCTCTCCATCGCTTTCCTCATTTTCATCTTCTTCTTGTTCAATGTAATCTTCTTCATTTGGAGTGCTTATATCATCAGAAAATATTGGATTCTGCCCGAGGTGACATTCGACAAACGCGGCCAACTCCAAAATTGGAAGCTGCATGAGATGGAAAGCCTGCTGCATTTGAGGCAATGCCATTAATCGCTGCGCCTGATTTTGTACTTGCGATTGACTCAATTGAGGTGGAATAAATGTCATAACACCCTATAGTAATGCAAGTTACTAGTCACCAATGGATTAAAATGGGGCCCCTACCCCATTTTAATCCATTGGTGACTAGTAAATGACAGTATTTAATTACTATTTTTTTACCACAGAGATCACAGAGAGAAGAAGAGAAATAGGGAAAAGTGAGAAGATATCCCTTTAGTGAAGAATATCTCTTATTTCTCCATATTTCTCTTCTTCTCTCTGTGTTCTCTGTGGTAAAATTGCGGGAATAGCTACCAAGTTCCCTTATTCCCTTATTCATTTTTTACTCTAGTTTTGGTAAGCTAGCAAGAAAAAGAAAACTACTATATAAATAGCACTTACGCAAAATGAGGATAAGAGCATGCTATTAGATGATTATGAAGAGTTTAGCGAGCCGCAATCAAAAACATTAGAGAAATACGTCACGAACACTCACAGCCATATTTTTGCGCTGCGCAACTTGCCGGAAGTGATAAAAGGAGCTCTTTTTTCCAGATATTCAAGATCGAGTTTGGGACTGCGTACATTGCTTTTAAAAGAATTCATTACGAATACAGAAGAATCTGGCTTCGATGCTATAGTACCTTCGGAAAGTTCTGTAGAGCCCACCGCTCAGATTGCAGCCATTAAAAAAGCCCAAAACTTTTACGATCGTATACTCGATGGATATGGGGATGATTCTATCGGAGAGCTGGGTGGAGCACATCTCGCGCTCGAAAACATCTCTATGCTCGCTGCTAAAGTGGTGGAAGATAACCGCATTGGGGGATCCCCCTTAGAAAAATCAACTCGATACATCTACTTCGACCAAAAAGTGAAAGGAGAATATCTCTTCTACCGCGAACCTGTTTTGATGACCTCTGCCTATCGCGATCTATATATCAATACAAGTAATATGCTCTTTGAAACATATAGCCGATTGATCCACCCCCTTACAGCTATGTTTGAAGAACGCACGCCGCGAGCTCCATCAGCCTCTAATGTTGCCTATTCTGCGGCAATACGAGCAAAGGTTCTGGACTGTTTGCGAGGTCTTCTCCCTGCAGGGACTCTGACAAACATGGGCGTATACGGAAATGGACGTTTTTTCGATAGTTTAATCCATAAGCTCCACTGTCATAATCTGGCTGAAATGCAAGATATTGGCAAAAAGTCATATGATGAACTTTCAAAAATCATCCCTTCATTTGTCCGCAGAGCCCAAATTTCTCACCAAACACACATGGCCTATGCTGAATTTTACGAGTCTATGCGTGCTGAACTCCAAACTTTTGCGTTGCAACATACACCTCATGAGTCAACTCCTTTCGGTGAATCAAATGTTCAGCTTATTACGTATGATCAAGAAGCAGTGCACAAGGTTGTTGCAGCCTTGCTATTTCCTTACTGTGACAGCACACTTGAAAATCTTCAAAACTATTGCAAGGAATTGCCTGAAGAAGAAACCGCCCGCATTTTGGATGCCGCCGCAAATACCCGCGAAAATCGCCGCCAAAAATCCCCACGAGCACTTGAACATGCCGCGTTTACTTTTGAAATCACTGCGGACTTTGGTGTATATCGGGATCTCCACCGACATAGAACCCTTACACAAGAACGTCAGCTTCTTACATGCAATTACGGTTTTTATATCCCTCCTGAGATCATCGACACCAACCTCGAAGCAGAATATGTGCAAGCGATGCATAAGGCCAAAAAAGCCTATGATATCATTTCCGAATCTCTTCCTGAAGAAGCCCAGTACATAGTCCCAATGGCATATAATGTTCGCTGGTATTTCCACGTCAATTTAAGAGCCTTGCAGTGGTTATGTGAACTTCGTTCCGCCCCAGCAGGCCATCCTACTTACCGCCTTGTCGCACAAATGTTAGCAAGGCAAGTTAGCGACGCCCTTCCGCCTTTTGAACGCTTTTTTAAATTTGTTGACTACGCAGGCTATGATTTGGGACGATTAGATCAGGAACAACGGCGTGTGAACAAACAACATGCACATAAATAATGCAAAACTGGAGTCACTTTATGAGAACAGCTAACCCTACGTTAACTGACAACACATTTTCTAATCTAGAGTATGCCTCAGCAACAAATGTAATGACTGTGCAAGGGGTCGTCTTCAAAACAGTCATTTTGCTGCTGTTAACGATGCTCACAGCAGGCTGGAGCTGGCTGCAACTTGCTAAGGGAGGCGCTTTTGCTGCATCTGCTTCGACTTGGTTAATGGTCGGCGCGATTGGAGGCTTTGCCTTAGCAATTGTAACTACATTTAAACCAGCTTGGAGTGCTATTACAGCACCTTTGTATGCAATCGTAGAAGGATTGTTCATCGGAATTCTCTCTGCAATTTTCGAACAAACCTACAATGGAATCGTGATGCAGGCTGTACTTCTTACGTTCGGCACCCTGACTGCGATGTTGGCAGCTTATCAAACTGGCCTCATAAGAGCCACAGAGACATTTAAATCGTGCATAATAGCAGCAACAGGTGGAATCGCTATTGCTTATCTTCTAGCGTTCGTTCTGAGCTTTTTTAACATCCAGATTCCATTAATCTTTGGCAATGGATGGGTAGGGATTTTATTTAGCGTTGCAGTCATTATCATTGCAGCATTGAATTTTATCCTGGACTTTGACTTCATAGAGCAAGGCGCCCAAAAAGGTGCTCCAAAGTATATGGAATGGTACGGTGGCTTTGCTCTCATGGTAACGCTGATATGGCTGTACATTGAGTTTTTGCGATTGTTGTCCAAACTGCGCAGCCGTGAATAAGAATTTTTACCGCAGAGATCACAGAGAATGGACAAATGGACATGGACGGTAATGGACCGTAGTGGACAGTAATGGACCATAATGGACGATGCATGATTGTCCATTACAGTCCATTATGGTCCACTACGGTCCATTACCGTCCATGTCCATTTGTCCATTCTCTGTGATCTCTGTGGTAAAAAATATAAGGAGGACGATGAAAACATATTTGGTAAAAGCGATCTTGTTTGTTTCTGTTTGCATGTGTTTTGATATGGCACATGCATGGCGCGATGTTCCTTCTTGCTACAAAGACTTAGAAATCAATTTCTTCGATCCCGAAATCACAACCCAAGCCTTTGCTCTCCATAATATCGATCAGAGTTCATGGAACCTCCTTCTACAAAGCCTTAAAAATAAGGCTGCCAATGTCCCAAGCATCATCGATCAAAGAGCTAAGCGCATGCAAAGAAATCCTCTTGACCACCCCTTTCAACCCAAGGAGGCCGAGCAGCTGCTCATGGATGTGCTTTATGAGAACCTTGTAGAGGCTCTTCATGAACGAAATTTCATTACTCAATTCGACAACAGAGAAATGTTTAACTACATACGACGTCGACAAGCAGATCGCTTGAAAGCGTGTTTTGGAGAATATAAAGGTAGAAAAGAATATTGAATCAAGTTCCAGCAAATCTTATTTACTGTCCTATACGTAAAATCAACGTAGCAGCATTACCTGAAGAGATCATAAGGCAAAAACTGATTGCCTGCATGACACAACAGCTCGGATTTCCCCTGTCATACTTGGCTGTCGAGAAAGAGCTCAGGCAAATGCCGCACTTGAAACTAGTCAACAACAAGGTTCCTCAAAGACGAGCGGACCTCATCTGCTTTTCTAAAGAGATCCATCCACAGCATTCCCTGTACCCTTTATTGATTGTTGAATGCAAAGCAGTCAAATTAACGTTGAAGGTGGCAAGGCAAGTGGCAGGATACAATCATTTTGTGGGTGCTTATTTTGTCGCGATTGCAAACGAGAGTGATGTCAAAACAGGATGGTACGATAGTGTTCGGAAAGAGTACATTTTCGTTGATTACCTTCCTAGCTATGACCAATTGCGTGCCGAGGCTCTAAAGCAAAACCTAAGGTAGGTAACCTCTCAATTATAGTCTTCTAACAGCCAAAAGATCGCCAGTCGAGTTCCGATGGGAATGCCTAATTTTTAAGTCTTCTCCCGATTTTCGGATTATCTCCACACAACATGAGAGGTTACTATCGTCATCTCGGCATATTAGACTTGCTGTTTTTACAGGTATCTGTCTGCCTGTTAAGAGAATAACACTAGAAACCACTTCAAAAACCTTGGGAAGGTTGTATTCAACATGACGCTTGGAAAGAGGTGACGAGTCCCAATCTGATTTACTGAACATTTTTTTTATCGATTGCAATGTGATTAAAAACCAATAAGGTTCAGCTACAGCACCAGCGCGTACATGATGAACAGTTGGCACCTCTCCGCCATCAACACGCCGCCCACCAGTAGTATAATCAAGCAGCCTACTACTTATGTGAGCATTCCTATGAGGACGCGTGTATCCTGAAACATCTATGTCATATGAGGTGCGTTCAAACGAGAATTCAACAGGAGGGGTTTCGGGTTTGGGGCGTGCAGCCGCATTTCGCAGAGCCTCTATGTCTAGAGGCATTCCATTCTCCAATAAGGCAGGGCGAGCAATCACAGCATGCGTATGTCCTACTTTAAATCCCTGTGTTCCCCAAAATGGACAAGGTTGATCAAGAATTTCATAAATATTATCGGGTAATTTAGGCTGTGGCATTACAGCTGTATAGTGCGCATTCCATCTTCCTTGGCCATATACAATGACTCCTTCGATGTTCACATGCGTGACATACCTAACTATAATATCAATAATAGGACCAGGTATACCAGGTACATTGAGGACAGGTATGAGGGCGGTTTTCAAAGAAACCGGACTAAACACTAAATCCCTATCATATGGGATGGGAACAGTGAACTTTCCGAATCTTTTAGCAACTGTGAATTTTCTAGCAACTGCTTTTGCTTTCACCCCAAGCGAACTAGAGGAAGAAGATGCAGAACTGCTTGAAGAAGATGACGACGACGAACTCGTAGAAGAGGATGGTGCTCCAGTAGATGCTACAGCATCGAATAGCTCCCTAGCACGCTTCTCCGCAGCTAGCTTCTTAGCACTCTTCGCAGATCGCTCTTTATCATGCTTCTCCGCAGCCAATTTGCTGTATGTTTTGAAGAACGCCACAAGCTCATCCTGGCCCGTTACCTTCGCCACTCTGATAGCTGTAAACCCTTCTGATGTAGCTGCATGGATATCGGCTCCAGCGACAACCAAGCGTTCCACACAGGGTGTACTCTTCATGCTTACAGCGACCATCAAAACTGTCATGCCATCTTTGCCGGCTGCATTGACGTTAGCTCCAGCACTGATGAGTCGGTCGAGCATATCCAGGTCACCATTGATTGCAGCCATCCACAAAACTGTGCCATGTTTGTCGGCTGCATTGACGTTAGCTCCAACACTGATGAGTCGGTCGAGCATAGCCGGGGGACCAAACTTTACAGCCCACATCAAAGCTGTCCTGCCATCTTTGTCGGCTGCATTGACGTTAGCTCCAACACTGATGAGTCGGTCGTGCATAGCCAGGTTACCATTGGCTACAGCCATACACAAAGCTGTCATGCCAAGTTTGTCGGCTGCATTGACGTTAGCTCCAGCACTGATGAGGGGCTCGATCACAGCCAGGTTACCAAACCTTGCAGCGAACATCAAAGCTGTCGTGCCATCTTTGGCGGCTGCATTGACGTTGGCTCCAACAGCGATCAGGCGGTCGATCCTAGACGAGTTACCAGACCTTGCAGCGAACATCAAAGCTGTCGTGCCATCTTTGGCGGCTGTATTGACGTTGGCTCCAACAGCGATCAGGCGGTCGATCCTAGCCGAGTTACCCTTGATTACAGCGTCCATCAAAACTGTGATGCCTTTTTTGTCGGCTGCATTGACGTTAGCTCCAGCAGCGATCAGGCGGTTGACCTCCTCAACATTTTTAGCGCGCATGAGAGGAGTCCAGCCGTCTTTATCAGACTCTTCCATATGCTCGAGCAACTTCTTGGCGTTATCTAGAGTTACAGCGGCGCTAATGGCCACATTTGGATGGGCTATATGGATCCATGCACGAGCAGCAGGGAATAATGCAGTCAGCCTAGCGAGAAGCGGGTCATCTGATTTGATGGCAGTAAACGGTACACCAGCGGACACTTTCTCACTCAGTTGCTTCACGACTTGTTCAAAACAGAGCGTTACGGGATTAATAGCCGGTTTGGGAATGGGAGTGCTACTTAATAATGATAACCTTGATGCGGCTTCCCAGGCGCCTACTCCACAAGCGAGTAATGCGTCTCTACTGCTTTTTGCTGCCATATTATTTATCTCCAAAAAAAGTTCATTATAATTATTCACGTTTCTATGAAACACTTAGGTAAAGCAACTAGAGAATGCTAGTTACTTAAATTTTTGTCTATCATTATTGCCTACAGCTGACCAGGCATCAGCAATTGTGGGCGAAGAGCCGCCCTTACATGGCTCATGAATATGTTTGGAGTGTACCCAGGCCTTCTGTTGCCCCTTCAGGGCTCCCTCAGTCTGGACGAGTGCGGCTACTTTTGGTTGGGAATGATTACTATCATTTTTGCCCTTTTTTATCTCATTTTGTAGCCCACACCTAAGGTTTTCGCGAGCCTGCGAGCGAAAACCGCAGGTGTGGGAACTATGAAAATTAGAAATGAAACCAGGGCACTGGTTCTTCTTTTTTGCCTTTTTTAATCACATGTAAACAAAAATGAAGAACCAGTCCGAGGCTGTGAAAAAATCGACAATTGGTTTGTGCCGGCCCTCCGGGGCGATATGTGTAGGTTGGCGTTTACCCAGGCTTCGCTTACCCCTCCGGGGAGCTTCAGCCTGGGCTATTATGTGAACAGGCCCTCCGGGCTGTTTGCAACTTCTTTCGCTTGCTGAAACACATCGACATATCTAGCACAGCAAATGACAGATGTTGTAAACAGCCCGGAGCGCCTGTTCATGTAATAGCCCAGTCTGAGATAGCCATGTAAGGGCAATTCTTTAAATTACCACTGCCTTTCGTATTTCGGTAAAAATCTCAGCAAGTGCTGTCCCTTGATAGTGCAGAAACACCTCTTCTCGATTCAAAATCACCGTCTTGAAGTACTCCTCGAACACTCGTAACTCTTCCAAATCAAGTATAGAAAACCATTTTTTTAACAAATCTGCTTCTTCTTTTTTATAGGTCACTTCTCCTGAAATAACCTTCATCTGAAGCAACATCATGGGCAGGTTTTTATCCATCCCCATCATTCCATCAAGGTTTAATCTTTCTCCAGAAGGTTGATCATAAATGCCGGTGTCTGCATGCACTAAGCAAAGGTCCACATCCCTTTCTACAGCTTCTTTGCCACGACTTTCCTTTGCTCCTTTTCGATCAAGGGCAAACAAGGTTTTGAATTCTTCTGCATCGGCGCCATCAATCAGTATCAGTTTTGTGGCTTTTGTTCTGCGGTCTCGGACAATTAGCGCTCTGTCGACCATCTTTTGACAGGGTCCAAATGGAATGCCTCCTTGTTCTGTGAGAACAAGATCCTGTGACATCATCAAATTCGGATTTGCAAAGAGTTTTCCCATCACACTACGCCGTTTATTAAATTGGTCGGCTCCCAGTTTTGTGCTCCTTTCCAACGCCTCTCTCGCATGGAGTACAGCAGATCGAGATTCACTTCTTTCCTTGTGTGCGGCGTCAAATGATATGGGAGTAAAATAATCGGACCTAAAGAGCATCGAGGTATTCGCCCAGGTACTATGCTTCAAAGGAGATGCACCAGGCGGAATATTCAAAGTGAATTGCTCCTGTCGTACTTCTTGATCAACATTCACTTGTCTTCTTTCATCAATCGTATGCTGAGCTGTGACTGCAACAGCGACATCTAATGCCACTGGCGCTGCAGCACCTTCTACAGGGCCCTCCACAGGCGTTGCTAATAATGCATCTACCAAAGGTTTTCTCTCATCAACTGCTAATTCAATTAAAGCTGACATGCCCTCTCTTAAGGCTTTAAGATTGGGTCTAAGGAGAGCTGTTGGATGTTTTTTACACCATTTCTCAATTGGAATCAAAAGGGCTTCCATATTTCTTGTAAGGCAATCTTTAGCATCGATCATCTTTTCAAGTCGCCCAAATTGAAGATATGGGGAATTCTTCACAATGCTCAACGTGAGGTTATTGAGTTCTTGGTATGAAGCTTCTTGGAGCCTTTCAACAGCAATTTGATCAAGAATAGAATCGCACTCTTGAAAAATCATGTTCTGCATCTTCTGACGTGTGGACAGGGCATTATCATCAGCTTGCTGCTTTGTTTGGTATTTCTCTACAAAAAGGATGAGGTCCAGAACATCTAACGGAGCAGTCTTGCCCAATCTAGTTTTGATGATGTTATTCAGTTCTTGAGGGATGATAAAAGTGACCTGTTGACTTTTCTCGAGTCCACGCATACGCCACACGGCCTGTAAGAGATCTCGCAAATTGGAATTTTTGTTAAGAGTCACAAACGCTTTGGCAGTAGCTGCATGGTCAAAATGTGTTCCTGTACACTGCCGTTGGCCATAAATCACAAATCTATCTTCGGGTTTAATATGCAGAGAATGACCTATCTTAATAGCATAACCGGTTTCAGTTCGCACAAGGGTCATGGGTTTATCGCCATCGAAATAAAATACAGCAGATAGTCTTTTGCGCTGCCTTAAAATTTCCTCGGCAAGAAGTTGTGGAGGAGCATCCTGGAATATTCCACCGAGGTCAATGATGGCTTGATAGCTGTCAATTTTTGAGCTTTTAAAAGCTTCTCGCAAAAGGTAAAGCGCTTTCTCCTGACTTTTTTCCAGCATCGATTTATCTAGTTTCTTGCTGCTGCCAGAACTACCGCTAGAACTGATCTCTTTCGATTCACGCTCGGCACCTTCTGGCATTTCAGGAATAATATCGATCGCCTCTCGACTTCTTTCCCACAATAGAGCGACAGTTTTGCCATCCACACCTTCCCTCGGCTCAGTAATGATATCAGCAGAGAAAGTGTCTTTATTAGCAATGGTCCCTGCGAAAGCATGTTTGACATGAAACATATTTGACAACGTTTGAGCGTTGCTGCTAATCCGTTGTTCATACATTTTGATATGAGGTAAAATGTATGAGCCCAAAAATTGGATGATTTGTTGTGGATTTTCGGAGATTTGTTTTGCCAGTGTTTGAATATCTGCGTCTTTACACAACATAACGGTTCTAGCGTCAACGGGAATACTACCGCAGAGTGCAGCATACTCTTGATAGGCACGTGAAAGTTCGGGATCTTCAAGTCTTTTTCTTGGCATCTCTTTTTTAATATTGTCACGAATACGCATCAGCTCTTTTTTAAGGAGGTGAGCCGGGATACCTTGTTTTAGGTATGTCTGCAGTGTGTAGTTCATTTGTTCTGCATAATGGGCAAATTCGGAACCGATTTGTGGCTTTTGAGATTCGTAGGGGCCTGCCAAAATACTTAAAATGCCATCTTTATTGGGCAACAACCCATAGTTTTGTTTGTGTATCTTCTGTAAGGTATTGGGAAGGAATGTTTTTATCTGACCTTTAATAAAACCTAGTGCATCCAGCAATTCTTGCTTATCTTTTAATTCTTTTTCTCCCAATCCTAAGATCACCGGAAGAGGTCTTCGTCTGTCTGGTGCCTCAGAATCGGTTAGGTATTCCATCAGTTCTTTTTCATAAGCACTTAATGCTGGATATCCATTTTCACATAAATACGTGAGGCCTGCAGTAGCCAGCAAATTTTCAAATTGAGAGTATGTTTTGCTATACTGTTCTCGAGCAGCTGCCGAGAAGGGAAGTCCTTTTGATATACGTTTAGGGATGAAATCCTCAAAATTAAAGAGCTCATGCACAGCTTTATTTCCTGCAATGGTCTGGTAAAGGGCTGTTGTGATTTTCCCATAGATTGCCCCCACTTCCACTGAGGCTCCGAGGGCTTTGTGCACTTCCTTGCGACAATTCTTTTGCAGATCAATTTCATCAATAATCACATTCCCATGGATTTTAAGAATGCGTTTTATTCTGCGAAAGACTTCTTCTTTTGCAAAGACATCGTCGTTTGGTCTGTTCGAGCATTCCAAGCGGTTTTCTCGGGCATCTAGGGCAAAATTATGCATTTCAGTGCTGCTTACAACAAGAAATCCGCGAGTAGCGATGATGTCATTTAACTCCTTCTCAATCTCTTGGAGACCTTCTAAAGTGTTTGTTGTTTTCCAATCGATTTGATGGGCTGCCTGGTGGTAAATCATTGCGCCGCTCTGCTGCATTTTTGCTGCAACTGTCGGTTTCAATTCTTCGGGTATCATCGCAATGGAAAGCTGCCTTCCATCAGCCTTTCTCAATGCTAATAGAACAAGCAAAATATCGGTCTTTCCTGCGCCCATGGGTATTTGTAAGGCACGATTGTTCGTTTTTGTTCCTATGATGTCCACAAAAAGTTTTTCTAAGTCAATAATCTGATCTGAACGCAGGAGTAGGTTGCGTTGATATTCGATGAGCAAATATTTAAAGTAGTGCTGTTCGAGTTCTCGGCCTTCTTTATCAAATTTATCACCAGGGATTTTATAATTTCTTTTTGCTGTAATCTCGCGCTGCAAGGCTTGCATTTGTTCCTGACGAACATCATCTGGAAGCGAAGAATCTTTAAGAATATTAATGAGATTAAGGGCACGCAGAACATGCTGTTGATGCGTTTTACGCACTAAAAAGAGCTCCACCCTTGCCTTAAGCTCAGTAATGTCTTCTAAAGAAAGAGCCCTATTCCGTTTTCTGATAGCGTTAGCATCATCATTCAGGATTAGAATCAAGAGTTCATCAATGGATAATTTGTCTCGGACTTGAGCATGATCTCGCTGAAAAGTTCTTCTCAAACGTTTTCTTGGATCGATTGGCTTGCGATTGGCAAGCTCTAGAACATCTGCCTCCAGCTTATTCACAAGCTCTGTTTCAGACTTCTCTTTTTCAAGTAGATCGCGTTCTAAACGGAGTAGTTGTTCCGGTTTTAAAACATGTGTGGAGCTTGCTCTTGAATTTAGGTAATCGGAGACATCCTTTTGCAATTCGTCGAATCCCCGTTTTTCAACACGAGATTTTGCCTCTTTACCGCATAACCCAATCCTGTCGAGAAGTTCCTTATGACGATTTTTTACTGCATGCTCTTTCATATCAATGTCGACAGCTTGAAGTAGAGGTGCAGTTGCCAGATCGCTTTCTACTTTTCTCTCCTTCTCTTCTCGTTCTCCAAATAGATAGGCTTCAGGGAAAAGTGAGGGGGAAGATAGACTATGAGTGGCGGGTGAACCAATAGACAGTTTTGGCATGACTGCAGAAACGACGGCATGATGAGGAAAATGCGTGACAGTAGTCTGGAAAGCAGAAGGGGCTTCCATTATCCAATAGAGAGTTCTTAAATGACGTTGTATAGAATCGCGCCATTGTTCATATCGTTGGTCTTCTGCCGCCTGAATCTGTGAATCGTAACTAGATGGAGTATTTGCTTGTCTTCTTCTATCTCTAAGTTCCACTAATGCAAGAGTCTCCCCTGGTTTAGCAAAAGCCCTAAGAGTCTGAAATATATCAGGAAACCGTTGAGGATTTTTTGCTACAGATCTGAGTATTTGAGCTAATGAAGCATCACGATCGTTATCGTCAACCCAAGCTAACCAACTGAGTAATCGTCTTCTATTCATGAGATCAGTTTCGTTCCGTGCAATATGATACAAACTGAGGAAATTTTTCCTGACTTTAGTGCCCTGATCCATTACAATCTTATCCAAAATGTCTGCACAAATTGGGTTTACAAAATTGCTAGGATTCGTATTTCTTAAACTAATCTCCACAAACTGCTTACCGACAATCCCCTCTCTGGTTATTTCTTTTGAATGTCCTGCTGTCCCTAAATAACGCATCCAACTGACGGATGTTGGAAACTCTCTTAAAAGCTGACATTCACGCGCACTCAATAAAAATGATCTGGCATGGGACAATTGGCTTAAATATTCTTCTATGTCATCAGAGACTTCATGATGTCCTCTAAGAGATGCCAATGAATCTTTAAAACCAGGAATCTCAGGCTCTTTGCCAAATTTTGCAAGATTGTCCTTAATTAAAGCCAAAGTCTTTAGCCGTAATGCACATGCTTTGAAATCTTTATCAGTTCCATTTGTAGAATGAAGAATTAATAAGAGCAACTCGAATTCTCTTTTGCTATACGCCCCCATATTTTTGGCTAATGTGACTTCTTGCAGAATCTTCTGAGTTCTGCGATAATCCCTTTGACTCAAGTATAGGTACGCCAAATACAATTTGCCCTCAAGTCCGTCGCATTGCAGTTCTCCTTTGGAATCTACTTGATATTCATATGCAGTATGATTGTCTGTTAATAGTGTCTCCCTAAATTTTAGTTCCGCACTTAAATTTCTAATGGAATTGTCAGTGTTCATATCAATTTTCCGATGTGGAATTATCACTCGCCGGGGCTTGATGGTACCTTTGGCAGAGCCATCTTCTAATACCAAATAGCCTTGATAACGCCATAAAGAAGCGATCTGCGTGTCCACCAGATGATATCTTCGATCATTGTTGTAAACAATTTTCAAATTTTCATGATCGGTAGTAAATTTAATCTGATATCTCGGTAATTCAAACATTGTAGCAACATTATTCTCGCACCACATCTCCATATGGGGATCCACTGCGCACAGACGAGCTTGCATTTGCTTTCGTATTTCAGCCCCATCCGCACGATCGTTAAGATCAGGGTTAGCTAAATAACTGTTATGGGGGCGTCCATCTTCTCCAACACGCCTCAACCCATTCCGATTTTGAACATACTGTATCTTGCCTGTCTGGTTGTCAATGAAGAGATGTATTGCGAAATCAGCCGAATACCAATGGCTACATCCCAAACTAAAGGCAGAGTCTGTTACTTCGGCGTGAATCAAATTAAACTCCACATCTTCAGACCATAATTGTTCTACTTGAAACTTTTCAAGGATGTGTTTGAGGGATGTTGATGGAATCATTCTTTTTAAATAAAGGTGTTGATCATAGGATACTTGAGCAATATTTTCATAATTAAATTGGTCTTTGATATTATACAAACATGAATCATATGATCGAACATCCAACTGATCAATTTTAGGAAATAGGGTCAGAAAACCGCTAGATCTTGCATGATGTGGATAAGTTGCACGCGATGAACATGACATGTTAATGATAAGCTGACCACTTTCCAAATTAATGCGAGATTGACCTCTTGCAATGAGGGGAAATCCCTCAACATCCCAATCACCTGGTTCAAAATCGGCAGCTCGACTAAAAATTTCACTCAGCCTTTCTTTTGATCTGAGTTTTAAGTCAAACAGCAGTTTATTGCGCAATAAGGTTATGTCATCTTCAAGTATTCCGTTCTTTTCGCGAAGATGTCTTTCAACAGAATTATCGTGATAATAGAAGAGGAGTTTGAGTATCTTAGACATCTCTGAGTCATTTAAAACTAAATTTTTCTTTCTACCAAGTGATGCTAACAACTCTCTGGCAAGTAAACACTTCCTATTGTCATCGGCATTACCCGGGAGACTGATCATTGTTAATAATTTCTCAGCAACAGCCCCTAAGCCATCTTCAGCACGTTCTTTAATCTCTTTTGTTTCTTCTTTCTCTTTGACCTCTTCCTGGCTTGATACATCGTCACAATAAGACTGAAAGTGATCCTGCATTCTTAAAAAGAACACTTCAGTGGATAAATCTTCTTCGATCTGACTATATTTAATCCCTTTTTTGACAAAATCCATTAAAGTTTTTGCAAATTCTGGATAGTGCATTAATTGACTTCTCAACACACCCCGTTCGAAAATAAGACTCATGAAAAGCTGCTGATAATCTTTGTCCTTTAATTTCGAAATATTTCGAAGGAAATAGGCAATGGTTTTTACAGCTTGTTGACCTTTATCTTCAGGGCAACGCAACAACAACAGATCTCGATACTCCTCTCTTTTCAGACGATGATTCTCCAATTTCGAAGCAGTCATTGCAGAATTATGACTAAAGGATTCAGTAAATTCAGTTATAAACATTTTCTCAAGTAATGTTTCTATATCAGTAAGGGTAATTTCATCATGAGCTTCCTTTAATGCTCTTGTGCCTGTAAGGAGTTCTCCCCGAAAATCAAATTCGAGCTTTCGAAATGTCTCAACTCCTGAAAACTCAGTACTGGTTAATTTAATGGTTGCTTGCTGATGCAAAAATGAGTTCAATCCCCAATAACGAAGCCTATCAGAGGTCAATAATTTTGACGTGTGTGCAAATTGAGTTGTAAATGCGAGCCTCTTTAGAGCCCCAAATGAACGAGGTAAAAACTTGTCTCGAGTATCCGCCATTGCGCATGCGACGCACATATGATCCGGGATCACAGTAGGGACATCGGGAATATCTGTGGGTAATGTGCCAAACTGAGCATAGTATGCATTTTTCTTCTTAAGATCTGCATGCTGTGATTCTAACTCTTCTCGTACCTCTTTTCTAACGGCCGCTAAGACATCAGGATGATCGAAAAGATACTTCCAAACAAAAACTTCTTCCTCTGTGATGGGATCTGATAGCTTTCTTGTGGTAATGGTATGTTTAATTTCTTCCATTGATTTAGAGTCTATTCGGATTGGAAAAGAATAAGAGGCAAAATCTGTCGGCCTCGTGAAAAAGATACCTCTTGCTGCTCTCTTTGCATTGTTTTTACCAGCTATCAGAGTTTCTGTTAATGACCGTTCCAAAGCAGGATCTGTTACAAAACAATATCCGCTTTCAGGAGATTGAGTTTCAACACTATGGTAAAAATAAGAAGCATCTAGACAGCAGCGACTGACACAATGTTCATCTTCTTTTGGCAATCGTTTCGCAATCTGTTGAACAACAATCAGGGCCTTTTCCAGTAATAATGGGACATAAGTGCGCTTTCTATTAGGATCAGGCAATGACCACTGTGTTCTTAAAAAGGTATCGCTAAGATCAGCAATGTGCACCATGCAAGCTTCGCTGTGCTCTGAAGGAATGTTGCTCCAGATAGAGCTGGTGGCTGGTGGCATCGACTCAAAAAATTGCCTCAGAACGTAGTGAACGCGAGGGTTGTCAAATTTTTCACTATTATTTTTCAAACTAAGTAACTTCGCATATTCGGCCAGTTGCAAATGCAAGGTTTCAGGCTTTTTCCAGTCCATTTTCAGAGTAAATAGGGATTCCCATACATCTTTTTTTATTCCCTCGACACACGGCCTTCCATGCCCAATAGGCTCGACTGATACTCTTGGTAATTCTTTAGGTGCAACATCGCGGATTAGAGGAATCAAGGAAACCGAAGATACTAAAGATAAGGCAGAATTTGCATTCTCCTTTAAAGTCTTGCATTTGTTTTTTTTCGTTGTGAATTGCGCATTGGTTTGCTCCGCTTCTTCCTCGCTAATCCATCGATTATGAACGGCTTTACTTATTGATCGGGAGAATTTATCAATAAATGCCTCTACGACATGTATATGAGCCAGTTTCGAGCGAAGCGTTTCCCTGTCTGGAGCGGGAGGTATTCCATAATAAGCATCAGAATTTTTCACAAATGATTCGAAAGTTCGCTGCCTAATCGCAAATTTTAGGGCTTTATATTGCTTTTTGCTCCCAGCATTTGCCTTTAAATATGCGAATAATACTTTTGTCGAGCATGTCCCCGATCGCTGTGGAGTGGAGAAATCCTGTTCTGTTGTTTCGCCACCTTTTCGAGGAGTGGGAGTACTTAAGGTTCTTTCTGAACCATCGAATTCAGGACAAATGCTTTTCAATAATTTTGCATAAACATCAACTGCAGAGCGATTAGATTTTTGTGGATCTGGATCTAGATACATCAAATCATAATGACTTATCCATGGCTCGGAGCGTAGCAAATCCTCTCTAGAGCATTTGAGTTCTAGAACATTATCGAATTTATGTTTATTCCCAACATGAGCCGAAGTATGATATTTTAGTCCACTACCCGTATTAATTGTCTTGAAGGTGAACTGATCTTGTGTGATGCAAGTCACTTCATATAGCATTGCATGGCCAGGAGTCCCTTTCCAGCCTCCTGGTATGAGGAATCGTTCCCCTTCCTTCATGGCACCGATCTTCTGCTGCATCCAAAGGGCAAAAAGTCTTGCTGCATTTCTCTCCTGATGAACCTTTTTTGCAACCTGGACTACTTCTATTGCTTGATCCAAGGAACCACGCATTCTGTCTAACAACTCAGCATCAGCACCTTTAGCCTCAACTTCAGCAATCATCGATTGAAAAAAGGCCATTGATTCCCCAAAGTTATTCCCTTCAAGAGAACGGTCCTCTAAACGGGTGCCTGCAGTAAAAGCATCTCCGAAAATTCCAGAAACAATGGAAAAATTATAGGGCCGATACGGCAGATTTGGAGCACTCAAAGCTTCGCGAAGCCCCTCCTCCAATTCTTCTTTTGTGGGAACACGTATGGCAGATAACTCATCATCTACACCTAATTTTATATCTTCTATTCGAGGAGGAGGACCCCTAATTGCGCGCATTATCTTTTTTGCAAACAATGCTAAAAGGGAAATTCCACCTACGGCAAGGGATGAGATTCCAATGATCTCCACGCTGGTTTTAGATAAAGCTATAGAAAGAAGGATAGCGGGAGTCAGAACGTTGGCGTACAACAAGATTAGCGCGAGTGCGCCTATCAATAAAAGAGCAACTGCAGTAATTTCTAACGCAGTGCGACCAAGAGATTTTGTGGGAACAGGAGGGTGAGCGGTTTTGTTAAGCTGTGCATTTCTTGCTGTATTACTAACCACAAACAACCATTACAATTATGTTTTAAATAGAAATATTAAATAGTTATACATATTATATCACGTTAACAACAGAAATGTAAATAAAAATTTACAAATAAAAATTAGTTTAGAACTAGTTAAAAATTAGTAAAAATAGTAAAACAACTAAAAGTAAATGGTTCTTCAGAAGAATCGGGGCCGAGTGTTTTTCGCGCGGGGACGGTTCTCGCATAAGGGCACACTTTTAACACAGGCC